>Ga0114967_10003931_pt1 | contig 12090 bp, 13 predicted proteins | sample M_130628_MF_Meta_FD_92639 | JGI IMG/M metagenome (GOLD analysis project Ga0114967, IMG submission 92639) | Freshwater microbial communities from Lake Montjoie, Canada to study carbon cycling - M_130628_MF_MetaG | ecosystem: Environmental > Aquatic > Freshwater > Lake | place: Lake Montjoie... | reverse complement strand
CATCCCGGCGCAGGCCGCCAGCGGAATATCGAAAGTCAGCGCGTCAACCACCGCACGGACAGCGACGAACGGCAGCCCTGCGCGACGCGCGACCTCGGCTACCGCGGCAGATTCCATGTCGACTGATGCGGCCGCATAGCGGTCTGCGAGCTCGATCTTGCAGGCCTGACCCATCACAGGATCGTCGACGGTAAGGGCCCGACCGAGTGATGGAGAAAGCGTGCCGAGGGCGGTTCGCAGGCTTTCTACCAGCTGCTTGTCGCAGGCGTATTCATTGCCGTGCGTGTCGGTAGTGTGCGTCACGATGAGCAGTGCGCCGGCTCTCAGGTGTGGCACAAGCGCAGCGCTGGTTCCCCAACTCACAAGACAGCTCACGCCTTCGTCGACCAGCGCCCGGGCGCCGGCAGCGGCACGTTCTGAGCCCGGCCCGGTCAACTTGACGCAAATCTCACCAGAGAGTCGCCAAGCCTCGCAGCTCAAGGCTTCTGCCTCTAGCGCTGCCACGATTCCGGCAACGGCGCGTGCATTCATAACCGGAAATTCGCCACAGTCCGCAGCACCCGTCCCTAGAGACGGTGTCGAGCTTCCATGCCGGCAATCAATGCCGGTGCCGACGCGGGCACGTGGGTGAGAGGCAAGCCGGAGGCCGCCAGTCCGAAAAGGCTATTAAGCGCTAAATCCGAGCGGGCACTGAGACCGGTCATCACGATCGTTGCTTTGACACTACGCCGCGAGATTTTGACGTCCTGTCCGCCCATGAAGTGCGGATTTTGATGAATGCGTCGAAGCGTTAGCACCGCCATTCCCAGCGCCCAGAGGCAGAATTTGCGAATGCCAGTTTCGTTAGATGGCAGCATTAATGTGTACTCAAGCACGTTCTTGATATGGCCATGGGCGACTGCGATGAGGTCGTTCAGTCCAGCGGCGAAAGCCGCGCCTCCGCCGCCAGGTGCCAGAGTACTGAGACGCAGACCCCGTGCGTCGAATACCGAACGTGGCAGCCAGCAGGCGCCTCGGCTGCGGTCTTCCCAGATGTCTTTCAGGATGTTGGTCATCTGCAAGGCTTGGCCAAAGGACACGCCTAGCCGAAGCATTTTTTCTCGCTCTGGTTTGACGCTAGGACAATGGTGACAGAAGAGTTCCGTGAGCATTTCACCCACCACCCCAGCGACGTAATAACAGTATCTGTCCATCGCGATTTGGTCGCTTAAACCATCCAGCGTTTCCTGACCCTGATAGTGAATCATGCCGTCCGACATGACGCGGACACAGCGAGCGAGTGCTGCCTGTTGGGCTGGCGCTAACGACAGAGTGATCCGGATGACCCGTTCGGTGTTGGCGATCAGGTCGCGTTCTGCGGCGGTCGCGTGCGGTGCTAGACGCGCTGAGAGTTCGGCGCCGAAGGGTGTCGGGTCGACTTTGCCGAGCACAATCTCGTTAAACCAGTCCGCGTAGCGTTGTTTCTCGTCTAGTAAGAGGCCGGCGTCGTCTTCGATGGTGTCTGCGATCCGGCAGAGCAGGTAGGCGTTCCCGACGGCGCGCGACAGGCTGGCGGGCAAGACAGGAATTGTGAGCGCGAAAGTGCGTGAGACGCCCTGCAAGATGGCGAGTTGGAAGGCCTCGTCGGCTGCGGTAGGGGAACCAGCAGTCATGCTTGGCGTCGCTCTTCCTCGTAACGGCGCTTGAGCGCCTCAGGCGCATTATCCCCCGGGAAGGGCAATGGCGCATGAAGAAAATATGGTCGGGGTGACAGGATTCGAACCTACGACCCCTGCCTCCCGAAGGCAGTGCTCTACCAGACTGAGCTACACCCCGACTTGTGCTTTACGACTTCCGCCCCACCGCAAATCCAGACAGCGCGACTAGCGCTTCAAGGTATTGCGAGTGTGGGACGTTTACCAAGGCTAACCGTGCCTTTGACGCTTCGGCCTCGGCGAGCTCGAAAGTGTAAGTGATGGCACCGGTCGATTCAATTGCGGCAGAGATCGCTTCGATGTGATCAAGCCCGCCGTGTTCGATCGCGTGGCGAATCAGAGCCGCCTGCTCGGCCGACCCATTCCACATCGCAAACAGGAGCGGCAACGTGGGTTTGCCTTCGGCCAAGTCGTCGCCGATGTTTTTACCGATCTCGGAAGCGGTGGCGCTGTAGTCCAAGGCGTCGTCTATCAACTGGAAGGCGGTGCCGAGATGCCGACCGTAAGAGGCGAGCGCGATTTCGATTTCAGGCGTGCTGCCTGCCAGCACCGCGCCGAGTTGCGCGGCAGCCTCAAATAGCTTGGCGGTTTTGAAGCGGATGGTGTCGAGATATCGTCCCTCAGTCGTTTCTGGGTCATGGCAATTCACGAGTTGCATGACTTCACCTTCAGCGATGGTGTTCGTCGCATCAGCGAGAATTTGGAGGATTCTCAGGTTCCCGATGTCGACCATCATCTGAAAGGCTCGTGAGTACAGGAAATCTCCCACCAGCACGCTGGCTTCATTGCCCCATACCGTGTTTGCCGTTTCGCGACCGCGTCGAAGCAACGATGAATCAACCACATCGTCGTGCAAGAGGGTCGCGGTGTGAATCAGTTCGACAATCACGGCGACGTCGACGTGTCGCTGGCCTTCATATCCCAACGCACACGCGCTTAGCAGCGCTAAGGCTGGGCGCATGCGCTTGCCGCCGCTTGCGATCACGTAGTGGCTGACCTGATTGATGAGCGGCACGTCTGAGTAAAGTTGCTCGCGCATCAGGGCGTCGACTGACGCCATCGGCTCAGCGATGAGCGAACGAGCCAGTTCATATCCGGAGTGGCCGGTAGTGTCTGATGGAGACGACATTATTGAAGATGGCACCCAGAGCCGGAAAACCCTGAGATTCTGCCAAGCAGGCGACGCCTTTGCCAGCGCGATTCGCCCGCTGCCACAATTGGAGGGCGAAAAGTGTTGAGTCGGTGCGGTCATTTACGTACTATCGCGTGCTCTGTCGGTCGCCTCTAAGGCGGCCTCCCCTTGAACAGTACTGGTCGAGTACCCCATGCAAGCAGTGATCAAAACTGGTGGCAAGCAGTATCGCGTTGCTATCGGTGAAAAAATTAACGTCGAATCGCTCCCCGTTGAAGCCGGCGCCGCTATCGAATTCGATATGGTGTTGCTCATCAAATCCGGTGATTCTGTGACGGTCGGCACCCCCACGATTGTCGGGGCCAAAGTTCTAGCCACTGTGATCGAAAACGGTCGGGGCGATAAAGTTCGCATTTTGAAGTTCAGACGCCGCAAGCACCATCGCAAGCAGATGGGGCACCGCCAGAACTACACCAGGGTCGAAATTAACGAAATCGTAGGAGCTTAACGCGCCATGGCACACAAGAAAGCTGGCGGTAGTACCCGCAACGGTCGCGACTCACAGGCCAAGCGTCTGGGCGTCAAAAAATTTGGTGGAGAAGCCGTTATCTCCGGCAACATTATTGTTCGCCAGCGCGGCACTTCCTATCGCGCGGGTCCGAATGTCGGATGTGGTCGGGACCACACGCTGTTCGCAACGGCGGATGGCGCGGTGCTCTTCGAACGCAAGGGTCCGGAAAGCCATCGCTATGTCAGCGTTGTTCCTGCCGGTTAAGCCCTCGCCCGAAAGACTGCAGGAGACCCCGTCCAAGACGGGGTTTTTTGTTTCTGGATGTAAAAAATTCCAATGAAATTCGTCGATGAAGTGCGGATCAACGTCGGCGCCGGTAAAGGCGGCGATGGATGTTTGAGTTTCCGACGTGAGAAATTCATTGAATACGGCGGCCCGGACGGCGGCGATGGCGGCGACGGGGGCAGCATCTTCCTGACCGTAGACCCGCAGCTCAATACGCTGGTGGATTTCCGCTACAAGCGGCATTTCAAAGCTCGCAATGGCCAGCCCGGCAGCGGCCGCGATCGCTACGGCGCCGCCGCCGACGATCTTGAAATTCGCGTTCCGGTCGGCACCTATGTTTACGACGAAAATACAGATGAACTGATCGGCGAACTGCTGGAGCCCGGCGCGCGGCTGCTGGTCGCTAAAGGTGGGCGCCATGGCTTTGGCAACGCTTATTTCAAAAGCAGTACCAACCGCGCGCCACGGAAAATTACACTCGGGACTGCCGGCGAGGCGCGAGAACTCCGACTTGAACTGAAGCTGCTGGCCGATGTGGGTTTGCTAGGTCTCCCCAATGCGGGTAAATCAACGCTTATTAGCCGGGTATCTGCGGCGCGTCCCAAAGTTGCGGATTACCCTTTCACGACGCTGCATCCGGTGTTAGGGGTAGTGTCTCTGGGCCCTGACCGGAGCTTCGTGATTGCCGACATCCCGGGCATCATCGAGGGCGCCGCCGAAGGGGCGGGGCTCGGGCTGCAGTTCCTGCGCCATATCGAGCGAACACGACTACTGCTGCACGTGGTGGATGTGTCGCTGGTCGACCCGGAGCGTGATCCGGTTAACGATATCCGAACCGTTGCGGCAGAACTGAAAAAGCACAACCGTAAACTGGCCACGCGTGAGCGCTGGCTGGTGCTCAACAAAATGGATGCGCTGGCGCCGGAGATCCGAGCCGGAGTGGTCCAGAAAATCCGTTCAAAACTACGCTGGAAGGGCCCTGTTTTTGCAATATCGGGGGTCACTGGCGAAGGCTGTCATGACTTGATGCTGGCCATAGAAGAGCGTTTGCGAAACGCAGACGGAGACCCATTCGAAGGAATCTCCAAGGCATGACGAACCAGGAATCGGTGCGACGCGAGGCGGTTGCCGCAAGCCGACGTTGGGTGGTGAAAATTGGCAGTGCGCTGGCCACCAGACCGGGTCAGGGCGTTGACCTTCAGGCAATTGCCGACTGGGCCGCGCAGATTGCTGAAGTACGGCGAGGCGGGCGTGAGGTGGTTGTCGTGACCTCTGGTGCGGTGGCGGAAGGCGCGGCGCGTCTGGGTTGGACCTCTCGACCGAGTTCGCTCAACCAACTTCAGGCTGCCGCTGCAATCGGCCAGATGGGGCTGGTGCGCGGCTGGGAGCTAGCCTTGCGTCAGGCGAATTTACTCGCCGCTCAAATCCTGCTGACCCACGAAGACATCGCTAATCGGGAACGCTATCTCAACTCCCGCAGCACATTACTCACACTGCTTCAGTTGGGCGTGGTGCCGGTCATCAATGAAAATGACACGGTCGCCACCGAAGAAATAAAACTTGGTGACAACGACACTTTGGCCGGTATGGTCAGCAACCTGATCGACGCTGACCTTCTCGTCATCATGACCGATCAGGCTGGTTTGATGACGGCAGATCCTCGCCATGACCCAGAGGCGACCCTGATCACCTGCGCTGAAACCGATGACCCGCAATTGCTGGCAATCGCGGGCGGGGGCGGCACTTGGGGTAAAGGCGGGATGCGAACCAAAATTACCGCTGCTCGGCTCGCCGCTCGCTCGGCGACGTCTACCATCATCGTGGGAGGGCGTGAGCCCGGTGTGTTAAGCGCGATCGCGGCTGCCAAGGCCGTAGGGACTTTGCTGGTGGCCCCTGCCACCAAGCTTGCCGCTCGCAAACAATGGCTGGCCAGTACGCTCCACGTTCGTGGCGCGCTGCGGCTTGATGAGGGGGCTTGCAGGGTATTGAGGGAGCAGGGCAAGAGCCTGTTGGCGGTCGGCGTAACCGCTGTTGAGGGCGAATTTGAGCGCGGAGAACTCGTGTCTTGTCTCAGTCCGGATGGCACCGAAGTGGCGCGTGGACTGGCTAATTACAGTGCCGGCGAAACGATTCAGATCAAGGGGCTACCAAGCGCGCGCTTTGAGGAGGTATTGGGCTACCTCCGCGACCTTGAACTTATCCACCGCGACAATTTGGCGCTCGTGTGAGCGCCACGCTTAATTGGCGGCTTGCATCGCCTTAAGGCGCGCATTCAGACGCGACTTGTGCCGGTTGGCCTTGTTGCGATGAATGATGTCGGTTTTGACCATGCGGTCGATGGTCGGCGTAGCAACCGCCATGGCGGACTGCGCGGCGGTTTTGTCGCCGGAATCTATCGCCTTGATGACCTGCTTGATGCGGGTCCGCAGGAGCGATCGGCGACTGGCGTTGTGCACCCGGTGCTTCTGAGCTTGACGGGCGCGTTTACGGGCTTGAGCGGTGTTGGCCAACGGAGGCTCCAGAGAACGGGGTAAGGGGTGGGAAATATGCTATCCACAGCGCCGCAAGTCAATCCCAAAATCCTGCGTGCTGGGCAGTTCGTCTATACTCCGCCCGCCTGCTAGCCCTCTGCCTGACACTATCCGGGAGATTATTCTGGCCAAGACCCTCCTCCGTGCGACTGCCCTTGTGGGGCAAATGACGCTCATCTCACGCATTCTCGGGCTGGTGCGGGATAGTCTCATCGCGGCGGTCTTCGGCGCGGGCGGGGCAATGGACGCGTTTGTCGTTGCTTTCCGGGTGCCCAATTTTTTTCGGCGACTGTTCGCTGAGGGAGCATTCTCGCAAGCCTTTATCCCTGTTTTATCCCATTACCGGGCCTCGAGTTCCGACGAGGAGTTGCGTGCGTTGGTTGACGACGTATTCAGCACGCTGGCGATGGTGGTGATGGTGCTGGTGACCGTCGGGATTGTCAGCGCGCCTTTCATCATTACGGTGTTTGCACCCGGGTTCGGGCAGGATCCGCATAAGTTCATGCTCGGCGTAGAGTTACTCCGGCTGACGTTCCCCTATCTTCTGTTTATCGCGCTGACCGCACTGCTGAGCGGGGTCCTGAATACTTTCGGCCGGTTCGCTGTACCAGCGGTAACCCCCGCTTTACTCAACGTGGCGTTCATTGGCGCGACTGTGTGGCTTGCGCCGAAACTCGAAGAGCCCATTATTGCGTTAGGGATTGGCGTGTTTGTGGGGGGCTTGCTGCAATTGGGTATCCAATTGTTGGCGGTCTGGCGGATGGGCATGTTGCCCAGACCGACATTGCGTCCGCGCCACCCGGCTGTACGACGCATCATGGGGCTCATGGGGCCCGCGGTATTTGGCGTATCGATCGCGCAGATCAATTTTCTGGTCGATACCTTTATGGCCTCGTTTCTTCAGCCCGGTAGCATCAGTTGGCTGTATTACGCCGACCGGCTCATGGAGTTTCCGCTGGCCATTTTTGGCATCGCGCTTGGCACCGTGATCCTGCCGTCTCTATCCCGCCATCACGCCGACGGCGACGCCGCCATGTTTTCTGCGACGATCGATTTTGCCTTGCGCAATGTGCTAGCGGTCACTATCCCCGCGGCGGTCGGCCTCTGCGTGCTCGCCGAGCCTCTCATGAGTACGCTGTTCCAGTACGGAAAATTTGACAGTCACGATGCTGCGATGGGGGCCGCGGCACTGCGTGCTTATGCCTTTGGGCTGACGGGGTTCATTATGGTGAAAGTGCTGGCGCCCGGATTTTATGCGCGGCAGGACACCCGAACGCCCGTCAGGGTCGGGGTGATTGCAATGGTCACCAACCTTGTCGGGTGCCTCGCGCTGAGCGGACTGTTTCAGCACGCAGGTCTCGCGTTGGCGACCTCAATCGCGGCCTTCGTGAATGGCGGATTACTCCTGCGCCAACTGATTCGAATGGAGGCCTACAGGCCGTTGCCAGGCTGGTTGGGACATGCCTTGCGGGTGGGAGGGGCGTCCCTGCTGATGGGACTGACGCTTGCCTTTGCGACCACGTTTGTCGATAACTGGGGCGCGTATTCGCTACTGCCACGAGCAAGCCTGCTGGGCTGTTTCGTGCTTGGCGGTGTGGCGATTTATGGTGTCACGGCACGACTCAGCGGTCTGAGGCTTTCGGATATGGTGCAAGCTGAGGCCCGGGTATAATGCGAACGCCCGTTACGGAGCCCGGCAGGTAATGGAAATCATCAGAGGCGAGCACAATTTGCGACCCCGCCATCGGGGATGCGTAGCCACCATCGGTAACTTCGACGGCGTGCATCGTGGTCATCAAGCGGTCTTGCGTGCCCTGATGGCAAAGGCGAAGGCGCTCGATGCCGTGTCCACTGTGGTGATTTTCGAACCGCAGCCATCTGAGTATTTCGCAACCTCGAACCCGCCGGCACGCCTCACCCGCCTGAGAGAGAAAGCACAGTTGCTTCATGAGTTAGGCATCGAACGCCTGCTGGTGATGCCTTTCGATGCCGCTTTGGCATCGCGACCTGCCGACGATTTCGTGCAGCGACTGCTCATTGACGGGCTCGGTATACGGGGCCTCATCGTCGGTGACGACTTCAAATTCGGGAGCCACCGTAGCGGCGATTTTGCGATGCTTCAGCGCAGCGCAGAGCGCCACGGCTTTTTTATTAATCGCGCCGATTCGTTTCTCGCCGACGGTGAGCGCGTGAGCAGCACCAGTATTCGTGCCCGTTTGCGCGAGGGCCTGATGCGTGACGCAGAACCGCTGCTGGGCCGCCGGTACTTTATGTCGGGGCGGGTTGTGCACGGCCAGAAGCGGGGGCGCGAAATGGGCTTCCCAACGGCTAATCTGGATCTCCATCGCCGAGCCTCTCCCTTGCAGGGAATCTTTGCCGCTCAGGTGCTGGGCGTCGGCGCAGCGCCCGCACCGGCGATTGCCTATGTGGGTAACCGCCCGATTATTGAGAACTCACGGTGGGTCATTGAGGTTCATCTGTTCGATTTTGCTGAGGATATTTACGGTCGTCATATCAAAGTTGAGTTCATCGAGAAGATTCGGGACGACCTGCCGTTTACCGATTTTGAGACCCTCTCGCGACAAATCGCAGAGGACTGTCAGGCGGCTCGGCGGATCCTGCTCGCCAAGGAGTCGGCAGTTGGGGAGTGATAGTCAACTTGTCAATCTTCGTTGGTTGACAGTCGCTCTGCTGGTGGTCGCGCTCGACCAATTCTCAAAGTTTCAGGCCAGTCATCGTCTTGAGTTTGGGGTGCCTAATCCCGTCTTTCGCGGGTTTAATCTCACGCTCATGCACAACCCGGGCGCTGCGTTCAGTCTTTTTGCGACCGGTGACGGCTGGCAGCGCTGGCTGTTTACGGGGATCGCGCTCGTGGTCTCCCTCTGGCTGCTGCGGATGCTTGTGCTTGCGCCGGCCAGGGCGCGCTGGCTACCCGTCTCGCTCATGTTGGTCATGGGCGGGGCGCTTGGCAATTTGTGGGATCGTCTGGTGCTTGGTTACGTGATCGATTTCATTCAAGTTTGCTATGCGAACTGGTGCTTTCCCGCCTTCAACATCGCCGACAGCGCCATCACTGTTGGCGCCGTGATGCTGGTGCTGGAGACATTTCTCGACTCAGCCAGCCATTCTGCCGGTGCCCGGCCGGATTAGGGCTGCGTATAATTCAACAAGTGCTTTTTTTAAACGGACAACAAACATGGAAATCCATCTCGCTAACCCCCGCGGCTTCTGCGCTGGCGTAGACCGCGCAATCGGCATTGTCGAACGCGCGCTGGAACTCTTCGGCGCACCGGTGTTTGTCCGTCACGAAGTCGTACACAACAAATACGTGGTCGACGGCCTTCGGCAGAAGGGCGCGATCTTCGTTGATGAACTCCACGAAGTTCCCGACGATGCCACGGTGATTTTCAGCGCTCACGGCGTCGCAAAAGGCGTCCGGGAAGAGGCTGCGCGCCGCAAGCTCCGGGTGTTTGATGCGATTTGTCCCTTGGTCACCAAGGTGCACATGGAAGTCGGTTACTACCAGCATGAGGGGCGCGAATGCATTCTCATCGGCCACGCGGGTCACCCCGAAGTGGAAGGCACGCTGGGGCAGTACACGGCTCCGAAAGGGCAAGGTGGCATGTACCTGGTGGAGTCCGTTGAGGATGTCTCGAAGCTTGAAGTCAAAGACCCTGACTTTCTGGCCTTCGTCACTCAGACCACGTTATCGATGGATGACACCGCGGTGGTGATCGATGCGCTTCGCCGGCGATTCCCCCAAATTGTTGGCCCCAAAAAAGAAGACATTTGCTACGCCACGCAAAACAGACAGGACGCGGTCAAAGGCCTGTTGTCCAACTGTGATCTGATTCTGGTGGTGGGTTCGCAAACCAGCTCAAACTCCACCCGTCTGCGAGAAATTGCCGAGAAACAAGGCATTTCGGCCTTCCTGATCGATAACGCGGCGGAGATCCAGCGCGAGTGGCTTACCGGCAAGCGGAGCGTGGGCGTCACGGCCGGCGCGTCTGCGCCAGAAGTGCTAGTCGAGCAAGTCGTCAGCAGGTTACGAGAATGGGGCGGCCAGACGGTCAACGAAGTGCCCGGCATCAAGGAGCAAGTGGTGTTCAGTCTGCCGAGGGAGCTGGCTCGAGTGGGCGATCCGGTGGGCGAACATCACCATCACTGAGATTCATCGACAATAGTCCTTAGCCTTGCGCGTTGCGTCAGCGGTGCGCTCGGCTTTCAGGGCTTCAGTCATCACGCCCAATTGACCATTGCTATCGATGTAACGGGGCCTATTGTTTTCCTGTAGCAGTTTCAGCGCGTTTTTCGCCTGCGCGCAGGCGTCTTTTAACTTCGCCTGCTCTTCGGGTGTCAGAGGCTTTTCTGCCTTGCTCACAGGGGCCGATGGCGCGAATTGCTTGCGCTGATCGGCGAGACGTTGATCGCCATCTACTGCGGGTTTCCCCGCCTGAGCTTGCACGCGCGTCGCTTTGGCGTTTTCCGGTGGCCGCTGCGAGAAAGCTGTTTGACCGTCTTCGTCTTTCCACTGATACACCGCCTCGGCGTGCACGGCGTGGGACAGGCTCGGCGCGAAGATCAGCCACACCACAAATCGAGCGCTGTCTTTTAATTCCAGCATAAGGAGAGCGAGCCGGCGGAGCTCCCCTGAGTGCCTCTCGAGTCCAGCGTGAGATTACCGCAGGTCCCGTCGCCGCTACCGCCCCATTTGGCGGCCACCGGGGTGACGGTAATCGTATAGCTGGTCGCGATGCTGCCAGAGGGGCCGACGGCGACGCCGGCCGTGTAGTAACTTTCGCCCGAGCTCGGACTGGCGCCCGAAAAGCCGAGGTCGCTCATCGTCACCGTGTAGGTGTTGTTGTCGGCATAGAAGCGCTCTTGCCGGGCGGCGATATCTGTCAGCATCGCCTTACCGTCGCTGCGACGCGCGCGTTGCACGTAGTTCTGATAGGCCGGATACGCGATGCGTATCAAGATCCCGATGATAACCAGCACAATCATCAGTTCGATGAGCGTTACTCCGCGCTCACGACGAGCGCGGAGGCTCAGTGACGTTCGCAGCGTGTTTTGCAACTTCATGCGAAACCTCTCAAAGCGGAATGGCTTTTAATCATAGCGATGACTCATTCACCCCGATACTCGCGCCACGAAATCTCACTCGCCGGGTCGCCGCTGCCAGTAGTGAGCTTATTCGACTCAAGCTCGCCTCTGGAATCCTGCGTGATGACCGTGACCTTGCCTTCAATCGTTTGCTCGCCAAAGTGGATGCTCGCGCTAGACGAATAGCCTGAACCAAGCGAAATGTTGTCCGGCAATGGCACCGTCGGATCGTTGCAGGTTGAGCACGGAAATACGCCGAGCAAGGAGGCAGCCCCGGTGGAGAAGTCGAGCCCGAGTAAGCGGCTTGAGCCATCGGAGCCACAGAGGTCGGTGCTCGGCGTGTAGAGCGAGCCAAACAGAATCTGCTCGAATAAGGTCAGGCGATTCGCGCTGCGCTCAGAAGGCGCGCTGCTGGTGATCTGCATGTCCTTGCGCCAGCCGCCGGCAGCAGCAACCGCGTTACGCAGCTCCTTGGTGCTGATGGTGCCGTCGGCGTTGGTGTCTGATCCGGTGGCCAGCGTGACGCCCGTCACCCGGTCATTGGAAAACACCTGTGCGTTGGACACATTCACCAGATCGCTGGTCACGGCAGGCACGCTCGCGCCACTGAACGTTTTATCGATGATGCCGTACAGCGATTGCTGGTTTTGCGTTGCCTTGTCCGGGCTGACCAGCAGACGCCCGCTAGCCGCAATGACCCACCTGCGATATTTGCTATCCACAGTGACCGCCGGCTGAGTCACGAACGGGCGGTTCAAGTCGCTTAGCATTTTCTCCGGTGGGGTCCAGGACGAGGTGGCCGAGTTCTCGCTCATCAGCAACCGGTAAAGACTG
>Ga0114967_10003930_pt1 | contig 12091 bp, 12 predicted proteins | sample M_130628_MF_Meta_FD_92639 | JGI IMG/M metagenome (GOLD analysis project Ga0114967, IMG submission 92639) | Freshwater microbial communities from Lake Montjoie, Canada to study carbon cycling - M_130628_MF_MetaG | ecosystem: Environmental > Aquatic > Freshwater > Lake | place: Lake Montjoie... | reverse complement strand
AATGATTTGAATGACCAATTTCCGTCAATCAATTCTCAAATAAGTACTGGAGGTCCTGTTGAAACAGAAAGCATGTTTTTTATCCATACTTTGGGGAATGACTTAAAAGAAAGCGTTGAAATAAGTCATGGAATTTTTGTTGGAGGAGATTTTGAGCAATTGTATGGTTTGCTGATTGAAAAACACCTGCAACAAAATCAAATCCGATTCTTTTTAGGATATTCTGGCTGGGACAAAGGACAATTAGAAGCAGAGATAAAAGAAAATGCTTGGGTTGTTGCAGAAATTGATGATTGTAAGGAAATTATGCAAATCCAGGAGCCAGACACATGGAAATATTTCATGCGTAAGCTTGGTGCAAAATATAATTTCATGACGAATTTTCCAATTGACCCGAATGATAATTAATTTAGGGGGAAAATACATGTACCTTGAGAAAAAAATATTTGTGGCAACTTGGATTTGGGACAAAAAAAAATGTAACGCAAAATCAGAAACATAATTAAAAAATATTTGAACTAGATGAATGATTTGTTAGATCAATTGCTAAAACTTTCTATCAAAAGTGCGTTAAAAGCCGGAGAAAAAGTCATGGAAATTTACGAATCTTCGGATTTTGAAATTGAAATTAAGCAAGATTTATCTCCCATAACTAAGGCTGATAAAATTTCAAATGAAATAATACTAAAACACCTAGAGCAATCAAAAATCCCCATACTTTCTGAAGAATCAAAAATGATATCCTTCGCTGAAAGAAAAAATTGGAGTATGCTTTGGATCGTCGATCCTATTGACGGCACGAAAGAATTTATTAAGCGAAATGGCGATTTTACAATAAATATTGCTTTAATAGAAAATCAAATTCCAATATTAGGTGTCATTTATATTCCGGTAACCAAAGAATTATATTTTGGATCCAAATCGATCGGTTCATTCAAAACTAAAATTGACAATTCAGATTCTGATTTGACTGAAATTATTAGAAATGCCAAAAAATTACCACTTCAAAATCAAAAAAAATCCTTTACATTTGTTGCTAGTCAAACGCATAATTCAAAAGAAACGATTGATTTTATAAATTTAAATTCAAAAAATTTAGACGCTTGTGAAATAATCTACAGAGGAAGTTCTTTAAAATTATGTTTAATTGCTGAAGGAGCTGCAAATGTTTATCCAAGATTGAGTCCAACAATGGAATGGGATATTGCCGCTGGTCATGCAATTTGCTTGTATGCTGGTTTTGATGTCATTGATTACGAAAGTCATAAAACATTGAAATACAACAAAGAGAATTTATTAAATAATTGGTTTATAGCAAAATGAAAGGAATAGTATTAGCCGGCGGATCTGGAACTCGCCTTTTCCCAATCACCAAAGGAGTATCAAAACAATTACTCCCAATCTATGATAAACCAATGATTTATTATCCGATTTCTGTATTAATGCTTGCAGGAATAAGAGAAATATTAATCATTTCAACACCGCAAGATTTACCAAATTTTGAAAAATTATTGGGCGATGGAAGTGATTTTGGAGTAAAATTCAGCTACAAAATTCAACCAAGTCCTGATGGATTGGCGCAAGCATTTATTTTGGGAGAAGAATTTATTGGAGAAGACGATGTCTGCTTGGTTTTGGGTGATAACATTTTTTATGGTCATGGATTGACAGAACTATTAAATTCTGCAAAAGAAAATGTAAAAAACAACAATAAAGCGACTGTATTCGGATATTATGTAAATGATCCAGAAAGATACGGCGTTGCTGAGTTTGATGCAAATGGAAATGTTGTTTCTATTGAAGAAAAGCCATTAATTCCAAAATCAAACCACGCAGTTGTCGGTTTATATTTTTATCCGAATGAAGTCATTCAAATTGCGAAATCTATCAAACCATCTGAAAGAGGAGAATTGGAAATCACCACGGTAAATGAAGTTTTTCTTGCTGAAGGAAAATTAAAAGTTGAATTGATGGGCAGAGGTTTCGCATGGTTAGACACAGGAACGCATGACTCTTTAATTGAAGCAAGTAGTTTTATACAAACAATTGAAAAAAGACAAGGATTGAAAGTAGCATGTTTAGAAGAAATTGCTTTTGACCGAGGCTTTATTTCCAAAGAAAAGGTATTGGAATTAGCGCAACCATTGTCCAAAACCGGATACGGTCAATATTTAATCAAAAAAGTTTCTAAATGAATTTTATCAATACTAATATTGAAGGATTGATTGTAATCGAACCAAAAGTTTTTGGTGATTCTCGAGGTTACTTTCTTGAAACATTTCACAAAGAAACTTTCGAGCTAAACGTTTTTGAAACAAATTTTATTCAAGACAACGAATCAAAATCAACAAGAGGTGTTTTAAGGGGTTTACATTTTCAGAAGCCCCCTTTTGCGCAGGCAAAACTTGTTAGGGTGATTGAAGGAGAAGTACTTGACGTTGCAGTCGATTTGAGAAAAAATTCAAAAACTTATGGTCAGCATTTAACGATGCATTTGTCAGGAGAAAACAAGAAACAATTGTTTATTCCAAGAGGTTTTGCCCATGGATTTATTGTTCTGAGCGAAACAGCAATTTTCAGTTATAAAGTTGATAATTTGTATTCTCCCGGGCATGATTCAGGAATTTTATTCAGCGATGAAGATCTAAAAATTGACTGGATTATGGAAAATGAATCAATGATTTTATCAGAAAAAGATAAAAATTTAATTCGCTTTAAAGATTTTATAACTCCATTTTAAATGAAAGTACTTGTAATTGGTAAGAATGGACAACTCGGTTCAGAAATACGCACGATAATAGCTGAAGAATCTAAAGAAAATTACCTTTTTACTGGAACAGATGAGCTGGATTTATCTAATCAACTATCAATAAACAGTTTTTTAGAGTCACATTCTAAATTTGATTTAATCATTAATTGTGGCGCTTACACTGCGGTTGACAAAGCTGAAGATGAAAAAGATAAATGCTTTTTAATCAATTCAGAAGCTTTAAAAATTATTGTTAGTTATTGTTCAAAAAACGGCACTAAATTAATTCACATTTCCACTGATTATGTTTTCGATGGCTCAAAAAACACACCGTACAATGAGTTAGATGAGACCAATCCCACTGGAGTTTACGGTGAATCCAAAAGAATGGGTGAACTTGAAATACTTAACAGTTCTATTGATGCAATTATCATCAGAACTTCCTGGGTTTATTCAAAATTTGGAAATAACTTCGTCAAAACCATGCTAAAATTAGGCGAAGAAAGGGAACAAATTTCTGTTGTGATAGACCAAATTGGTTCGCCAACTTATGCCTATGACTTGGCAAAAGCTTGTATTGAAATTGCAAACAAAATTGATCTGTGGAAAAAAGGAACAAACTTATATCATTACTCAAATGAAGGCGTTACTAGTTGGTATGACTTTGCTTGCGAAATAATCAAAATCAAAGGGTTAAAATGTAAAGTATTTCCTATTGAAACATCTGAATATTCAACAAGGGCAAAAAGACCACATTTTTCTGTTTTGAATAAGAAAAAGATAAAAGACGATTTCAACTTAGAAATTCCCCATTGGAGAGAATCGCTCGTACTTATGCTAAATTAAAATGACAGCCATAATCAATAATATTTGCAGTCTTTACTGATTAACAAGCATTGCAATTACAGGATTTTAAAAAAACATTTCCCAAATGATTATTTTGAGTTAAAAATACCGTAAAATCGTTGAAATTTAGTATTTTTGTCCCATGATAAATACTGCTGATAATAAATGGTACATTTTACAAACTCGTTCGAGGTTTGAGAAAAAGTGTTTTAACCAACTGTCACTTCAAGGAATTTCAGTTTTTCTACCCACTCATAAAGTCAAAAGACAATGGAGTGATAGAATCAAAGTAATAGAATTACCACTTTTTTCAGGATATATTTTTATACAATTTGAAGAAAAAGATCGATATACAATTTTAAATACGCCAGGAATCGTGCGTTTTGTATCTTTTTCCGGGGTATATGCCACTTTGAAAGAAAAGGAAATCGACACTATCAGAAAATTTGAAAAATTAGAGACTTCTATTGATGTTGTTGATATAGATTTATTGAATGGACAGCAAGTACTTATTTCCTCCGGACCTTTCAAAGGTTTGGAAGCAAAGATAGTACACCACAATGGAAAAGGAAAACTGTTGTTAGCAGTTGAAGCAATTGGTCAAGGAGTTTTACTCGAAATTGGAAGAACAAAAATTGAAAATAAGAATGACATTTTAGTGTAGACTAAAGAAATTTACACTTACGAGTGTCTGTATGACTGATGATTGAATAATAAGCACGGGGAGTTAAAGGGCGAAGCTGTGTTAAAGCACTTGTAAATTTTGAGAGATAATTAAATTGGAGAATATTTCACTACTCCAAATTTAAAATTTACGCCTTTGTTTTCGAAGGTTCGCCTATTCAATTTTTAAATATAGATCTTGATAGCCTTGTAAAGCCAATAATTATTGTGATTAATGATGTCAAAGGAATTCTTAAAATAAAGGTTCATCAACTTTTATAACAAATTTTAAAAATTTATAAGATGAGTTTCCAATTTATTGAAACAGATGAAAGACCTTGGGGAAGATATTTTGTGCTTCATGATGAACCAAATTATAAGGTTAAAAGAATTGAAGTTGAATCAAATCAAAGATTAAGCTACCAATATCACTTTAAAAGAACAGAAGCTTGGACAATAGTTCAAGGCGAAGCAACTGTAACACTTGATGGAGTTGATAAAATATATAAAGTTGGTGAAACTGTTATTATTCCATTGAGTGCAAAACACAGGGTAGCAAATTTGGGACATGATCTCTTAATATTTATTGAAGTTCAGACAGGTAGTTATTTTGGAGAAGATGATATTGTATGGATTGAAGATGATTATTCAAGAGAATAAGAAAAAGTTAAATCTTTCTGATAAGAAATAAATAGCTAGTTGCATTTAAATGATTCAACAAACTTCACACAATCAAAATTAATTCTTAAATTTTCATGAATTAAGTTGATTGAGTGCAAGTAATTGGTGTGATAGTTAATTTAAAAAATTCACTAGTAGAAGACATTACAATTTTTTAATAAATAAGTTTATAATAAATGTCATCATTTTTGAAAGGAAGTCTTTTATATTTTCTTGGAAACTCACTTTCCAAGGTTGTGGCATTCTTTCTTCTACCAATTTATTCGAAGTACATTTCTCCAGAAGATTTTGGATATTTTGACGTTAGTCAATCTTATATCTATTTAATCATTCCAATTGTTTCTCTAGAAACTTATTTGAGTATGATGCGCTTTGTTAAAGAAAGTCAGAGTGATTTGCAAACGGGCAAAATAATTTTTAATGGTTTTGCCTTCCTATCCTTATTTTTGATTTTAGTATTATTCAGTCTACTTATTCCATTTTTCTTTCCCGAAATCAAACAATTTTCATTAATAATTACATTATTGATAGTACTAATGTTTCAACGTTATTACACAAGTATTTGCCGTGGTTTAGGGAAAAATAAAATATTTGTTTTTACCGGAATTATGAGCTCATTCATTGTTGCGATCAGTAATTATATAATGATAGTGTGGTACGGGATGAAACTGGAGTCTATGTATTGGAGCGCCATTTTTGGATTTTCTTATCAAATATTACATATTGAATTAGCAATTAACATAAGGAAATTTATTCGTTTATCAGCCTTTGACAGCCAATTGCTGAAACAATTACTGGCTTTTTCTTTTCCTCTTTCTGTTGGGTCTATTCTCTATTTCTTTTTGAATTCTTATAACAGAATGATTATAGAAAGTAATATGGGATTAGCTGTAAATGGTTATTTTGCTATTGCTGCGAAATTTAGTTTGATGATTACCTTTATAACATCTGCTTTCACAATGGCATGGCAGGATTATTCTTTTGCGCCACGTGAAGATCATGATAGAAAAGAAGTATATTCCAAAGGGATTGATATGTACTATAAATTCCTAATTCTAGGAGGTGCACTTTTTGTTTTCGTAATCGCTTTCGTTTTTCCTTATTTAATAAATGATCAGTATAAAGATGCCTATCCTTTAATCGCATTGAGTATAGGTGTAACTTTATTCTCCGCAATTGGTGATTTTTTAACACAAACTTTCATGGCATTAAAGAAAACGAGATTGATTCTATACTCAAGTTTGGCTATAACCGTTATATGTTTAATATTAATTCCAACATCAATTCAATATTTAGGTGTTAACGGAATTAATTTGGCACTTATACTGACCTACTTTTTGAATATGATATTTCGTTTGATTTATCTTCATAGAGTTTGTCAATTCAGAGTGAATTACTCAATGTATTTTGGTTTACTTTTTTATTTCATAGGAGTTAGCTGGGTGTTCGATTTAAAAATTCCACTTTATAATCTTTTTGGATTTATTGCTACGCTCCTATTAATGTTATTCTTCTTTAGAGGAGAAGTGAATACTATATTGATCAAATTTAAAATGGTACGTCAAAAATGATAACCACTGACCAACGAGTATTACTCGTCTTTATTGGATTAGTTTTAATAATTATAATGAGTATTAATAATTTGGTAAAGTATAGTTCTTTTGAACGACGTATTGGCAAGTTTTTGCAATTATTGGTTCTATTGTTCCCAATATTAGATTTGAAATTACCCCCCGCAGAATTGAATATTAAACTTTTTGAAGCTAGTATTGCTGCCTTCTCTCTATTGAATTTTACTTATTTATTGAAGCTAGTAAAAACATTCCAAAATAGTTTTATTTGGATCTTTCTTGGTACAATGGCTTTTTTAGCTTTGTATTCAGAATTTAAAGGCTTATCCTTATTATCAGTTGTTCGGTTGGGATTGGTTGTACTATTACTAGCTTATTTTAGAATGGTCAATGAAGCAGGAATGAATATTTTTAAAACAATTTTACTTCCAATTGTATTATGGGCAATTTTATTTTTTTCAATTCAATTGGCAGTGGGAGTGCAATTTACACTTTATCAGAGTATAAATGAAAGTTCTTTAAGGGATTTGCGCTACACTTCTTTTTCTCAAGACCCTCAAAAATTAGCGCAAATTGTTTTTATGTTGGCCATTATCTTTTTGGCTGATGCTTTTCAAAAGGAAAAATTAACATCATTGAGACATTGGTGTATAATATTAGCATGTATTCTCATTGGTTTGTCTACTGGAGCCCGTGCAGCTTTGCTTGGTTTTATACTGGCGTTTATTTGGATGTTCTTAAATAAAATTTCTCTAAAGTCTGTTTTGTTTGTATTTACCTCTTTTTTGATAGTAGTATTTTCTTTTGAATGGATAAGCTCGTTACAAACTTTCCAGAGAATGACTGATATTGATAGTGCATATGAAGGTAGAATGCAGTTGTTTTGGGTGAGGGGTTTCATTATTTTTACAGAAAATATATGGTCTGGAGTTGGACCTGGAAATTTTCTAAGTTATATTTCGCACCATCATAATGATTTTACATATGGTGCAGATGAGGCTGTCGTGGATCAACCTGAAAGTGGTTTTCTATTATGGTTATGTGAAACTGGAATTATTGGGGCTATTTTGTATTTAATTCTAATAATTAAAGTTTTAATTCACAAAACACAACAAAACAATTCGAAGCCATTTAAATTGTCAATAATAATTTGGATCATTGGATTTATAACCGTTTATTCTTTATCTGATGTAAAGCTCCTATTTTTAGTTGTTTTAAGTATGGCAATGGTTTTCTCATATAATTTGAAAAATCAAAGCTTCTAATTAATAGAATCAAAATGAAAGTCGTTTACGTTACTTCATCCTCATTTTTCGATGCTGACCTTTCTTACATTCAAGAATTAAGAAAACTTGTTGATTTAACAGTCTTATTTGATTTACCCGCTTTTTCTTTAAAACAAACGGCTTTTGAATTGGATAATCAACCTCAAATCGCTGGTATTTATACATTTAAAACAATAAAAGGCTTAGAAAAACATACAGAACTTTGGGGGCAGAATTGTTTTATTATCAATAGACCGATTGCAAAACGCCTATCTTTTGAAACCCTAAAAATAAATAAGGCACTAAAAAAGTTTTTGAAAGATCTTCAACCTGATGTAATTCATTTTAACAACATCATTTCTCAATATGGAAAATCTCTTTTGAAGTTTCCAACAAAAAAAATAATGACCATTCATGATCCCATACCTCATTTTGGTGAGAATAAACGAAATTTGAAACTTCGCGCATCGAATATGAAATTTGTAAAATTTTTCTTGTTATTAAATGAATTTCAAAAGAATGCTTTTATTGAATCAAACTGTTTAAAACAAGAACAAGTTTTTACTACGTTTTTAAGTTCATTTAATTCATATCGCGCTCTTAAACAAGATTCGGATTTAGTAAAAACCCAGAATTTGTTGTTTTTTGGTCGAATTACACCTTATAAAGGTCTTAACATCTTGATTGAAGCGTTCAATCTACTTAAAATACGTTATCCAGAATTGACACTGACTATCGCCGGTAAAGGAAATACCCCTGTTCAACTATATGATATCAAGGGTATTAACGTAATACAACGTTATATTCCCGTTCAGGAATTGGCAGAATTAATAAACAGTTCCAGTTTGGTAGTTTGCCCATATATTGAAGGTACTCAAAGCGGTGTAATCATGACAAGTTTTGCGTTTTCTAAACCAGTACTAGCAACAAAAGTAGGTGGTTTTCACGAAATGATCGAAGATGGAGTAACTGGTGTGTTAATTGAACCAAATAAAGTTGAGGAGCTAGAAAAACAATTAGAGTATCTTTTAGAAAATCCTCAAAAACTTAACGAAATTTCTGAAAACATAACCAATGTGTATCACAATAGTGGTTCACGCAGTTGGGCAGTATCAGCTAAGAGAACTCTTGATGCCTATTGTTCCATTAATTAATAAAAATGACACATCCGAAGCTTAAAATAATGCATGTAATCTTCAGTCTATCTAGTGGAGGGGCTGAGCGTGTTGTTCTGAATTTGTGTAATGAACAGGTACAAGAACATGATGTGATACTGATTACAATTCTTGAAGAAAACGATTATAACTCTTTTTATCTTACACAATTGGATAATCGTGTGAAGTATATCAATTTGAATTCAAAGAAAGGAATACAATTGAGCAATTTCATTAAAGTGAATCGAATAATAAAAAAAGAACAACCTAACGTATCGCACTATCATTTAAATACTTTACTTTATGGAGTATGGCAAACATATCGGAAACGAGTAAAATCGATTCATACTTTACATAGTGTTGCCGAATTAACACTCGGATTTAATGGACAAAAGTGGATTAATAAATGGTTGTATAAGACAAATAGGATTAAAGCTGTTGCTTTGTCTGCAGAATGTGCTGATTCAATTACAAATCTTTATGGTTTAGAAGGAATTCCCATTGTTTTAAATGGTGTTCCAGAATATAACCAAAGTCAGAATTATCTCGTGGCAGAAGAATATATGAATCAATTCAAATCCCAAGCTAATACATTGGTTTATGTTCATGTGGCACGATATAATTTCATTAAAAATCAAAATTTATTAATTTCAGTTTTTAATGAAATTATCTCAGAAAACAAGAATATTCATTTGGTAGTAATTGGTCGTGATTATCCAGAAATGGATTATCCCAACATTCATTTTGTAGGTGAGATTAAAAATCCTTTAGATTATGTTTCAAATTCACATGCAATGGTGTTGAGTTCTTTAAAAGAAGGGATTCCAATGAGTGTATTAGAAGGTTTTTCGTGTGGAATTCCTGTTGTTAGTACTCCTGCCGGTGGGCTGGTTGATATTTTAAAAGATCATGAACTTGGTCTACTTAGTGGCGGTTTTTCGACAGCTTCGTTGAGAAAAACCTTACTCGAAATGAACGAAAAACTTTCGAACAAAGAATTTGACAAAGAAACCATCCAAAACATTTTTAAAAAAAAATATTCAATTGAGCAATGTTCCAAAGAATACCTAACTATTTATCATTCGTAGTATGAAAGTACTTATAATATGTCCTTCATTTAAAGTACTAGGTGGTGTAGCTAATCACTATTTAGGATTAATGGATTATTGGAGCTTCGACATGAGATATGAATTTTACGGTCGACAAAAGAAAATTCCTGCTTCTCTCACTTTTGGTTGGGACTTATTAAAGTTCATATGTAAACTTATTTTTAAACGCCCTGATATCGTTATTGTGAATCCGTCCCTGCGAAACTACCAGCTGTTCAGAGATGGGATCTATCTTCAAATTGCATATTTCTTTAGAATTCCAGTTGTAACGTTCATTCACGGTTGGAGTGATAAATATGCTGAAGAATTATTAAAAAAAAATCATTCATTTAAGCGAATTTACAACAAATCTGACCTAATTTTTGTGTTAGCTCAAGAATTCAAAGAAAAACTTGAGGAAATCGGAATAACTTCTCCGATTGAACTAACAACAACAAAGGTAAATGATCAATTATTGAATGATTTCAAATTATCTACAAGAGATGGTAAAATTAAGGAAATTTTATTTTTAGCAAGAATAGTAAAAGAGAAAGGAATTTTCATCACCATTCATGCGTTTTCAATTTTACAAAAAAAATATCCAAAGTTGAGATTAAGAGTTGTCGGCATGGGTCCTGACTTTGAACGCGCAAAAGCACTTGTAAAAGAACTTAAATTAGAGAATGTAATATTTCGAGGCGCTATTTTTGGGATTGAAATAGCTGAAGAATTTAAATCATCACAGATTTACGTTTTGCCTTCTTCTCACGGGGAAGGCATGCCTACTTCTGTTTTAGAAGCAATGGCTTTTGGGATGCCCGTAATCACAAGACCACTCGGTGGTTTAAATGATTTTTTTATTAACTCACAGATGGGTGAATTGGTGCATGGATTAGACCCTGAGTCTTATGCAGCGGCAATAGAAGAATATATTTCAAACACAAAGAAATGTGCAGATATTGCGAAGTTTAATCATGAGTATGCAGTAAACCGTTTTTTTGCTAGTTCGGTAGCTAGAGAACTTGAATCTAAAATAGTTTCAAATCTGAATTATTCACCAAAAAATGGTCAAATTAATCATTAAAGCTTTCGTTTCTGGAATATTTTATTTGAACCACGTTCAAGAAAAAATTTGCTTAATTATATTTTTATTTAAAAGTCTGTTCTCCCGGCAACTCCCTTTACATTGTGTCGCACAAGCGTTATCCACTTTCCATAAATTAGATAAGTTCATTAAAAAATATGTTTAATCAATGAGATTCTTGACTGGGCGATTGAAAATATGGATAATAAGGAAGGCTATTTCTATTTTCAAAAAAAACAGAGTAAGATAAATAAAATCCAATACATGCGTTGGCCAAATACGTGGATGCTTTGCAGCTTAAGTTGCAGTTTACTAATCAAAACTTATTATGACAGAAATTAGAAATCTTATTCGTTTATTTTTGATATTCATCAGATATTTTGTGCTAACAAATATTTACAAAATGAACATCCACATGACAGCACTAATCTCATTTGGCACAAAATTGGATAAAACGAATCCAAAAGGTGTGCACATCGGTGAGGAATCATATTTTGCATCCGGAGCAATTTTATTTACTCACGATTTTTCTCGAGGAATTAGAACAAATACTTATATCGGTAAAAGGTGTTTCATTGGAGCAAATGCAATTATCATGGCAGGTATTAAAATTGGGGATGAAGTAATTGTTGGTTCGGGTGCAATTGTAACCAAAGATGCTCCTTCCAATTCGATTGCCGCCGGAAATCCTGCAAGGATAATCAAGTCAGACATTAAAACAAAAAAGTACGGACAATTAGTCTAATAACCTCTGGAAAAAAAGAGAGTAAAGAATTATGAACGGCGTTAAGACCTGGAGATCTCCATCCGAGCAAGAAGAGTTAATGAAACATCCATTTAAAAACAAGAGCATCTTTTGGTAATCCGCGCATAGAAGATTCTTCAATTAACAGATTAAATAAGCTGTCCAAAAACTTGACAGTATTATATTTTTTCAATCTATCCTTTCTCAAGTTTTAACAGAATTTCAACTATTCGTTCAGCACTTTT
>Ga0114967_10003927_pt1 | contig 12095 bp, 9 predicted proteins | sample M_130628_MF_Meta_FD_92639 | JGI IMG/M metagenome (GOLD analysis project Ga0114967, IMG submission 92639) | Freshwater microbial communities from Lake Montjoie, Canada to study carbon cycling - M_130628_MF_MetaG | ecosystem: Environmental > Aquatic > Freshwater > Lake | place: Lake Montjoie... | reverse complement strand
TGACGAAGGGCTCTTCCGCCGGCTTGCCACCGCAATACATCAGTACGCCGAAAGAGATGCACCAGAGCAGGAAGAAAATGCGCGCCACCGGACGGAAATTCATCGAGCGCACCTTAGATGAGTCCAACCAAGGTACCGCGAACCACACGAGGATGGAGCTAAACATTAGTATGACGCCGCCCAGCTTGTCCGGCACCGCGCGCAGAATGGCGTAATAGGGCAGAAAGTACCATTCCGGCACGATATGCGCGGGCGTGCTGAGCGGGTTGGCCGGGATGTAATTGTCCGGGTGGCCGAGATAGTTCGGCGAGAAGAACACCAGCGCCGCGAATACCATCAGATACACCACGATGCCGACGGTGTCCTTGATGGTGTAATAGGGGTGGAAGGGGATGGTGTCCTGCGGACCCTTCGGCTCCACGCCCAGCGGGTTGTTCGAACCGGTGATGTGCAGCGCGGCCACATGCAGGAACACCACACCCACAATCATGAAGGGCATGAGGTAATGCAGGGCGAAGAAGCGGGTCAGGGTGGGATTGTCCACCGAGAAGCCGCCCCAGAGCAGGGTGACGATAAAATCACCCACCACTGGGAAGGCCGAGAAGAGGTTGGTGATGACCACCGCGCCCCACAGCGACATCTGGCCCCAGGGCAGCACATATCCCATGAAGGCCGTAGCCATCATCAGCAGAAAGATGGTCACGCCAAGCATCCACAGCAGCTCACGCGGCGCCTTGTAGGAACCGTAATATAGGCCGCGAAAGATGTGGATATACACCACGATGAAGAACATCGAGGCGCCGTTCATGTGCACGTAGCGGATCAGCCAGCCATAATTCACATCACGCATGATGCGTTCGACGCTATCGAACGCCATGAGGGTATTGGGCTGGTAATGCATCGCCAGGAAGATGCCGGTCGCGATCATGATCATCAGATTGATCATGGCGAGCGCGCCGAAATTCCAGAAATAGTTGAAGTTGCGAGGAGTCGGGAAGGTCCCATACTCCTTCTGCATCATGGTGACGACGGGCAGCCGCTCGTCCACCCAACGCAGCACGGGGTTCTTCACTTCACTCTTATGCAGGCCGATCGCCATGGTGCGATGCTCCTATCGAATGGGCTGGGATAAGCGTTGCGGGACCATACCCGGGGCTTAGCCGATGCGGATCTGGGTGGGGGTGAGGAAGGTGTATTGCGGCACCGCCAGATTGGCAGGTGCGGGGCCTTTGCGGATGCGGCCCGAGCCATCGTAGTGGCTGCCATGGCAGGGGCAGAACCAGCCGCTATAGTCACCACGCACATCGGTCGGCCGCTGGCCCAGGGGCACGCAGCCCAGATGGGTGCACACGCCCACCATCACCAACCAATTGTCGCGCTGCACGCGCGACTGGTCGGTTTGCGGGTCACGCAGTTCAGAGACCGGCACGGCGCGGGCGGTGGCAATTTCCTCGGCCGTGCGGTTGCGCACGAAGACCGGCTTGCCGCGCCACATCACCGTCACCGCCATGCCGGTGGCTATGGGGCTGAGATCAACCTCGGTGCTGGCCATCGCCAGCACGTCGCGCGCGGGGTTCATCGACGAGATAAACGGCCACACGATGGCGCCCACGCCCACCGCCGCGAAGGCAGTGGCACTCAGTGTCAGGAAATCGCGCTTGGTCGCCTGCGGAGCGCCCGCGGGCGGCGCGCTGGATTGGGTTGCCATATCAGCCATCGAATTTCGGTCCCTGCATCATCAGCACCAAGAGCGTGCCGGCCACCTGAAGGGACGGGCACCAGAGGGCCCATCCGCATCCACGCTTCCCGGTCTCTCGCGCTGCACGGCGTATAAAGGCAGTATCTGCGGGGTGACAACCGGCAGGGCCGGAAGCAAGCGGGAAGAAAATGAGCAAAGCACCTGAAAATCCCTTCATAATCCCGGCCCGGAGCTGGTTTGAGAGCCTGCGTGACGGGATTTGTTCCGCCTTCGAAGCGATTGAGGATGAGTTGCAGGAGGGCCCGCATGCGGCGCTCCCGCCCGGCCGCTTCGAGCGCAGCGCCTGGGACCGGCCGGAGGGCGGCGGGGGCGTGATGAGCGTGATGCGCGGCCGCGTCTTCGAGAAGGTGGGGGTTAACGTCTCCACCGTCTGGGGCGAGTTCAGCCCGGATTTCCGCAAGCAGATGTCAGGGGCGGAGGAGGATCCGCGCTTCCTCGCCACCGGTATTTCGCTGGTGGCGCATATGCGCAGCCCGCGGGTGCCGGCGGTGCATATGAACACCCGCTTCATCGTCACCACCCGCGCCTGGTTCGGCGGCGGCGGCGACCTGACGCCAATGGACCATGCCGCCCCGCATAGCCTGGCGGATGGCGAGACCTTTCATGCCGGCTTCAAGGCGGCCTGCGACAAGCACGATGCGGATTATTACCCGCGTTTCAAAAAATGGTGCGACGAATATTTCCACCTGCCGCATCGCAATGAACCGCGCGGGCTGGGCGGCATCTTTTATGATTACCTCGGCGACAAGACGCCCGGCCGCGGCATCGAGAATGATTTCGCCTTCACCCGCGATGTGGGGCAGGCCTTCCTCGACACCTATCCGCGGATCGTCCGCCACCGCATGCATGAGCCCTGGACCGAGGCCGAGCGGGCCCATCAGTTGATGCGGCGCGGGCGCTATGTCGAATTCAACCTGCTGCATGACCGCGGCACGATCTTTGGCTTGAAGACCGGCGGGAATGTCAACGCCATCCTGATGAGCCTGCCGCCTGAGGTGACCTGGTAGGCGCCATGGCCTTGCGCCGCCCGTGACTTGCTTGGGCTTGGGCGATGGTTTGACAGATGAGGGCGTGGCGGGCGCATCGGGCGGCCCGCCAGCTTTTGTCTTCATGCATTGAGGGGCAGTGCGGTCGTGCCAGGGAGCGCCCGCGCCGCGTAAAGAACATACAACGAACATACTGTAATACTTCATTATCGACAAAAATCAGGATGGGAGATGACGGGCCTCCAGTTTAACCCAATGAAATAAAACAAAACCCTACGGAACGCCGAATGTGATAGTGGCGAATTTTCCCTTGAAGTGGGGGAAATGCCCATCTACAACACTCCTCAGCCCATATGAGGATGCAGCGCGCTCGGGGGGGCGAGCGATCCGAAGATTGGGCTGGTAGGGCGAGCCGGTGGGGTCGGGGGGCCTCACCGGTCGCTTCTCCATCCGGTCGCTGCCGGCGGGGGAGGCGCCGTCCCATCACCAGGATGCCGCAAGGCAGCCAGGCGTCTCTTCCCTCGGGTTGGAATTGTATCGGGGGCTAACGTCACATCATGGCTGCCGCGGAACCAATGGCATCAGGGAGCGCACAGTTCCGCGGGCGCTACATCAACAAGCTGGATGCGAAGAAGCGCGTCTCCATCCCCGCCGCCTTCCGCGCTGCCCTGGCTGGCCAGCCCCTCGTGCTTCGTCGGTCCAATCGCCTGGGCTGCATCGAGGCCTGGCCCGCCGGCCTCTTTGAGGCGTCGATCACCCCCATCACACCCGCGGATGTGAACTTCGAGGAGGATGACGACAGCTTCTACGTCAATTACGCCGATACCGTGGACGCTACCCCCGATTCCGAGGGCCGGCTGATCATGGACGCAAAGCTGCTGGAGCATGCCGGCATCACCGATTCCATTGCCTTCCTGGGCAAGAACCAGATTTTCGAGCTGTGGGAGCCGAGCGCTGCCGACGCGATGATCGAGGCCGCCCGTGCCCGCGCCCAGGCCCGCGCCCTGGCCCGGAGGCAGGGCGCATGAGCCATGTTCCGGTGATGCTGGCGGAGGTGCTGCACCACCTCGCCCCCGCGCCTGGCGAAACCCATCTTGATGGCACCTTTGGCGGTGGCGGCTATGCCCAGGCCATCCTGGCCTCAGGCTGCACCCTCTATGCGCTGGACCGCGACCCCGATGCCATTGCCCGTGGCGCCGCCCTGCTCGCCCGCCACCCGGGCCGGCTGCATCTGTTGCAGGCCTGCTTTGGCGACATGGTCTCGGTGCTGGCCGAAGGCGGTGTGACCACGCTTGATGGCGTGGTGCTCGACCTGGGCGTCTCGTCCTTCCAGCTTGATGAGGCGGCGCGCGGCTTTTCCTTTCGCAGCGATGGCCCGCTCGACATGCGCATGGGCCATGACGGGCCGACTGCGGCCGATCTGGTCAATACCCTGCCCGAGGCGGAGTTGGCCGATATCCTCTACCAGTTTGGCGAGGAGCGGCATTCCCGCCGCATCGCCCGCAATATCGTGGCTGGCCGGCCGTTCCACACCACCCTCGCTTTGGCCGAGGTGATCCGTAAATCGGTCCCGCGCGACCCATCGGGGATGGATGGCGCCACCCGCAGCTTCCAGGCGCTGCGCATCCGGGTGAATGACGAGTTGGGCGAGATCGAGCGCGGTCTGGCCGGCGCGCTGTCGCTGCTGGCGCCGGGCGGGCGGCTGGTGGTGGTGTCCTTCCATTCGCTGGAGGACCGCATCGTCAAACGCGTGCTGACCGAGGCGGCGGGGCGCGAGGCGCGGGCCTCCCGCCACGACCCAGCATCCTGGGCGCTGCGGCCCACCGTCGCGCCCTTCCGCCTGCTCACCCGCGGCGCGCAACGCCCGGGCGAGGCCGAAACCCGCAGCAATCCGCGCGCCCGCTCCGCCCGGCTGCGCGCCATTATCCGCCTTGAGGGACTTCCCGCATGATCAGCCCCCTCTCGCTGCTCACCGGCATCGCCATGGCGGCCGCCATCGGCCACACCTTCGAGGTCAAGCGTTCGGTCACCGTGCTGGATCGGGAACTGCGCGATATCCGCCGCGGCACCGAGGAGGTGGAGGGCCGCACCCAACTGCTGCAGGCCGAATGGGCCCGTCTGAACGATCAGGAGCGCCTGCGCGGCCTGGCCGACCGGCACCTTGCGGGCCTCTCGCCCATGCAATCGGGGCAATTCCAGCGGCTGGACGAGGCGGTGCGCCGCCTGCCGGTGGCGGTGGCCTGGAACGGGCCTGCCTCGCCCTTCGCGCCGCGTGACGAAACCACCGCGGCGCTGGCGCAAGCCTGGCTGGCCCCGGCACCGGCGATGCCTGCCGCTGCCGCTGCCGCCCCTGCTGCCGCCCCTGCCGCCCTCGCACCAGCAGCCCAGCCGCCCAGCACTGCCTCTGGCACGGCCAGCCTGGCCGCCGCCGCGCAGCCTGCCGCCCCACGGGCCAATGCGCCGGCCGCGCCGGCCAGCAGCCCCGCCCGGGCCGCCGAGCCCGCCGCCCAGCGCCCAAGCCAGCTGGCCGATGCCGCAGCCCCGCGCGCCACCCGGCCCACCGCCGTCATTCCCGAAGCGCCCAGCCGCGCCGCGCAGAGCCTGCCGCCGGTGGCAGCCCCGCCGACCCGCCCGGCCGAAGCGCCTGCCAGGTCCGCAGCGCCGCCGACGATTTTGGCTGAGGCCCGCCGCAATATTCCCACCACCCGCAGCGAGGCCAGCGCCGCCCTGCCGCCGGTGTCCACAGCCTATCGCCCTGCCGTTCATGTCCAAAGGGTCGATACCGGCTCCATGCTCGGCGGCCAGCCCAACGGCATTGCCCCGCCCGTGCCCTACATCCGATGAACGAAACGCCGATCCACCCCCAGGCCCCCGATCCGGAGAGCGTCCCCTCGGGCCGCGCCCAGGGCCGGCCGATCGGCAGCGAGATGCAGCGCAGTTGGCGTCCCGCCCAGCAGGCCCGCACCCTCGCCATCTCTCGCGAGCGGGTCATCTTCGCCGCCTGCTGCTTCGCCGGGCTTTTCGCCGCGGTCGGGTTGAAGGCGACGGATGCCACCATCATCTCGCCCAGCCTGCCGCGGATGCCGCCCCCCGCCGCGCGGGTGCAGGTGGCCGATACCGCCGTCAGCCGGGCCGAAATCATTGACCGCAATGGCGAGGTGCTCGCCGTCTCGGTGCGCGGCCTGGCGCTGTATGCCCGGCCCAATCTGCTGGAAAACCCCGCCCGCCTGGCGCAGCAACTCAACCAGATCCTGCCCCATCTCTCCCGGGCGCATTTGCTCGAGCGCCTGACGCTGGACAGCAACTGGGTCTATCTCGACCGCTTCATCACCGAGGAGCAGCAGACCCGCATCAATACCCTGGGGCAGATCGGCCTGGGCTTTGAGGTTGCGGAGCGCCGGCAATATCCGCGTGGGCGGGACGCAGCCCATGTGCTGGGCGCGGTGGGCGCCGATGGCCAGGCGCGTGGCGGCGTGGAGCAATGGTTCGACGAACGCCTGCAAGCCAGCCGCGCGCCTTTGCGCCTTTCCATCGACATCCGCGTCCAGCGCGAATTGCGCGAGGCGGTGGAGGCCCAGCGCGCCCTGCACAATGCCCTGGGCGGTGCGGCGGTGCTGATGGATATCCGCACCGGCGAGATCATCGGCATGGTGAGCAACCCCGATTTCATCGCCTCCGACCTCACCTCCGCCACCGCCGTCTCGATGTTCAACCGGGTGACAACGGGCGTCTATGAGCCGGGCTCGACCTTCAAGCTCTTCACCACCGCCATGGCACTCGAACTGGGGGTGACCAGCATCAATGGCGGTTACGACGCCACCCGGCCGATCCAACTGCCCCAGGGTCGCAGTATCAACGATGACCACGCCCAGTCGCGCTGGCTGACCGTGCCTGAGATCGTGGCCTTCAGCTCCAATATTGCCAGCGCGCATATGGCCATGGCGGTGGGCCGGCAGCGGCACCGCGAATTCCTCGAACGCATCGGCATGCTGGACCGCCAGAGCATGGAACTGCCCGGCATCGCCCGCCCGCTTTGGCCGCGCGGCCGGAGTTGGCAGGATGTCTCGACCATGACCATTGGCTTTGGCCATGGCATCGCGGTCACCCCCATGCAGGTGGTGACCGGCATTGCCGCGCTGACCAATGGCGGCATCCTCTACAATCCCACATTGATCGCCCTGGCCGATGGCGAGAGCCGCGATGGCACCAGGGTCGTCAGCGAGCGCACCAGCGACGCGATGCGCCGGCTGATGCGCCTGGTGGTGACCCATGGCACCGGCTCGCGCGCGGATGCGCCGGGCTATTTCGTCGGCGGCAAGACCGGCACGGCGCAGAAGCTGGACAGCCGGGGCCAGTATATGCGCGGCCGCAACGTCACCTCCTTCGTCGGCGCCTTCCCGATGAATGCGCCGCGCTATGCGCTGTATGTGATGCTCGATGAGCCGCATGCGCGGGCCGAGACCGGCGGCCACGCCACCGCCGGCCTGATTGCGGCGCCGGTGTTCCGGCGTATCGTGGAGCGGGTGGGGCCCATGCTGGGCATGACGCCGGAGATAGACCGCGCGGTCGCCATCCAGGCCAGCATGGCCTTGCCCTTCGGCGGCCGGCCCTCCCGCGTCAGCATTCCGACCAGCGCGCCGGCGGCGCCCATGGCGGCGGCGCCGGGGGCATCTCGGCCAACCGTGCCCGCCGGCCCCAGGGCCAATACCGCACCCACTCCCGCAGCGCAGGGCTTCACCCCCACGCCGGCACCGATCCGCCGCACCGACGCCACGGTGGGGGGGCCACGGGTACAACTGGTCAACCACCCTGCCTCCAATACCCCACCGGGGAGGGATGCCACCCTTGCGGCTCGATGACCTCGCCGCCGGGCTTGTACCGCTTACAGCGCCGCTGCCCGGCGCCGTGGAGGGGATCACCGCCGACAGCCGGGCTGTAAGCCCCGGCATGGTTTTCGCGGCGCTGCCCGGCGCCCGGGTGGATGGCCGCGCCTTCATTCCTACCGCAGTGGCCGCCGGCGCCGCGGCCATTTTGGCGCCTGAGGGCACAGCCTGGCCCGGGGGCGTGCCCCCCCGCCCCTTGCTGCTTGCCGCCGATGCCCGCGCCGCCCTGGCCCATATGGCCGCTCGGCTGGCGGGGGCGCAGCCGCGGGTGATCGCCGCCATCACCGGCACCAATGGCAAGACCAGCACGGCCGATTTCCTGCGCCAGATTTTTGGTGCAGGGCAGGCCGCCAGCCTGGGCACGCTGGGGCTTATCGCCCCGGACTTCGCCCCCGGTGAGAGCCTGACGACGCCCGACCCGGTCTCGCTGCACGCCATGCTGGCGGCGCTGGCGCGCGCCGGCATCGAGCATCTGGCCATGGAGGCCAGCAGCCATGGGCTGGACCAGCGCCGGTTGGATGGTGTGCGGCTGGCGGTGGCCGGCTTCACCAACCTCACCCGCGACCATCTCGATTATCATGGCGATATGGCGGGCTATCGCGCCGCCAAGCTCAGGCTTTTCAACACGCTGCTGCCCATGGGCGGCGCGGGTGCCTTCAGCACCGAGGCGGATGAAGAGACCCAGGGCAGGCTGCGTGCCATTGCCGCGGCGCGGGGCCTGCGGCTGCTCAGCGTGGGCGCTTCGGGCGATGACATCCGGCTGGAAAGCGCCACCCCGCTGCCCGATGGCCAGGGGCTGGCCTTGCGCATCTTCGGCCGCGCGCATGCCCTGCACCTGCCGCTGCCCGGCCGCTTCCAGGCCGATAATGCCCTGCTGGCGGCGGCTCTGGCCATCCTCGCCGGCAGGGACGAGGCGGCGGTGCTGGAGGCCCTGCCCCGGTTGGCCGGCGTGCGCGGCCGCATGGAATTGGCCGGCCGCACCACCCAGGGCGCCGCCGCCTATGTCGATTACGCCCATACCCCCGACGCGCTGGAGCGCCTGCTGGCGGCGCTGCGGCCGCATACCCATGGCCGGCTGATTTGCGTCTTCGGCGCGGGCGGCGATCGGGACCCCGGCAAGCGCCCGCTGATGGGGGCCGTGGTGGCGGCCCGGGCCGATATCGCCATCATCACCGATGATAATCCGCGCGGCGAGGACCCGGCCGCCATTCGCGCCGCCATCCGCGCCGCGGCACCCGATGCGATCGAGATTGGCGACCGCCGGGCCGCCATTGCCGAAGCTGTGGCCATGCTGCGCGCTGGCGATGTGCTGGTGGTGGCTGGCAAGGGCCATGAAACCGGCCAGACCACGGCCGGCATCACCACCGCCTTTGATGATGCGGCCGTGCTGCGGGGGCTGCTGGCATGAGCGCGCTGTGGACCAGCGCCGAGTTGCGGGCCGCCACTGGCGGGCGGCTGGAGGCTGAGGTGGCCGTCGCGCGCATCGGCTTTGACAGCCGGCAGGTCGAGGCCGGGGATCTTTTTGTCGCGCTCAAGGCGGCGCGGGATGGGCATGATTTCGTGCCCGCCGCCTTCGCCGCCGGCGCCGCGGCGGTGCTGGTGGAGCATGGCGCGGATCCGCGCTGCCTGATGGTGGCCGATACGCTGGCGGCCTTGCAGGCGCTGGGCCGGGCGGCGCGCGGCCGCAGCATGGCGCGGGTTGTCGCCGTCACCGGCAGCGTGGGCAAGACCACGACGAAGGAAATGTTGCGCCTGGCACTCGGCGCCTTCGGGCCGACCCATGCGGCGGCGGCCAGTTTCAACAACCATATCGGCGTGCCGACCACCCTGGCGAATATGCCGCGCGATGCCGCCTTCGCCGCCATCGAACTGGGGATGAATAATCGCGGCGAGATCGCGCCGCTGGCCCGGATGGCGCGGCCGCATGTCGCCATCATCACCACCATCGGCACCGCCCATCTGGGCCGGATGGGCAGCCTCGATGAGATTGCGGCGGAGAAGGGTGACATTCTGGAGGGGCTGGAGCCTGGGGGCACCGCCATTCTGCCGGCGGATAGTGCCTATTTCCCGGCGCTGCGGGCCCGTGCGGGGCGGGTGCTGAGCTTCGGCCTGGCCGAGGGCGCGGATATTCGGCTGCTGGCCTATGAAGCGGGGGCTGAGGGCGGGAGGGCGCGCCTCGCCACGCCGGCGGGGCTGCTGGAACTGGCACTGGCCGCGCCGGGCCAGCATCTGGCGGAAAATGCCTGCGCCGTGCTGGCGGCCATCCATGCGCTGGGGCTCGATGTCGCCCAGGCCGCGCGGGCGCTTGAAAATTTCGGCGCCGGCGCCGGGCGTGGGCAGCACCGGGCCATTGCGGCGCCGGGCGGGGCGGCGCTGCTGCTGGATGAAAGCTATAATGCCTCGGGTCCCTCGGTGCTGGCGGCGCTGGCGGTGTTGAAGGCCCAGCCCGGCCGTCGCGTGGCCATTCTGGGTGACATGCTGGAACTGGGCGAGCACGGCCCTGCCATGCATCTGGCGCTCGGCCCGGCAGTGGCGGAGAGCGTGGACCTGCTCCATACCGTGGGCCCGCTGATGGGGGCCATGCTGGCCAGCCTGCCGGTGGGCCTTCGCGGCCATTCGGCGCCCGATTCTTCTTCCCTCGCGCCGCTCATGCGCGCGGCCTTGCGTGCCGGTGATGCGGTGCTGGTGAAAGGCTCGCTCGGCATGCGCATGGCCACCATCATTCACGCTCTGGATACGCCGTCATGATCCCGCTGCTGCTGGCACCCCTTTCGGATGATTTCATCCTCTTCAACCTCGCACGCTATCTGACCTTCCGGGCCGGTGCGGCCTGCATGACATCGCTGTTCATCGCGCTGGTCTTTGGCGGGCGGGTGATCAATTGGCTGCGCAGTTTTCAGCGTGGCGGCCAGCCGATCCGCGAGGATGGGCCGGAATCGCATCTACTGACCAAGAAGGGCACGCCCACCATGGGCGGGGTGTTGATCCTGTTGGCGCTGACGGTGTCCATCCTGCTCTGGGCCGATCTGCGCAATGGCTTTGTCTGGGCGGTGCTGATGGTGACTTTGGGCTATGGCGCGCTGGGTTTTTATGATGACTGGCTGAAGGTGACCAAGCGCAACACCCGCGGCGTTTCCAGCCGGGGCAAGCTGGTGGCGCAGGCCGGGCTTGGGTTGTTCGTCGCGCTGTGGCTGGTGTGGTTGCTGCCGCCTGGGCTGTCCACCAATCTTGCTTTGCCCTTTCTGAAGGACACGTTGGTGCCCTTCTCCATCCTGTTCCCCTTCATTGCCATGTTCGTGATGATGGGCGCCTCCAATGCGGTGAACCTGACCGATGGGCTGGATGGTCTGGCCATCGTGCCGGTGATGATCGCGGGCGCGGTTTTCGCGCTTATCGCTTATCTCGTCGGCAATCGGATTTTTGCTGATTACCTGCAATTGCATGCGGTGCCGGGCGCGGGTGAGTTGGCGGTGTTCTGCTCGGCGCTGATCGGCGCCTCGCTGGGCTTTTTGTGGTTCAATGCGCCGCCGGCGGCGGTGTTCATGGGCGATACGGGCAGCCTGGCACTGGGCGGCGCGCTGGGTGGCATCGCGGTGGCCACCAAGCATGAGATCGTTTTGGCGATTGTGGGCGGCTTGTTCGTGGTGGAGACGCTCTCGGTCATCATCCAGGTCTTCTGGTTCAAGCGCACCGGGCGGCGGGTATTTCTGATGGCGCCGCTGCACCATCATTTCGAGAAGAAGGGCTGGGCTGAGCCCACCATTGTCATTCGCTTCTGGATCATCGCCATGGTGCTCGCGCTGGTCGGGCTATCGACGTTGAAGATCCGGTGAGCCCCTTCGCCGGACAATCCGTCGCGGTGGTGGGGCTCGGCAAGGCCGGGCTGCCGGCGGCGCTGCGCCTGCGCGAATGGGGTGCCGCGGTGACGGTGTGGGATGACCGGGAGGCCGCGCGGGCCGAGGCCGCAGCGGCGGGGCTGCACGTGGCTGACCCGGCGGTGGATTTTCGCTTCGATGCGCTGCTGCTCTCCCCTGGCATCCCGCATATCCTGCCGCGGGTGCATCCGGCGGCGGCGGCGGCGCGGGCGGCGGGCGTGCCCATTCTGGTCGATGCCGAATTCCTGTTCCGCGCCGTGCGGGCGGCGGGCAGCGGCGCGCGCTTTGCCGGCATCACCGGCACCAACGGCAAATCCACCACCACGGCGCTGCTGGGGCATATTCTGGCCAGCACCGGGCGGGAGGTTGCGGTGGGCGGCAATCTCGGCACGGCAGCGCTTTCCATGCCCATTCTGCCTGATAACGGCATATATGTCCTAGAAATGTCTTCCTACATGCTGGAACGAATCGATATTTTAAGATTCAACACGGCAGTGATGCTGAATCTCAGCCCCGACCATCTGGACCGCCATGGCGACATGGAAGGCTACCGCGCTGCCAAGGCCCGCATTTTTGCGCGCGCGCAGGCGGG
>Ga0114967_10003926_pt1 | contig 12096 bp, 14 predicted proteins | sample M_130628_MF_Meta_FD_92639 | JGI IMG/M metagenome (GOLD analysis project Ga0114967, IMG submission 92639) | Freshwater microbial communities from Lake Montjoie, Canada to study carbon cycling - M_130628_MF_MetaG | ecosystem: Environmental > Aquatic > Freshwater > Lake | place: Lake Montjoie... | reverse complement strand
AGAGGTCCTGGGGGATCTTTGCTGGCCCGGGTAGGGCAGGCGGGGGTCTTTTATGGGAGGGGCGGATTTGGGAGCCCCCCACCATGGGGCCCCCATCTGGATTGGGGCGCACTCCAAGAACGGGGGGGGGGGGGACAAGCGGCCTGCTCAAGCAGGGCAAGAATCATCGCGAGAACGGCCAGCCCATCCAAATCAGATTGGTGGACCAAGTGAACAATCCGAGACTTTGGCCGACACCAGTTCAGAGAATGTACAAAGACAGCGGAAGTCCCTCGGAATACGCCAGGAACGAGATACCCCTCGCGGCACAGGTTGGTGGTCCACTGAACCCGCCATGGGTAGAGTGGCTGATGGGGTGGCCGCTCGGGTGGACAGACTTAAAGCCCTTGGAAATGGACAAGTTCCACTATGCGCGGCAACCGCATGGCGAATACTCACAGAAAGATAATTAAATGCAAGCAGAACAAATAGCCAAGAGCTTGGGCAACGCGAAAAGAGCCAACGGCCAGTGGGTAGCGTCATGCCCAGTACCGAGTCACGGCAAAGGCAACGGCGACAAGAATCCATCACTCAGCGTACACATTGATGACGAGGGCAAGCCACTCTTTCACTGCCATGGTGGCTGCACTCAGGAGTCAGTATTCCAAACCATCAGGGATATGCAGCTCTTACCCGAACTAGAAGAACGGCCAGACCCACTCGCCAACATCAAGCCATTACCTAAGATCGAGTTCCAGCAGGAATGGCAGTACCAAGACGAAGACCGCGTCACAGTCTTTGTCAAGCACCGGTTGCGCGTTGGAGAAACAGGCAAGACGTATCGTCTATACAAAGTAGATACAGACGGCAGACGCTCCACAACGCTTGGCGATGCACGCATAGTTCCATACAAGTTACCCGAGCTGCTGGACGCGAAGACAGCGGGAAGAATAATTTATCTCGCGGAGGGCGAGAAAGCCGTGGACGCGCTGATGTCACTCGGCGTGGTGGCGACCACCGCGCACAGCGGCGCCGGCCATTGGCCCGAGGCCATCACCGAATACTTTGCTGGCGCCAATGTGGTCATCCTTCCCGATAACGATCTGTCAGGTTGGTCATACGCTCGCAAGGCAGCAGAGGCCATCCTGCCCATTGCCAAGGCGCTCAAGGTAGTAGACCTCAGACTGCAAGAGCAGGGCGATGACGCGTACGAGTTCATTGAGGCAGGCGGCGGCAGGGCAGAGCTGGCGGCGTTAGTCAAGGCAGCGCCAAAGATCACTAGCGTGGATGATGTAACGATACCCGAAAGACTACAGGCGATTACAGCATCAAGTACAAAAACAGACGAAATCTATACACATCAGGATTCTCATGTACAAAAACAGGCTGAAATTGAACATGAGTTTGCGCCTGACCCACCAAAAGAGGCAGACAAGCCAAAGCCAACCAAGACCATCAAGATTGAATCTTGGGACACCATACAGGATGAGCCAGTCGAGTGGCTAATTGAGGGAGTCATTCCAAAAGGATCGTTCACGGCGCTTTACGGGCCACCTGGTAGTTTCAAGTCGTTCATAGCCTTGGACATTGCCGAGGCCATCGCAACAGGCAGGGCGTGGATGGGAAAAGAGGTTAAGCAGACAGGCGCGGTGCTGTACTTGGCCGGCGAGGGCTTTGGCGGTATCGGCGCAAGGATCAAAGCCTGCAAGATGCATCACCAAACAGAGGATGGAGCACCGATCTATATAGTCAGGCACCAGCTCAACCTTAGATCCAGCGCCGAGGACTTCAATGCCTTAATGATGGCCGTGGTCACGCTGGTGGAGCAGACAGGCATGGAGTTCATCCTCGCCATCGTAGATACGCTCGCCAGAGCCTTTGGCGGCGGCAACGAGAACAGCTCAGAAGACATGGGCGCATTCATCACGGCCATGGGTAAGGTGCAGGAATTCCTCAACTGCGCCTTGATGGTGCTGCACCACAGCGGTAAGGACGCTGCCAAAGGATTGCGCGGCCATAGCAGCCTGCTTGGCGCAGTGGATACAGAGCTGGAGTTATTACGCTTTGACGAGCAAATGAAAGGCGTTCTCACCATTAGCAAGCAAAAGGATGGAGCCGACAACGAGCGATTTGGCTTTGAGATGGTGGAGGTAGAGATCAGGCCAGCAGGCTTGGGACTCAGCGATCCAATCGTCAGCCTGGCGGTGCAGTCATCCGATGACACGCATATTGAGCCATCCAAGGCAAGCAAAGGGAACTCTGGAAAAGGAAAAAATCAGCGTCTTGAGATGCTTTGCCTAGAGAAAATGGTCAAAGAGCATGGAGCGCCAAAGTACATCGATGGTTTACAACGTCATGCAATCAGATTGGAGCAGTGGAGGCAGGAATTGTGGTCAAAGATGGGGTATACAGATGAGGATAAAGGCACGTTCAAGACGGCATGGCACAGAGCAAAGCAGCGACTGATTGAGTCAGGTGAGGGTGCGATCAGAGATGATTTTGTATGGTTACAGTTTAAAAGCACCGACTTTGAGGCTGGATAAACATACAGGTTACAAGTTACAAACAAGATACAAATGTTACCAATTGACGCTTGCATGGTTACAGTTACAAATCGAGAGTCTAGAAGACTCGATGATATGTAACCCATGCACCATTTGAAACCGAGGGAATGAAATGGCAACAAAGAGAAACCCAAACAAGCATCCAGTGGTGGAGCAACCAAGTACAAAAGCAGATCTTTGGACGATTCATGTGCAATCGAAACTGGTGGAGTTGGAGTCAGTCAAGGCTGTCAGCGATAGGAAATGGGGAGAAAATCGACTGACTACTTTAGTAAGCAGTGAGCTGAGAGAGAAATTCTGGTTGCAGAACAGCAGACTACATCAGGCGATGGAGTCCAAAGATCGGGCGAAGTTCGATTCCAGTGTGGCGGGAATGATCAGGGCTTACAACGTGCTGGATCAGTGGGCAACCGAAGAAGCATTGGAGCCAGCGTCAGCCATTCCTCGGATTGAGTGGGAAATGCAGAATGGTCAGACTATGGTGATTGTGCGAACAGTCAATGAGGCAGTAGCGATACAGACTCAGCGACAGGACTTGGCAAACCACCACATTTGGTCGATGCAAGAGATAGAGGCGCTGCTGGCTGATCCTCGGATGCAAGAAGTCATCAAGATCAAGGCGCTTGTGCCAACAGCACAGCTCACCAGCTTTAAGCCAACTTCAGAGTTCAAGATTGGCGGTGCAACAGGCTTTGACGATTTTGAAAACGACCTAACATTCAGCGACAATGACAAAATGGAATATAAATTTAATTCCGCACAAGCAGAAAAGTTCAAAAATAACAACAATGCGACATGAATTAATGGATTGGGACAAAGCTCGGCGATTTACGACCGCGAAACTTTTGAAACAATTACGCGCGAGAGTGTGACTATCGACATCGTGTTGCCGATAGGTTTTATCTAAAAGGGCAAAAAATGGGCAAAATGGGACGACCAATCGAATACACCGCAGAAATTTGGCCTGGCATCTTGGAGAAGATCAGCAGCGGCGCCAGCCTGTCTGGCGTGCTACGCGAGCCTGGTATGCCAAGCTACGTTCACGCTTGGCGAATGTTGCAAGCCGACGATAAGCTTAAGGAAGCCTATCAAAAGGCCGTAGAGCAGCGCGCAGACCGATTGGCAGAGGAGATTGTTGAACTGGCAGATCAGCCAATTCCTGACCACTTAGAAGGCGTTGCAGTAAGCGCTTGGGTAAACCAAAAGCGCCTGCAGGTCGATGCCCGCAAATGGGTGGCCAGCAAGCTAAAGCCGCGGACATATGGCGACCGGCTTGATGTCAGCGTCAGCGATAACCGGATCAGCGTCATCCAGGCGTTGGAGCAGGCGCAGGCTAGGGTGCAAATTGGTATGGCCAAGTCGGATGACGTAACAGACGTGGAGCCAAAGTCACGTGTGGATAACTTGTAGGCATAAGTCATTGATTCATATACTCTCTTACACGAACCTTACATAATCGGTTTAACACAATGACTATTATGTTAACCACGCTGTGGATAACTACAGCAATTTTGCACAATAAATAGGCAAATTCCAGTTATGCACAGGGCGTTGTGCTTAACTGCAAGCAAATTGCGTCGCAAATCTGTGGATAACTTAGGACATACCGGCCAGCAGGCCGCAGCCGGCGCCCATGGCCCGCCCGCCAAATTTTCGGGGGGCGGGGGGTACCGGCGCAAAAGGGCACAAGAACGGGTGCCCCCGCACACAATTTTTTATTTTTTTAATGTATATTTGGAAGATAAATGCAAACCACAATTTACAAGTCCGAAGAAGAACAAAAGCTGATGGTCGAGCTTTGGTCACCGGCCATTGCTGATGACCCTGAAGCTTTTGTTTTGTTTGCTTTCCCTTGGGGCCAAAAGAATACGCCGTTAGAGAAGTTCAGTGGACCACGCAAATGGCAGCGAGAAGTCCTACGCGATATTACCGCGCACATAAGGAAGCAAAAGGGCTTGATTGACTATGACACCATCCGCATGGCCGTGTCATCTGGTCGAGGCATTGGTAAGTCTGCTCTAGTGTCCTGGTTGATTTTGTGGATGTTGACCACCCGCATTGGTGGCTCAGTTGTTGTCAGCGCCAACAGCGAGAACCAGCTGCGCTCAGTCACTTGGGCAGAGTTGACCAAATGGGCAGCCATGCTTATTAACTCGCACTGGTGGGAGATCTCAGCCACCAAACTGGTGCCGGCACAGTGGTTAACTGAGCTTGTTGAGCGTGATTTGCGCAAAGGCACCCGTTACTGGGCATGTGAGGGCAAGCTTTGGAGTGCTGAAAACCCCGATTCTTACGCTGGTGTACACAACCAAGACGGCATGATGTTGATTTTTGATGAATCTAGCGGTATCCCCAACCCAATTTGGGAGGTGGGCGCTGGATTCTTTACAGAAAACACGCCGGACAGGTACTGGTTTGCATTTTCCAACCCACGGCGCAATGAAGGCTACTTTTTTGAGTGTTTTCACGCCAAACGGGACTTTTGGACGTCCAAAATAGTGGATGCCAGGACGGTGGAGGACACCGATAAGTCGGTGTATGAGCAGATCATTGCTGAATATGGCGAAGATTCATCACAGGCCAAGGTTGAGGTGTATGGCGAGTTTCCTTCAGCTGGCGAAGATCAATTTATCAGCCCGATCATTGTGGATGACGCAATGAAACGGGCAAGGTACAAGGATTTGACGGCACCAATTGTCCTTGGAGTTGACCCCGCCCGCGGTGGCGCCGACTCCACGGTGATTGTGGTACGCCAGGGACGCGACCTGGTGGCCATCAAGCGTTACAAGGGCGAAGACACCATGGAAATTGTTGGCAGGGTGATTGATGCCATTGAGGAATACAAGCCAACCTTGACTGTGATTGATGAGGGTGGTTTGGGGTATGGGATACTTGACCGGCTGACAGAGCAACGCTACAAGGTGCGAGGTGTTAACTTTGGAGGCAAGGCCAAGCACTCGCAGGCATTTGGAAATAAGCGAGCAGAAATGTGGAACGACATGCGTAACTGGCTGAAATCTGCTAGTATCCCGTCAGATCGGCAATTGAAAGCTGATTTCACTGGTCCAACGAAGAAGCCAAATTCTTCTGGGACTATATTTTTGGAAGGCAAAAAAGAGATGCGAGCAAGAGGTTTAGCTTCACCAGATGCAGCTGATGCGCTCGCAGTTACTTTTGCTTTTCCCGTTGCACACAGGGAATACAAGGAGCCTGCGATTAGGCGAGCTTCTTCTCAAAGTGCAGCTCTAACTGGCTGGATGGGCGCATGAAAAAAAACGTATCTCTTAGCGTTGGTCGAGGCGAAAAACTGCCAGTTTCCAAGGGCGCTGGTTTGACCGCCAAAGGCCGCGAGAAGTACAACGCTGCAACAGGTTCTAACCTTAAAGCGCCAGCACCTAACCCCAAGACCAAGGCAGACCAAGGCCGCAAAGATTCATTTTGTGCAAGAATGGGCGCTGTAGCGGCCAACGCCAAAGACGGCGAACGCGCTAAAGCAGCCCTTAAACGATGGAAGTGTTGATATGGCTACCAAACCTGGACTTTATGCAAACATCCACGCCAAGCAAGCCCGTATTGCAGCTGGTTCTAAAGAGAAGATGAACAAGCCTGGTAGCAAGAACGCGCCAACAGCCAAAGACTTCAAAGACTCTGCCAAAACTGCAAAGAAGAAATAACATGCCACTGGTAAAATCAAAATCTTCTGAAGCATTTCGCAAGAACATTAAAGCAGAAGTTGCTGCTGGTAAGCCTGTCAAGCAGGCAGTAGCGATTGCGTATTCTGTTAAGCGTGAGGCTTCTAAACCAGCCCCAAAAGGTAAAAAATAATGGCAGATTACACAGGCATCGCCGCAGCCGGTGCTGTGGCCAACGGTGGCAAGGAAAAGCATACAGTCTTGGCGACCGCTCGCTCGCGCTTGGATATGGCTATTGCTGCTTTGTCTGAATCCCGTGAAGATGAAATTGACGATTTAAAGTTCTACGCTGGCTCGCCCGACAACCGTTGGCAATGGCCAGCGGACGTGTTGGCAACCCGTGGATCTGTGCAGGGTCAGACAATTAACGCCAGACCGTGTTTGACAGTTAACAAGTTGCCCCAACACGTAAGACAGGTGACCAATGACCAAAGACAAAACCGCCCAAGTGGCAAAGTTATTCCTGCCGACGACCATGCAGACATTGAAGTTGCAGAAATCTTCAATGGAATGGTCAGACACATTGAGTACATATCAGACGCCGACGTTGCTTACGACACGGCCTGTGAAAACCAAGTCTCCTACGGCGAAGGTTACATTCGGATCCTGACCGAATACTGCGACGAAAACACATTTGACCAAGATCTTAAAATTGGCCGTGTACGCAATAGTTTTTCGGTGTACATGGACCCAACAATCCAAGACCCGACCGGCGCAGACGCCAAATGGTGCTTTGTTACTGAAGACATCACCAAAGACGAATACCAGCGGATGTATCCCGACTCCGCACCCATCACCACCTTGCAAACGCTGGGTGTAGGCGATCAAAATTTGAGCCAATGGCTCACCGAAGACACTATCCGCGTTGCTGACTACTATTACTTAGATTACGACAGAGCAACGCTTAACCTGTACCCTGGGAACATGACCGCGTTTGAAGGCACCCTAGAGGACAAACAACTGAAAGCAATGTATGGAAAACCTAAAAAATCTCGTGAATCTGACCGTGTCAAAATTAAATACTGCAAGATTAACGGTTATGAAATTCTTGAAGAACGCGATTGGGCGGGGAAATACATCCCTGTAGTTCGCATTGTTGGTAATGAATTTGAGGTCGATGGCCGCTTGTATGTGTCGGGCTTGGTGCGAAACGCCAAGGATGCCCAGCGCATGTACAACTACTGGGTGAGTCAAGAGGCAGAGATGCTGGCCTTGGCACCCAAGGCACCATTTATCGGCTACGGTGGCCAGTTTGAAGGCTATGAAAACCAGTGGAAGACCGCCAACACGACCAACTGGCCGTATTTGGAAGTCAATCCAGACGTGACCGACGGCCAAGGCGCTGTGCTGCCGTTGCCCCAGCGGGCGCAGCCTCCAATGGCTTCTAGCGGCCTTTTACAGGCCAAGGCTGGCGCGTCTGAGGACATCAAAGCGTCTACTGGCCAATACAATGCATCTTTAGGCATGGGAAGCAATGAGCGCAGCGGCAGAGCCATTTTGGCTCGCCAACGCGAGGGTGACGTGGGCACTTACCACTATGGCGATAACTTAGCCCGCGGTGTACGTCACATTGTGCGCCAGCTGGTGGACTTGATCCCCAAAATTTACGACACCCAGCGCGTGGCTCGCATTATTGGTTTGGACGGCGAAACCAAGATGGTCAAGCTCAATCCGGATCAGCCCGAACCGGTTCGCAAGATCACCGATCCCAACAATCCTGACATAGTCATCGACAAGATCTACAACCCCAACGTCGGTAAGTACGACGTGGTGGTGTCGACCGGACCAGGCTATGCAACCAAGCGCCAAGAAGCTTTAGAAGCAATGGCCCAGCTGTTGCAGGGCAACCCTAATTTGTGGGCTGTGGCCGGTGACTTGTTTGTGAAGAACATGGATTGGCCTGGTGCCCAAGAGATGGCCAAACGGTTTGCCAAGACCATTGATCCCAAGCTTATGACTGAAGACGACAAGCCACCAGCGTTGCAGGCAGCGGAACAGCAAATGCAAGCGATGGGTCAAGAGCTTGACCAACTGCATGAAATGCTTAAAAACGTCGGCAAATCGATTGAAGCGCAAGACATGGAGCGCAAAGATTTTGAAGCTCAAGTGAAGTTCTACGAAGCGGAAACCAAGCGAATTTCTGCTGTGCAAGCCAGCATGAGCGAGCAACAGATTCAAGATATTGCGATGGGTGTAGTTGCTGCGGCAATGGAATCCCAAAACATGATCAATGAAATGCCTGGCCGTGAACAGCAACAGGAAATGATGCCTGAACAGGCTGAATATGCACCACCACAAGGAATGCCACAATGATGTACAAGGCCGCTGATTTTGTAGGAATGCTGTTCCTTGCCCGTGATGTGGCGCATAGCGTCCATCTAAACACCCGTAGCTACTCCAAACACGTTGCGCTCAATATTTTTTACGAGCGCATCATTGGCGCAACGGATGATTTTGCTGAAGCCTATCAAGGCCGTCACGGTCTGATGGGCCCAATTACGTTGCATTCAGCTACCAAAACATCCAACATCAATGATTTTTTGCAAGGCCAGTTGGATGAGATTGAAAAATGCCGCTACGACGTAGTGGACAAAAATGATTCATCGCTCCAACAATTGATTGATAATATTGTTGAAATTTATCTGCGTACCCTCTACAAACTTCGCTTTTTGGCATGACAGTTTCAGTCACACACTCCACGCCTGCAGATGGTTCGTTTAGCGCAACAGGCGCTACAGCGTGGAACGCAACGCACACGCTCACTGGAGTGGGCACAATGGCTGAACAAAATGCCAACAACGTAACTATTACTGGCGGGTCTATATCTGGTGTCACAGGTTTGGGTACGGTCACAAGCGTAACTGGCACTGGGACAGTCAGCGGTTTAACCTTAACAGGCACAGTTACTACTTCTGGTAACTTGACACTTGGTGGGGCAATTACTGGTTTTGCCACAAGTGGTGCAAATACCAATTTGACATCTGTTGCCTTGACATCTGGCACGATTACAACAGCGCCATCAACAGGCAATGATATTGCCAACAAAACTTATGTCGATGCATCAATGGTTTACCCATCTGGGACAGGTATAGCAGTCGTTACTTCTGGTACTTCATGGGGTACTACGTTGACCGCCCCATCTGGTGCTGTTGTTGGAACAACAGACACTCAAACTCTGACAAATAAGCGCATAACGCCTAGAGTAAGCACTCCTACTGTTGCTGGAACTTACGCTATAAATACTGACTCGTTTGACATGGTGGTCATCACGGGGCAAAACGTAAATATAACTGACGTAACTACGACAGGAACACCAACAAATGGGCAAAAACTCTGGTTTTCGGTTACGGGAACAGCGGCTAGAACAATATCTTTTAATGCTTCAAACTTTGAGGCATCAACAGTAACATTACCAACAACAACAGTTTCGACCAATCGTTTGGATGTTGGTTTTGTTTGGAACGTAGCCACAAGCAAGTGGCGTTGCGTTGCTCAGGCTTAATATGGCACAGATTATTCTTACTGGCTCTGGAACTTGGAACTTGCCTGCGGATTGGAATGACGCAAATAACGTAATTGAAGTTTATGGCCCTGGAGGTAATGGCGCTACATCTGGAAGTACATCGCAGTCTGGTGGCGGTGGTGGGGGCGGCGCATATCAAATAGCACTTAATGTGCCCTTGAAAGCAATTGATCTTCTTGGCACAGTTGTAACAGCTAAAACATATAACCTTACCGTTGGTATTGGCAATGGCGCAGGCTTGTGGCAAGGTTACAAGTATGACAACGACGGTACTCCACTCTACGGCACGTTGATACAGGGCGGGGGGGGGTTTTCTGGAAGCGGTATTACGGGCGGTGCAGGCGGTTTTGGTCAAGCCGTAATAAACGATGTAAATTACTCATCTGGTTCCGTTAGGGGCGGCGATGGTGGTAATGGGCGTGCGTCTACAACAGCAGCAGGTGGTGGTGGTGGTGGAGCAGGTGGCCCTAATGGTGTGGGCGGTGCTGGTGGTACAAACACTATTACTTTAAATACAACAGGCCGTGGTGGTGGTGGCGGTAACGGCGGCACTGCTGGCTCAAGTATTTCTGCATTAGCTGGAACAGCGGGTACTGGTGCGGGTGCGGGTGGTACTGGCGGTGCGGCTAATACTAGTGGTTCTGCTGGTGGTGCTGGAACATCAGTTTATTCTGGCGGTGGCGGTGGTGGCGCTGGTGATGGAACGTCAGGAACGTCAGGTGGTGCGGGTGGGTTATATGGCGGCGGTGGTGGTGGAAGTGGGTCTGCTACAAACTCGGTAGGTGGTGCTGGTGCGGCTGGCATTATTATTATTACCTACACCCCAGTCACAAACTTCTTCTTTCTCTTTTAAAGTAAAATCATGAATGATTTTTATGGTGGCAGTTTTTTTTCTGGCAGTTTCTTTTCTGCTATTATCAACACTATTGAACAGACTTTGATTAAACTTCGGTCGTTCACCGAAAGAAGGAGATTTTGAATGGCTATTAATCTAAAGGCAATTACCTCTACGATGGGGTATCAGCAGATCACAAGTCTTAGCTCTGCCACCAAATTGACAGTGCCTCCAAGAGATTTGAATGGTTTGGTAGGTACACCCCGTATTGCCATTATTACTCCCGAAACTCAAACTGTGCGTTGGCGTGATGATGGCGTAGCACCTACAGCTTCTGTTGGAATGCCTTTGGCAGCCGGTGTTACTCTGCAATACGACGGCGATCTGTCGCAAATTCAGTTTATTGAACAAACTGCCGGCGCAAAATTAAACATTACTTACTATTCATAACGAGGCCAAAATGAACATTTCTAACGATACGCCTGCTTTGAATTACGTTGAATATTTCACCAAACAGTTGCCTGTAGATTTGGCTACTATGGCTGCATTGCGAGATGAATTGGCTATACGCCAAGGCGCGCTATCTGCTGCTCAAGACGCAGTGGCCGACCGTGCTAAGGCTGCTAGCGAATTGGTTGCCGCAAGAGAACAATCAGCAGCTATGTTAGCCGCAGCCAAAGACAAAAACGACAAAGCCAACGTTAAAACCGACGAACTTGCGGCCCGTGAAACTGAATTGGCTGATCAAGTTAAAGCGTTTGAAACTTCCAGCGCCGAGCGTGATGCCGCGTTGACCATACGTGAAAATACTTTTGACACCCGCGAGCGTCGCCAAAGCGAAAATCAAACTTGCTTGGATGCGTTAGAAGCCAAGTTGGCCGAAGACCAAGCTAGCCTTGACGCCCGCGTGAAAGATTTCCAAGCCAAAGTTGCCGCATTGAAGGCATAATGGCAAAAACCCTTACTGGTGAGGTTCACCAGGGAATCATTGAGATTCAAAAATGACTGAAGAAGTCCAACAACCCTTAGCGGAAGTAGACTCCGCGCCCGCTCCCGAAGTGACGGCCACTCAGGAAGCAATTCAAACGCCGGAAGTCGCTGAAGAAGCAAAAGAGCCTTCACGGGTTTTTACCCAAGAAGAACTCGACGCAGCAATTGGCAAAAGGCTTGCAAGAGAACAACGTAAGTGGGAAAGAGAGCAGACTCAACGTGAAGCGGAAGCCCAAACGCTGAGAGCGCCAGCAAGTATCCCGTCAGTCGATCAGTTTGAAAGCACTGAAGCCTATGCAGACGCATTGGCCTACCAGAAAGCCGAACAACTGCTTGCCCAGCGAGAACAAGCAAGGCAGCAATCTGCAATCATTGAGTCTTATCACGAAAAGGAAGCGGAAGCTCGGACGAAGTACGACGATTTTGTACAAGTCGCCTACAACCCCAAGTTGCCGATCACCAACGTGATGGCTCAGACGATCCAAGCCTCGGACATTGGCCCTGAAGTAGCTT
>Ga0114967_10003923_pt1 | contig 12102 bp, 12 predicted proteins | sample M_130628_MF_Meta_FD_92639 | JGI IMG/M metagenome (GOLD analysis project Ga0114967, IMG submission 92639) | Freshwater microbial communities from Lake Montjoie, Canada to study carbon cycling - M_130628_MF_MetaG | ecosystem: Environmental > Aquatic > Freshwater > Lake | place: Lake Montjoie... | reverse complement strand
GAGCGATAGGTCGTAAATTTGGTTTCGACTACTTTGATGGGGATCGCAATCACGGATATGGTGGATTTAATTACCTCCAGAGATTTTGGCAACCCGTTATTCCTACCATCATTGAAAACTATCAAATTAATAATTCCAGTGTTGTTTTGGATGTTGGATGTGCCAAGGGCTTCTTCCTATATGACCTCCAACAAGAACTGCCAGGAATTTCGATTAACGGAGTAGACATATCAGAATATGCAATTGAGAATGCAAAATCTGAAGTCAAAGAATATTTACAGGTCGCAAACGCTACAAAGCTTCCTTTTCAAGATAATTCTTTTGATTTTGTAATGTCAATCAATACAGTGCACAATCTTAATCGCGAAGAATGTGCCATATCTTTGCAGGAAATCGAACGAGTTTCTCGGGGAAATTCATTTATTACTGTAGATGCTTACCGCAATGATGAGGAAAAAGCCCGTATGGAGGCGTGGAACCTCACGGCATTAACCATGATGGCCGTTGATGAATGGAAGGAATTCTTCCTCGAAATTGGTTATACGGGAGACTTTTACTGGTTTATTCCATGACAACCATGACTGATAAATTGCTCAATTACTACACACTTGCTCAAAAAATACGTATTGTTGAAGAACGGATTGCAGCAGAGTACTCCAAGGGTGAGATGCGTTGTCCGGTGCATTTATCTATTGGACAAGAAATAGTCAGTGCCGCTGTGGGAATGGCGCAGGAAGTGTTGGATACCGCAGTGAGTTCACATAGAGCGCACGCGCATTACCTTGCAAAAGGTGGAGATCTATACCGGATGATTGCAGAGTTGTTTGGCCGAGTTACGGGTTGCTGCAAGGGCCGGGGTGGCTCCATGCACCTTATCGATCTAAGCATAGGATTTCTTGGCTCCTCAGCGATTGTTGGAAACAGTATTCCCGTTGGAGTTGGGGCGGGCTTCACTCACAAGTTAGATAAAAGTGGTCAATTGACATTTACTTTCTTTGGTGATGGAGCGACAGAAGAAGGCGCTTTCTATGAGTCTGTAAATTTCGCTGTGGTGAATAAAATTCCAGTGGTATTTTTGTGTGAAAACAATCTTTACTCGGTTTATACGGACCTGACCCCCAGACAACCGGCTTCCCGTAAAATCCATGAAATGGTATTTGGGATGGGGCTGCAATCCTTTGAGATTAATTCCTTAGATCCGTTACTGTGTCTTCAAGAAACTTTGGCACATGTTTCATGGGCACGTGAAAATCAGATGCCTATATTTTTAGAGTATAAGACTTATCGTTGGTTGGAACACTGTGGCCCTAATGATGACGATGGACTTGCTTACCGTCCAAATGGTGAACTGCAAGATTGGAAGGCTCAAGACCCTTTAACCACTTTACGGACTTCTCTCGTCGCCAACTATTCAGTGAATATTGACCAGCTGGATGCAATAGACGCTGGTATCAAAGAAGAATTAGACCTTGTATTTGAAAGAGTTCGCAATGATAGATTCCCAACTCTCACTGAATCAATGCAGGGTGTATATGCCTAAACACGAGAATAGAATGACAGACTTCGCTGAGCAAATTCGAATTGGACTGGATGAAGCCCTCGATCATGATCCGAAGCTGATTTTGATGGGGCTGGGTGTTACTGATCCAAAAGGCGTTTTTGGTACAACACTCGGATTGCTTCAAAAATTTGGCCAGGAAAGAGTTTTAGAGACTCCGACTTCTGAAAATGCAGTAACAGGTATTGGAGTTGGTTTAGCAGTGACTGGTCACAAGACAGTCATGGTTCACCAGCGCCTTGACTTCTTTCTACTTGCAATGGACCAACTCGTAAATAGTGCTGCCAAGTGGCACTACATGTATGGCGGTCAGCAAAGCGTCCCGATAACTATTCGGTTAATAACTGGTCGTGGATGGGGACAAGGACCTACACATTCGCAGAATTTACATTCCTGGTTCACACATATTCCTGGGCTCAAAGTTGTGATGCCGGCATTTGCTCAGGAGGTGAAAGAGTTGCTGCGTCTCTCTATTGAGGACCCGAACCCAGTTCTTTTCATTGAAGATCGCTGGTGTCATGTGCAGAGCGCCGAGGAATCTGATTTAATCACGCCTGGCTCCATTCAGCTTGGCCAAGCAGAGATTCTTGTTCCTGGTGATTCGCTAACTGTTGTTGCAGCTGGATTTGCGGCTGTTGAGAGCCTTAGAGCCGTTTCATTTTTGAAGGAACGAGGAATTGACGTCGAATTGATAAATTTGCGGACACTTAAACCTCTTGATACGGCAACAATCTTTTCATCTGTTAAGAAAACGGGAAGAATATTAGTAGTTGATTCTGGCGCAGAAATTGCATCATTCGCATCCGAAGTGATTTCCCAAGTTTCCAGGAATTGCTTTGGTTCTCTAAAGTCCGCTCCACAAATGATTTGTGCACCTGATGTGCCTGAACCAACGAGTCATGGGGTCACAGAGGAGTTTAAGTTTGCCGCAGCAGATATAGCAAAGAAAATAACTGAAATGATGGAAAGTAGCATCGAGGCAGATTGGACTGCACTCAATAACGTTCCCCATGATGCGCCAAATTCAACATACATGGGTCCTTTCTAGAAATGATTCTCGAGGGTACATTTTCAGCCCTTTTTCTAGATCGTGATGGAGTTATCAATTTTGATTCTGGTTTTATTTGGGAGAGAGAAGAGTTTATTTTTCAAGAGAAAATTTTTGAACTCTGCAAGTACTTTAAAGACAAAGGTTTTAAGTTGGTTATTGTCACAAACCAAAGTGGAATAGGGAGAGGCCTATTCTCCATAAGAGATTTTAATGAATTGAACGATTGGATGCTTTCTCGCTTTAAGGAGGAAGGTTGTGACATTGATCTTTTTTTAGTATCGACATTAGCTCCGAATGATTTGACTGCTTCCAACCGTGAGATAAGTTTTCGAAAGCCAGCGCCAGGTATGCTGTTGGCTGCACAAGAGATTCTTGGACTTAATCTTCATAACTCCCTTCTCATTGGTGATAGGGAATCAGATATCGAAGCCGGGTTCAATGCAGGCATAAAGCAGCTATTCTTGGTCAATCCGACGGTTGTTTCGGGCGGCAATTACCATTCATTTAAGAGCCTCGAAGAATGCTTGGTAGGATTAAAAAAGATTTTTAACTAATTGAGCGAAATGGGTACTAACTATGGCTGAGACATTCCGGGCCGCAGTTCTTGTTGCTCCAAATAAGCCTCTTGAAATAATGGAGCTAAGGTTTCCGAAACTCAAAGATGGTCAAGTTCTTGTAAGAAACATTGTGTCTGGAATTTGTAGGAGCCAGTTAATGGAAGCTAAAGGCAAGCGCGGTGAAGATAAGTGGTTGCCGCATTTATTGGGACACGAGGGTGTTGGCGTGGTCGAAAAAGTTGGTCCCCAGGTAACAAAGGTAAAAATCGGTGAGAAAGTTATCGTCGGATGGATTATTGGTCAGGGATTTAGCTCAGTTTCACCGCAATTCTCAACTGCAAATGGTGTGCCTATCAATTCCGGCGCAGCAACAACTTTTAGTGAATACTCAGTAGTTTCAGAGAATCGTGTTTACATTGCACCAGAGGGTTTCCCGGATGATTTCTTGCCGCTTTTTGGTTGCGCGCTGCTCACAGGTGGGGGAATGGCACTAAATCATTTTGATGAGAAAATTCATAAAAGTATCTTAATCCTTGGTTTCGGTGGAGTGGGCTCCTCCGCGGCAATTGTCTTAGACTCATTGAGTAATACGAGCGTGGTCATCCTTGATCAATCAGAGGCACGTCGCAACCAAGCCCGACTTATGGGATTCAATCAAGTCTTCTCATTTGAAGAATTCGAGTCCAGCCACCCTAATGTTTCATTTGACGGCTTTGACTTGTGCATCGAGTCTGCTGGTTTGACTGCAACAATAGAACTTGGATTCGCTTTACTTAATAAGTCTGGAAAGATGGTGTTTGCATCCCATCCTGAATCAGGGGCAAGAATCTCACTCGATCCGTTTGAGATGATCAATGGTAAGGAGATTTTTGGAACCTTTGGAGGTGGTTCCATGCCAGATGAGGACATTAAAACTATTTCTAAGCTTCTAAGGAAGTCTCGCTTAAACTTGAAGTATATGCTGGGTAATGTCTTTATGTTAGAAGACGTTAATGCCGCATTAAATGAACTCGAATTAGGTCAACCTGGGAGATCTCTGATCAGAATGTCGAGGAAGATTCATGAATAAACCGCGTGGCAAGGCACTGGTATCCGGAAAGTTTCAAGTCATTCATCCAGGACATATTCGACTTTTTAAGCTCGCCCGTGAAATTTCACATGAGCTTGTAGTTGCCCTTGATGTGTCTGGGCTTGATGAAGAGGATGTTACATGGCGCGTTCAAGCTCTTCAAAACATTAATTTTGTTGGCAGAGTATTGATGTATAAGAGCAATATTGAAGAAGTTTTAGAGAAAGAACGCCCAGAGATTGTAGTTAAAGGGAGTGAATTTGCTCATACTGTAAATATAGAAGAGTCATTTCTTTCTAAATGGGGTGGTCGTTTAATCTTTAGTTCTGGAGACTCCTTTTTTTCAGAGCGAGATATGATTCCAGTAAAGAGTGAAGATAAATCAAGAACCAAGCCTCTACTCCCAGAAGAGTTTATGCAACGTCACAAAATATCCATAGATCGACTTCTTGAGTTACTTAATAGTTTTCAAGGCAAGAAAGTTTGTGTAATTGGCGATCTAATTATTGATGAGTTTATAAATTGCCATCCATTAGGAATGTCGCAAGAAGAGCCAACCATTGTTGTTACACCCATTGATAAAAAAAGGTTCCTGGGTGGTGCAGGAATTGTTGCTGCTCATTGTGCTTCATTAGGTGCGGATACAACTCTAATGACTGTTCGTGGGGACGACGAAGTCGGTGAATGGAGCGTAGAAATGTGTTCAGAGTATGGTTTCGACTTGTTTTCAATTGTAGATTCAACGAGACCGACAACACACAAACAGCGATTTCGAAGCGGTTCACAAACCCTTTTGAAGCTTACACACCTTCGGCAAGAAAGTATTTCGGGTCAACTAGAAGATGAGCTAATCGAAAAATGCAGGACTGCTGTACAGGCGTCAGATGTTGTAATTTTCTCAGATTTTTCCTATGGCGTCCTGACGGCACGAGTAACCAAAGAAATTCTTAAAATGACCAAGGAAGGAGGAGTTTTTGTCGCAGCTGATAGCCAGTCATCCTCGCAAATGGGAGACTTATCACGCTTCCTGTCATGTGATCTTATAACCTCAACAGAGAGAGAAGCCAGACTTGAGTTAAAAGATGAGAATAGCGGCCTAGTAATTCTCGCAGAGAAACTAAGATCGTCCCTGGTTGCTAAGAATCTCCTTTTGAAACTTGGGGGCGACGGATTAATTATTCATGGAATGAATCAAAGCGGCGGGCTTGTAGTTACTGACCAAGTTCCTGCCCTTAATGATGCATTCATTGATGCCTCAGGTGCTGGCGATTCTTTGCTTTCCTCCGCAGCCTTATGTTTAGCAAACCAAGCAACTATTTATGAAGCTGCGCTATTGGGCTCTATTGTGGCAGCCATTCAAGTGGGGCGACTTGGAAATGTTCCTGTCACTAAATCTCAAGTGATGAATCTCTTGCAAGCATGAAAGCCCTGATTCTCGCTGCAGGATTTGGAACTAGGTTAGGAAAACTCACAGAGAAGACTCCAAAAGCTTTAGTCGAAGTGGGTGAAAAGGCAATATTGGATCATAATATTAGAAAACTTTTGAGTGCTGGGATTACTCAAATTCTTATAAACACTCACTATTTGGCAGATCAAGTTGAAGATTTTCTCAGTAAACAATCTTATCGAGAATTAGTGACAACTGTATTTGAACCATCGTTACTGGGTACGGCCGGAACTGTAAAGGCCAATTGGGAATTCTTTAGAGATGCTGATTTTCTGGTTATGCATGGGGATAATTACTTTGTAGCGGAATTGGAGCCCCTTTTAACTACTCATGTTAATCGTACAGCAGGAACAGCAATGACAATGGCGACCTTTAATACAAGTTCACCTGAGCTGTGCGGGACTATTGTTTCAGATTTTAACGGAGTCGTTATAGATTTCTTTGAGAAAACTAGGGAGACACCGTCATTTCGGGCCAATGCAGCAATATATGTCCTATCACCAGAAGCTGAAAATGTTTTCTTTGAACTTAGTCCACTTGAAAATGATATTAGCTTAAATGTCATTCCAAAATTACTTGGGAAAATTCAAGAACATTTCTTACCTGGTGATTTTTTTGATATTGGGTCACCCACTGAATTAGCTAAAGCTGAAATTAGTTACAGCCGAATTTCTCAAACCCCATAGACTATATTTGTGCTACCACCCGAGTGGCAATATATTGCCCAAATGGGATAGCAGCGGTCCAACCAGGGCTTACGGCGTTTAAAACATGTGTCGACTTTTCGTTACCTTCAATAAGGAAATCGTTGACCAGTACCCCCGACTTCAGATCTATTAATTGAGATCGAATTCCGGGCGATAATCTCTCCCATCCCTCTATTTGCCCAACGTTTGGCACCAAAGTCGCAGCATCCCTAATTAAGCGCTTGAGAAATATTTTAGGAAGCTCAGTTAGGGCAAGTTTTGGCAAATTATGCTTGTCTCCTCGAAGCATAGCCATCAAGCCTGATGCGCTCGTTGCAAAATCTTTTGCACTCCAGCCCTCATTAAATCGATATTGTTCACGATTCAAGAGCGGGATTGCTGTTGGGCCAATTTTTACTTTCCCATTCACGGTGGAATTTAAGTGAACACCAAGAAAAGGATTCAACGGATCAGGGACTGGATACACCAAAGTGGAAAGTGGTAGCTGAGCATGATTTACAGCGCGATAGATACCCATGAATGGAATCATGGATAGGTTCTTACCGAATCCAAAATCATGCGCAATTCTGTCGGCTTGGCTACCAGCGGTATTAATTATGTGTTTGAACTCAATATTTTCACCGTTTATGGAAACCAATGTGGAATTTTTATGAAATGATAGTTGAGCACCAAGCAGAACATTTGCTCCTAGTGATTTGACTGAATTGAGAAGTGCTGCCAGAACCAATTGAGGATTTGATACTGCTGTTGTGGGAGACCAAATGAAACTCTCTAAAGTACGAGCTAATGGTTCATATTTAACTAACTCGGACGCGGGTAGAAGAGATAAATTTACACCATTCGCAATTCCTCTTTGAAACAGTGCTTCCAAATGGGAAACTTCTTCAGTCGTCCTGGCAACTACAACTTTACCTACCTCTTTGATTGGAATCTTATAATCCTTACACAGTTGTTTTAGAGACGCATTACCCTCACGGCAAAATCTTGCCTTTAGAGAATCAGGTGAGTAATAGAATCCGGCGTGGATTACGCCAGAGTTTCTGCCAGAGGCATGTTTTCCGACAGAGTCTTCTTTGTCTACGATGTAAATAGTTATGTTGGAGTTATATTCGAGAAGAGATTTCGCCACAGATAGACCAATTACCCCAGCACCCACGACAAGAATCTTTACTTTCATCAAACTAAACCTCTAACTTTTTCAATAATTTTGCTATTGAGAACGATTGGAGATCATTCTTGACATAAAGATAGCGTTGGTTCTTACTTGACCATGGCATGATACATCCCCCCTGCCGCCCATAAAAATAACTTTTATCCGGGCATAAATTTATATAAGGGATGGCACTGAAAATTGCAGCAACTCCAATCCCCCCGCCACCTCGCTGGAAATAGAAGCTTGCACCAAGCACTGCCGAGACTGCGTTTTGAAATCCTGGCATCGGCTGTGCCAGTACTTTAGTCCCTTGTACTTTTCGCGTTTTAGTTTCACTCGAGCCTGTCAAAGCATGGAAAGCATTTTCTAACCCAAAAGAATCACTGATAAGCATTATTGAATGCTCTGGGAATCTTTTCTGTAGAACTTTAAAGTCATTCTTAATTCCGGATGCAGTTAAATTCCTCCTTGCATCGTAAGTGGCCATTCTTAAGTGCCAAGCGATATAGGGCCTACTCGTGTCACTTGAGTTTGATCCTAAGAGAAAATCTTCCGGTATATTCCATTCGTATTTACTAATTAGAAGATCCAAAAAATATGCTGCGGAGGCATAAAAAGATTTCGAATCCAGATTGATATCAAGAGGGTCTGGTCGATATTGATGAATCAGCTCAACTTTCACTAGCGGTGGAAGCAAGTGCTTTGCTAGATCCAATAATTCAACTATCCGTCTATCCTGAGTATCCTCTTTGAGTTCGCTCCAATCAGCCCTACGGCTTGAATCTACAGTCGTGAGCACTACTTGGTGTCCAGACAAAGCAAGAAATCGGCAAAGCATGACCACTATCATGAAATCACCAAAGGTATGCGGGGAATCTGCGAAATTATAGATGACTCGAATACGCCTATCTGTGGAGGACTTTAGTTCCACAAGGAAGCTCTTGACCAATTGTTTGATGTACATACGTGTGCGGAGTAAAGATAAATTATACTGAAAGAGACAAATAATTGGAGCATAAATGAATCGTAAGTGTTTTCGCCGAAAATCAACCCACATTTCAGGCACCTTCCGAGTCCAAGTCTACGAAACGAATATCGAACATTTCATTTGTAATGCTGTGAAGAATTATCGCTATATGTCGAGTCTATACTCACTCCGACACAAAAGGCTATGATGGCTCCATGAATTCAATAGAAATGTTAGAGAAGAAAATTGAGACTCTTGGATTATTGCTAGCTCAAGTAAAAGTGAATCATGGTGAAAGTTTTTCTGTGAGTGCCAGAATCTTCGCTGATGCCCTAAAAAATGGTAATACTATTTTTTGGTGTGGAAATGGTGGAAGTGCTGCTGAAAGTTCCCACCTTGCTGTTGAGTTGATCGGTAGGTTTAAGAATAACCGTCGTCCGCTACCTTCAGTCTCCTTAAATGCAGATACTTCAGCACTCACATGTATTGCAAACGATTTTGGATATGACGAAATTTTCGCACGCCAATTAGAAGGGCTATCAAAAAAAGGCGATGTATTGGTTGTTTTATCTACATCAGGCAAAAGTGAGAATATTCTCAGGGCCTTAAAAAAGGCGAAAGAAATTGATGTTACCTCTATTGCGCTTTTGGGAAAAGGTGGAGGGCAGGCTGCAGCTTTAGCAGATCATTCAATCGTTATTGATTCAACGGAAACTGCTCGAATTCAAGAGATTCATCTACTTATCGGACATACTTTTTGCGAGTTTGCTGAAATGGACATGGGTTTTGAGTAAAGAGAAGTTTCCCTTCAATGGAATTCACACTGTAGTTTTCGATTTCGATGGAGTTTTTACTGATAATTATGTTTATGTAGATAGCCAAGGCAATGAAACCGTTCGTTGCTCTCGGGCTGATAGTTATGGAATTATCCTTCTAAAGTTAGCCAAAGTAAATAAAAGTGGTCTTTTTGACATCTTTGTACTTTCAACAGAAACAAATCAAGTGGTAGTCAATCGCTGCCAGAAGATGGGAGTAGCTTGTCATTCGGGCGTGGGAGATAAGGGGGCTTTTTTGCATCGCTGGCTTGAGGCGAATCGGCCTGAGATGGAATCACCTGAACAAGGTGTGCTCTATTTTGGTAACGACCTTAATGATTTAGAGGTCATGTCCTACGTAGGGCTTTCAATTTGCCCCTCAGATGCCCACCCTGAATTGAAGAAAAAAGCCACTTTTGTACTGGATTCCGCAGGGGGGCAAGGTTTTGTGCGCGAAGGTATAGAGTTAATGTTAGGTTTTCCGCACAAGACATCAGGAGAGATTTATGAGTTTATTTCTAATCGCTGAAATTGGCATCAATCACAATGGTGATCTTTCAATTGCTAAGCAGCTTATAGACGCAGCTACCGATGCAGGTTTTGATGCAGTGAAGTTTCAGAAAAGGACGATCGATATCGTCTACACCGCTGAGTTCCTTGATGCACCACGTGAGAGCCCATGGGGAACCACGCAACGTCATCAAAAAGAAGGTCTAGAGTTTTCAGCTGATGATTACCGTGAAATAGATTCTTACTGTAAGAAAAAAGGAATTCAATGGTCTGCATCTGCCTGGGATATAGATGCTCAAATTTTCCTTCAACAATTTAACTGCGCCTTTAATAAAGTAGCGTCTCCAATGCTGGGCCATATACCCCTATTGAAATTGATAGCGTCAGAAGGTAAAAAGACTTATATATCAACAGGAATGTCAACTCTAGAAGAGATCGACGCAGTAGTGAAAATTTTTAAGGATGCGAATTGTCCCTTTGAGCTTATGCATTGCAATAGCACCTATCCGATGAAGGAAGAAGACGCTAACTTACGATGTATTCCAATGCTTAAGGATAGATACTCATGCAATGTTGGGTATTCAGGGCATGAGTCATCTTTGATAAAAGTTTGCACAACCGCAGTAGCTCTAGGTGCAACATCATTAGAGCGGCACATAACACTAGATCGGGCCATGTATGGCTCTGATCAAGCTGCTTCAATCGAAGCAAGTTCAATCGCTGATTTTGCAGGCGCAGTCAGGGCAATTGCTGGAATCCTTGGAAATGGAGAAAAAACACTAAGCGAGGCAGAGTTAAAAACAAGGGAAAAGCTTCGAATTAATGTCCCCGCATGACTTGTATGTTGTTGCACTCATTCCAGCAAGATCTGGGTCGAAAGGCGTAAAGGATAAGAATTTACGCGCGCTAGGCCACGCCCCCCTAATTGCATGGTCAATTAAATGTGGCCTGAATTCAACAGCGATCAATCGAACTATTGTAAGTACGGATTCAAATGAGTATAGAAAGGTTGCAAGGGATTGGGGCGCCGAAGTACCATTCCTAAGACCAGATTCGATTTCACAGGATTCATCCACAGATTTAGATTTTGTACTGCATGCGCTAGATTTTTTTCAGGGCGAAGCGAGAATTCCAGATTTAATAGTGCACTTAAGGCCTACTACGCCATTACGTAATCCACTACTTGTGGATGAAGCAATAAGTTACGCAGTCAATGGGCCAAAAGAAGTCACTTCTATACGGTCAGTTCATGAAATGAGTGAGACAGCATATAAGTCTTTGGAAATTGGACCTAAAGGAAATCTTGTCACAGTCTTTACTCACTCGGATGCGCTCGATACCTCAAACCTACCTCGCCAATCATTCCCAAAAACATACTCTCCTAATGGCTATGTCGATGTGTTAAAACCGGAGTATATTTTGTCCATGGGTGCACTTCATGGCAGCAATGTAAAGCCGTTTATTACAGAAACTGCTTTTGAAATTGATACCGAAAATGATTTTGAACTTCTTAATGCTAGATTAATTACAAACCAAGAACCACAAAAAAACTTGTTTGGAGATAAATAGTGGCTGGATATCATTTTTCACGCGAACCGGTCGATGTCCCAATTGTGAAAACTAAGAACCGACTTATCCAAACGCAAATCCCTGCACCTGGCTCAGTTGAGATTCTAGAAAAACTAGATCAATTCGAATCACGTTCAATGCATGGGCAGCTCCCTCTTGTTTGGGATAGAGCTATTGGGCACAGTATCTATGACCATGCAGGAAATAAATGGATTGACTTTACGTCCATGATTTTTGTCGCAAACGTTGGGCACGCCAATGAGCACGTTATCACCAAGGTTGAGAAGGCAATGCGCAAACCAATTCTAGGTTGCTATGCCTACCCCAACGCAATTCGCGCAGAATACTTGGAGAAATTGGTTAAATTTGCAGGACCTAATTTTGAAAAAGCTTTTCTGTTATCTGCTGGGACAGAGGCAACCGAGGCGGCATTTAAATTAATGAAGATGCACGGCCAAAAAATCGGTAAGAGCAAGAATGTTGTTCTGGCAGTTTCTGGTAATTGGCATGGGCGCACACTTGCTGCTCAGATGCTTTCTGACAATAAATCACAAAAAGCCTGGGTAGGCCATAATCAATCGGATATTCTCCATCTTGAATTCCCTTACCCTTGGTCCTTGGGCGATACAGATCCAGTCCAATTCTTAACTAACTCCTTTGCAAAACTAGAAGAAGCAGGGATTTCGCTAAGGAATGATG
>Ga0114967_10003922_pt1 | contig 12102 bp, 9 predicted proteins | sample M_130628_MF_Meta_FD_92639 | JGI IMG/M metagenome (GOLD analysis project Ga0114967, IMG submission 92639) | Freshwater microbial communities from Lake Montjoie, Canada to study carbon cycling - M_130628_MF_MetaG | ecosystem: Environmental > Aquatic > Freshwater > Lake | place: Lake Montjoie... | reverse complement strand
TTCGAGTTGCGCGCGCTGGCCCGCTTTGCGGGTGCGCGGTTCGTGACTGCGGAGGTGACGGGGCTGGATTTGGGGCAGCAGCGCATCCTCCTCGCCGACCGGGCGCCGTTTGGCTTTGACCTCCTCTCTATCAACGCCGGCATCACCCCCGCACTGACGGATTTGCAGGTGGCCGGCGGCGCGGTGACGCCGGTCAAGCCGATTGATGCGTTTCAGGTCCGCTGGACGGCCTTGCAGGCCAAGGTGTTAGCGGCGAGCCGGCCGCTGCATATCGCGGTGGTGGGCGGCGGCGCCGGCGGCGTGGAGCTGGCGCTGGCGGTGAGCCATCGTTTGACGCAGGACTTTGGGGCCCGCGGCGGGCCGCGACCCTTTGAGCTGAGCTTGTTCAGCGCCAGCACGAGCCTGCTGCCTACGCACGGCGAGCAGGCGGCGGGCTACCTCGCCGAGGCGCTCGCCGCGCAAGGGATCCGCGTCCAGTTGAATACGCGCATCGTGAAGGCGCTGCCCGCAACGCTCGAAGCCGCCGATGGGCGGCAGTTTCCCATCGACGAGACGCTGTGGGTGACCCACGCCGCGCCGGCGCCCTGGCTGGCGGCGTCGGGCCTGGCGGTCGACGACGCGGGCTTTGTGTCGGTCAACGCGTATTTGCAGTCGGCCTCATATCCGGCGGTGTTCGCGGCGGGCGACTGCGCGGACATGGTCGGTGCCCCGCGACCCAAGTCCGGGGTGTACGCCGTGCGGCAGGGGACGGCGCTGGCCGAGAATCTGCAGCGAGCGTGTCGCGCGCAAGCCTTGAGGGCGTTCAAGCCGCAGGCGAGCGCGCTGGCCATCATTGGCACTGGCCCACGCCACGCGGTCGCCACCCGCGGCCGCTGGGCGGTGAAAGGAGCGTGGGTGTGGCGCTGGAAAGACTTCATCGATCGCCGCTTCATGCGGAAATTTCAGCATCTGCCGTCGGTGAGCATGAGCGCGCCGGCGGCGGTGGTGAACGAAGAGGCACTGGATGCCTTGGGTCCGCTCGCCATGCGCTGTGGCGGCTGCGGCTCGAAGGTGGGGGCGGAGATCCTGACAAGCGCGATCCGCGATCTCCAGCCGCAGGCCGCACGCCCGGACATTCTCCTTGGCCTCGCCGCGCGCGACGACGCCGCGCTCACCGTGGTGCCGCCGGGGCGAGCGGCGGTGCACACCATCGATGGCTTCCGCAGTTTCCTCAGCGATCCCTATCTGTTCGGCCAAATCACTGCCGCGCATGCCGTGTCCGATTTGTTTGCGATGGGCGCCACGCCGCAGTCGGCGCTGGCCTACGTCACGCTGCCGCTGGCGGCACCCGCGCTGATGCAGCGCGATCTCACCCAGCTGCTCGCCGGCGCCATCGCCACGCTCAACGCCGCCGGTGCGCTGCTGGTGGGCGGTCACACCAGCGAAGGCGCGGAGTTCGCGCTGGCGCTGGCGGTGAACGGCCACATTGAGCCCGGCCAGGTGCGGGCCAAGGACAGCCCGCAGGCCGGCGACGTGCTGGTGCTCACCAAGGCGCTCGGCACCGGGATCGTGATGGCGGCGGAGATGCGAGGACTCGCGCGCAGTGAATGGCTTGAGGCCTGCGTGGCGCAAATGCTCACGACCAATGCGACGGCCGCCGCCGAACTCGCGCGCTTTGAGGTGCACGCGCTGACCGACGTCACCGGCTTCGGGCTCGCCGGCCATCTGGCCGAAATGCTCCGGCGCGGCGGTTTGCAGGCCCAACTGCGCTTGAGCGATCTGCCCGTGCTGCCGGGCGCCTGTGAACTCAGCGCGCAAGGTGTGCGCAGCAGCCTGCATCGCCAGAACGAACGCCTGATCCCGGCTATCACCATCGCCGACAGCGACACCAGCCCGGAGCGCTGCGCGCTGCTGTTTGACCCGCAAACCTCCGGTGGCCTGCTGCTGGCCTTGCCCGCGGCCCAGGCGCCGGCGTGCGTGGCGGCGCTGCGCGCGGTGGGTTACCCGGCGGCGGCGATCGGGCACCTATGGGCGACTTGAGCGCAGTTTCAGGGCGCGCCTTCAGCAGGACTTCCGACTGTTCACGCAGCGCGGCGTTCCTGCTGGTCGGCAACATCATCACGCCGGCCCGCGAGATGAGGGTGAGCGATAGTCAGCAATGCGGCACAGGCACGTGCGGTCATTCTTTTGGTTTTTCGAACGCTGAAAAGTCCGGGACGGACAGCTTCAGCCCTCCCCGGAACATCTCTCAAACAGGAGTAGCACGATGTCGGTATTGCAAGGTAAGCGCGTGGTCATCACAGGCTCGTCGCGGGGTTTAGGCCGCGCGGCGGCCATTGAGATGGCGAAGGCCGGCGCGCAGGTGGTGGTCAACGGCACGAACGCCGAGGCGCTGGCGGAAACCGCGGCCTTGATCGCCAAAGCGGGCGGTGAGGCGGTCGGCGTGGTGGGGTCGGTGGCCGAGTCGGGCGTGTGCGCGACGCTGGTCAAAACCTGCGTGGAAGTCTTCGGTGGCATCGATGTGCTCGTTAACAACGCCGGACAGGTCCGCGATCGCACGCTGCTCAAGATGAGCGACGAAGACTTCGATGAGGTGATCGCGGTGCATCTGCGTGGCGCCTTTATGTGCGGCAAACACGCCGCGCTCGCCATGAAAGAGCAGGGCGGTGGGCACATCATCAACATCACCTCCTCTTCCGGACTGGCCGGTGGGTTTGGCCAAAGCAATTACGCCGCCGCGAAGGCGGGCATGTTGGGGCTGATGTACACCTGGGTGATGGAACTCGCCCGCGCCAATATCCGCTGCAATGCTTTTTGGCCGATTGCCGCCACCGAGATGACGCAGGTGGTGTTTGATCAGGCGGCGCGCGCGGCGGCCGTCAAAGGCGAAGCCCCACCGCCGCCGTCAGCGCTGGGTTTTGGTTCGCCCACTGAGGTGGCGCAAGGTCTGGTGTGGTTGGCGAGTGATTTATCTGCCCGCTTCAACGGCCAGTGCTTTACCTTCAATGGCCGCAAAACCGCCTTGTGGACGGCGCCGCGCGAACTGCACGAAGTGTTTCGTGAAACGCCGTTCAGCGTCGAGGATATCGCCGCGCATTACGCGAGCGTTGAGCCATTGCCGGCCTACCAGCCGCGTTTCGTGGAATAACCGATTTTCGCCGTATTTCAGCGGGATACTCGAGCGCGGCCCGCGCCGATCACCTCAGCCCCGGGTTAGCCTCCACACCCCGCAGCTCGGGCAAATTGAGGCAGGGAGTCGCGAGCTGCGGTGCGGCTTTGAGATAACTCGCCACCACCTCCCAAATCGGCGGGCCTTGAACATCGGCCTGAACCGAGGCCCAGCCGGCAACCTTGTACTTGCGTGCCGCATCGAGCGGGTGGCCGTTGAGACGCAGATTGGTAATGCGTTGGCCCATCGGCGCGCCGGGTTCGCAGCGATAGTGCAAACCACCTACCCGCACCATATCGCCGCCCTGCTGGTAGTAGGGATCGGGATTAAAAAGGTTGTCGGCGACGTCTTCCAGAATCGCCTTCAGCCGCTGGCCGGTGAACTCGTTGACCGTCACCGCCGGATAGGTAATCGCGGTCTGGTCCATCAGCCGTTCCATGGTGATGGTCTCGCCGGGCAACAGGCTGGTGCCCCAGCGGAAGCCCGGCGAGAGCGCAATCGGCGCGTCCTGGGTTGTCATCAGGGCGTCGAGAATCATCTGGTCGATGCTGCCGTTGAAGTTGCCGCGTCTATAGAGCAGGCCTTCGCTGACGGCCAGCGGCTGCGCAAGCCGTTCGGCGAAGGGCGCGCGCTGGGCCGCGATCAGTGCCGCCATGGCGGGGTCGGCGGGGAGCAGATCGGCAAATACCGGGAGCAGTCGGTAGCGGGCGTCTTTGAGTTTTCCGTCGCGCACCTCTAGGTCGAGCACGCCGAGGAACTTGGTGTTGCTACCGGCGTTGGTGACCAAGGTCACCCCGCCCGCATTTTTCACCGGCACCGGTTGCGGCACGCCATCGTGGGTGTGGCCGCCAAGGATCGCGTCGAGTCCACGCACCCGACCGGCAAGTTTCAGATCCACATCCATGCCGTTGTGCGACAACAGCACTACCACGCTCGCGCCCTTGCCGCGTGCCTCGTCGATCACGGTCTGCAGATGTGCTTCCTGAATGCCAAAGCGCCAGTCGGCGACTAGATGGCGTGGGTTTGCGATGGGCGTGTAGGGAAAGGCCTGACCCACGACCGCCACCGTCACGCCGTTGACGGCGCGCAGGCTATAGGCGGGAAACACCGGGTCGTCAAAATCAGCGGTGGCGATGTTCTGCGCCACGAACTCGATCTTGCCGCGCATGGGGCCATTGACGAGTTCCTGTACCCGTTCCATGCCGTAGGTAAATTCCCAGTGCCCGGTCGCGATGTCGACGCCGAGTGCCAGCTGCGCCGCGACCATATCGGCACCCCGTGTCCACAGCGCGGTGGCGGAGCCCTGCCAGGTATCGCCGCCGTCGAGCAGCAACGCGCCCGGCCGTGAGGCGCGCAGGCGTTTGACCAGCGTAGCGAGCGGCGCGTAGCCGCCGAGCTTGCCGTAGCATCGCGCCAGCGTAGGGAAGTCCACGCTGCTTAGCGCATAGGCGAGTGAGGAACCCGGCGCGATGCCGTAGTGGCGCAGGAGAAAGTCGCCCGTCAGATGCGGTGGCTGGCCCAAGCGGTCCCCCAGCCCAAGATTTTGCGAAGGTTCGCGGAACCACACCGGCAACAGCTGGGCGTGAGCGTCGGTGTAGTGCAACAGGCTGACGTTGCCGAAGGGTGGCAGGTCATAGAGTGCGTCACCGTCGGCGTGCGCCAGTGCCGCGCGGCTGTGCAGCGGGAGACCGGCCGCGGCGGCTGCTGCCAGCACGCCCAGAAATTCGCGTCGGTTCACTGGTTGACCGGCGAGGCGGGGTCGAACAGGAAAGCCATCAGGTCTTTCAGTTGCTGTTCGTTCAGAATTTTTTGATGCCCGAACCGCGGCATGTTGGAGCAGGGCACATCGGCCTGCGGGTTATAGAGCTTGCGCCAGGCGGCTTCGAGCATCGCGGGCGACTGGCCCCGCAGCTTGCCGTAACGCTGCAGACTGGGTCCGATGGTGCCATAGGCGAGTTCACTCGCCGCCAGCTGATGACACGCGTAACAGTTGCCGCCGTTGGGCTTGGCAGGGTCGTCGCTCGACTGCAGCCCGGTCCCCGTTTGCGCGATCTGCTCGCCGCGCCGGTAGTCGCCCAGATACTGGCCGGCGGCCGGCGGCTTAACGCTCGCGAGGCTGGCTTGCTGGATTAGGGCCGCCGCGGCCGGCGGCAGGCTCGCCGGGGTGTAGCGGGTGCACAGCGCCTGCACATCGTCCTGATTCAGGCGCTCCATGCCGGCCTGGTGCTTCGCTTCGAAAGAGCGCCGCATGGCGGCGCCGACATCAGGGCTGGCGTCATCGGCCAGCGTTAGCGGTGCCGTTGCGCAGAGCGCCGCGAGCAGCAGCCAGCGGGCACGGACAAGGGTCATGCCGGTGACTTTCATCGTTTGATCCCCGGCGCGGCCAGCGTGCCGCCCTCGGCAGTTTTCGCCAGAAACATCGTGAGCCCAATGGCGACTTCGGAGCCGAATTTGAGTTGTGGCAGTCGCTGCTGTCGAAAGCAGTCTTGCAGCCGCCACTCCATGGTGCGCAACTCGCCCTGTGAAATCCGATAGGCCGGCCAGTGGGTATAGGCTTCGCGCGCGCCGGCCGCCGTCGTGAGTTGCGGGAGTTCCTGCAGGCGAATTCGTTTGCCGGCGTCGGCGTGGCAGGTGGCGCAGGCAAAATCGTGGGGGCCGGCGCGATAACGAAACACCGCCTTACCCAGCGCATAAGCCGCCTGTTCGGCCGGATGCCTCAGCGGTAGCACGATGGGCTTGCCGCGCGACGCGGCCACGACATACGCGGTGAGCGCTTCAAGATCGGACTGCTGGTCGCCGTCGCCAAACTTCACCTTCAGGAATTGCTCGCGCGGAATGCCCTGCAGCGTGGTCACACAGCTCACCAGACGGCTTTCCAGATCCTGCACCTGGCCAGTGTCATCAAACCAGCGCGGTAACTGCGCATAAGCGCCGTCGATGACGCCGGCGCCAAGGCCCAAATCGCAGGCTTGCAGACTGACTTTTTTCGGCCCACGCGGCGCGCGCCACAGGACTTCGCCGCGTGCCTGCCAGAGTTCGGCCGGGTTGTCATCGCCAAACATCGCCCGATATTCCGCGATGGCGTCCTGCGTGGAATCCTCCGCCTGCACAAGGCCGGTGAGTAACAGGGCGCCGCCGGCCAGTACGGCACCGAGGCCGCGCCTCGCGCAGCAGGTGGTCATGCGATGCTGACCTCGTCGCTGCGGGAATCACCCGCAGTATCGGTCCAGGTAATTTTCAATTTGTCGCCTTTTGCGCCGCCTTTGAAGCGAAAGGACAGATACGGATTTTTTGAAACCGAGGGTCCCCAGTCGGCTGCCAACACCTCGCGGCCATTGCAACTGGCGCTGATCTTGGTGATGTAGCGGGCGGGCACCACCGTGCCCTCGGCGTCCTTGCGCTGGCCGGTTTCCATGGCATGAGCAATGAGTATTTTGACTTCGACCTTCTCGCCTTTGACGACGGCGCGAATCCGCATGGGATCGGACATGACGGCGACTCCGCAATTAGCCGCCGCAGCCGCCAAGGGTGACCTTGACGAGCTTGGCGTTGTAGAAGGCACCGGCGTCGGTTCTGATGACCGCATGAATCAGTGAGCTTTCAGCGACTTTGACCCGCGTGGCGACATAGGCGTCGGTACCGTCGGGGAAGCTGAAGCTGGCCGACATCACGTGTGGATTTTTTTCGACCAGAAGCAGGATTTCGCGCGTGCCCGGCAGGGCGCTTTCCACTTCCACCGGTACCGCCGCGCCGTTCTCTGCGATGTCCGGCGCCCTGAAGTGAATAGCCTCTGATTGGGCAGGGTTTGCGATACCCAAGGCCTTCAGCGCATCGGTGATGCCTGCGGCCGTGAAGGCAGGGCGCGCCTCTACGGCGCGCGCCAAGCGCGGCACCAGACCGCTCGCCAGCGTCAGGGCCGCGAGGCCGGTGCGTCCCAGCTGGATGAGTAAACGTCGACGACCAGGGAACATGGAACCTCTCCTTGAGTGTGTCAGGGGTGCGGGGCACGCCTAAGTATCAGGGGCAGGCCCGCTTCCGTCACGATGGTTGGCGGGGCACCATCCAACGGCTACCGCCGGCGCGAGCCGTGATATCCATGGCGAGATCGCTCTTTCGCGGCCCGGTGCCGTCGACTCAAGCCCCTCTGCCGGCATCGGGCGGATATGCGGATCGGCGGCTGAGCGTTGTCAGCTCGGCACGCCATCGGCAGGTGCCGGGGAACGCTCGGCAGCTTTAATGGTGCGTGGCTTGATTGCCGTCGGGCTGCGCGCCACCCTCCCATTGCTGGTCGATAAGTCGATCCCCCCTAAATTCCCAGTCGCATCGCGAGGAGCCCGGCAATGTCGACCATTACCACCGACGTTTTGATCATTGGCACCGGCCCCGCAGGTTCGGCGACCGCTGCGCTGCTGTCCTGCTACGGCGTCCCCAATATGGCGGTGAACCGCTATCGCTGGCTGGCCAATACGCCGCGCGCCCACATCACCAATCAGCGCACCATGGAAGTGCTGCGCGATTTGGGCGAGGAGGTGGAAGCCGAAGCCTATCTGCACGCCACCGCGCAGGCGTTGATGGGCAATAACATCTTTTGCACGTCTCTGGCGGGCGAGGAGCTTGGGCGGCTGCCGACCTGGGGCACGCATCCACTGTCGAAGGCGGCGCATCTGCTGGCCTCACCCTGTTTGATGAACGACCTGCCGCAGACCTTCATGGAGCCCTTGCTGTTCAAAACCGCCTGCTCGCGCGGCACGCAGGCGCGGATGTCCACCGAATATCTGCATCACGCGCAGGACGCCGAGGGCGTCACCACCACGCTCCGCGATCGCCTGTCGGGCGCGGAGTTCACGGTGCGCTCGCGCTATCTCATCGGTGCCGACGGCGGCAACTCGCTGGTGGCCGAACACGCGCAGCTGCCGTTTGCGGGCAGCATGGGCGTGGGCGGGTCGATAAATATCCTGTTCAAGGCCGACCTCAGCCCCTACGTCGCGCATCGGCCGTCCGTTTTGTACTGGGTGCTGCAGCCGGGCTCGAACGTGGGCGGCATCGGCATGGGACTGGTGCGGATGATTCGGCCGTGGAATGAGTGGCTGATCGTGTGGGGCTACGACATCACGCAGGGCGCGCCGCAGGTCGACGAGGCCTTTGCGCTGAAAGTGGTGCGCGATCTGGTGGGCGTGCCGGACTTGCCGGTGGCACTGCAGTCCGTCTCGACCTGGACGGTGAACAATCAGTACGCGACCCGCATGAGCAACGGGCGGGTGTTCTGCATGGGCGACGCCACGCATCGGCATCCGCCGTCGAACGGCCTGGGCTCCAATACCTCGATTCAGGACGCCTTCAACCTCGCCTGGAAGTTGGCGCTCGTGGTGAAAGACCAGGCGACCCCTGCGCTATTGGAGAGCTACAGCGCCGAGCGCGCGCCGATCGCAAAACAAATCGTGACCCGCGCCAATCAGTCCATCGAAGAGTTCGGCCCCATTTTCAAAGCGTTGGGATTGCTGGACTCCGTCGACCCCGTGACCATGCAGCAGAATATGGACGCCCGCTGCGAGGCCACGCCCGCCGCCGAAGCGCAGCGCGCAGCGATCCGTCAGGCGATTGCCTTCAAGGTCTACGAGTTCGACGCCCACGGCGTGGAAATGAATCAGCGCTATCAGTCCTCGGCGGTGGTGAACGACGGCAGCGCAGAACCCGCCTTCACCCGCGACCGCGAACTGCACTATCAGGCCACCACGTTGCCCGGCGCGCGCCTGCCGCATGTCTGGCTGTACACGGCGCAAGGCCGCAAGGCCTCCACACTGGATCTCTGCGGCAAGGGTCGCTTCACGCTGTTCACCGGTATTGGCGGTGAAGCCTGGGTGAAGGCTGCGAACGCGGTGGCCGCCGAGTGTGGCGTGGGGCTGACGGTGCACGTCATCGGGCCGCGCTGCGAATGGCAGGACTACAGCGGCGACTGGGCGCGTGCGCGCGAAATCACCGACAGCGGCGCGCTGCTGGTGCGCCCCGACCAGCACGTGGCCTGGCGCGCTGGCGCGGTGATGAGCGATGCCGCGCACCAGTTGCGCGCGGCGATGAGGGCGATTCTGGGGAAGTGAGGCGTGGCGTTTAGGTCCAGCGCGGCGCCCGCTTCTCCACAAACGCCTCGATGCCTTCGCGGCCGTCCGGCGTGCTGAAGACATTGCACAGCGTTTCGATCTGGTTCTCCACGTTGCGGCGGTAGTCCAGATCGTTGGCGCGCATGAAGGACTGCCGGCCCAGCGCCATGATGGTGGGCGATTTCTGCGCCAGCACTTTCGCCATCGACAGCGCCTTGTTCATCAGTGCTTCGCGCGGCACCACGTGATTGATGATGCCGAGCGCCACGGCTTCGGCCGCCGGAATCGGCTGGCCGCCAAACAGCAGTTCAAACGCCTTGTGGCGGCTGATCTGGCGCGGCAGATGGGCGTAGTGGATGGCCGGAATGAGCCCGATATCGATTTCCGGATAGCCGAGGTCGATGTCATCCGCCGCGATCACCATGTCGCTGGTGATGGAGAGCGTCATGCCGGCACCGCGCGCCGGGCCGTTGATGGCGACAATCGTGGGCTTGCTCAGCGCGTACTGAATGTTCATCGTCTCCATGTAGAACTTGTAGACGAACTCGCGCAGATCCTGCGTGCTGCCGGCGGCCACCATTTTGAGATCCATGCCGCCGCAGAACATGCCGGGCAGCGCGCTGGTGAGCACAATCACGCGCACCTCGGGGTCGGCGTCCGCGCGGCGGAGCGCGGCGTGGATGGCGTCGATCATCGCGTGATCGATAGCGTTCACCGGTTTGCGATTGAGCGCGATGACGGCAATGTGCTCGTTAACGCTGTAGTCGAGGCGATGGTCGGCGGTCATGGGCTGGTCCTTATGGCGCGATGAAAGTGAGTGGCCGAAGTCTCGCCTGCGAAGGGCCGGCGCGTCACGCTTTGTGTGCTTGAGTAATCCTCCAAAGACTCCCATCATCCGGCCCAGTTTTCGCGATCATCAGGGTGAGCGGCATGCGGTTATCTCCTCAGGAACTCATCGGACGCGCACGCGAAATGGCGCCGGCCTTTGCCACCCGCGCCGCGCGGACGGAAGCGAATAAAGGCTTGCTGGATGAGAACCTGCGCGAGCTCATCGACAGCGGCGTACTCGCTACGCTCACCCCCGCCGTCTACGGCGGCCACGAAGCGCCCATCGCCACCATGGTCAACATCACGCAGGTCTTGAGCGCGGCGTGCCCGTCGACCGGCTGGGTCGCGGCCTTCTACATGGGCGCGGCGTGGCGACTGTTGAGCTTCTCGCCGGCCGCGCAGCGCGAAATCTTTGCTGATAAACCCTATGTGCTGAGCGCCGGTCAGGCCGCGCCCCTGCGCGAAGTCACGCGCGAGCCGGGGGGGTACCGCATCTCGGGCCAAACGCCCTGGAGTTCGGGCGCGGTCCACGCGGAGTGGATTAACTTCATGGGCGCCCTGATTGAAGACGGCGTGCCGCAGCCCATGACCTTCATCGTGCCGCGCGCCGAGACCACGCTCGTGCCGCATTGGGATGTGGCCGGCATGCGCGGCACCGGCAGCCACGATATGCGGGTAGAGAGTGTGTTCGTGCCGGAATATCGCGCGGCCTCGCTGCTGGAGACGTTGGAAGGCCGCACGCCGGGTCAGGCCGTGCACGCCAACGCCCAATATCAGCTGCCCTTCATTCCGTTTCTGATGTGCGAAGTGGTGCCGGTGCTGGTGGGCGGGCTGCGAGGGGCCGCAGAGGCTTTCGTCGCGCGCATACAGGCGCGCGCCGGCACCATCAGCGGGGTGAAGGCGGCCAGCACGCAGGCGGCCCAAATGCGACTCGCGCGCGGTCTCGCCGCGGCCGACGCCGCCGAGACGCTGATGGCGGCCTATGTCGAGCGCTACAGCGCAGGGCTGCCCACACGGAACACGCTGGAAGAGCGCGCGCAGATGAAGCTCAAGGCGGCCTTCATGACCGATCTCTGCCGGAATGCCGTGAACGATCTCGCGCGCGGCTTCGGCGGCGACGGCTTTCGCGACGAAAGCCCGCTGCAGCGCTATTTTCGCGACCTCAACATGCTGGCCGTGCATGCGTTTCTCGATATCGATACGGCAGCCGAAACCTACGGCCGCATGGTGTTGGGCCTGCCGCTGGAAGACCGCATGCTTTGATGAGCGTCGGATAAGCACGCGCTTGGCGTGTTATTTTTCAACGCGCACCATCCGCCACTTTCGACAGAAGTGCCGGGTTCACCGGACCAGACCCAAGAGGGAGACCGCCTATGACCGCTACCGCCACCCACACCCCGTCCAGCGAACGCGCGAACGCCCCGCGAGATTACGAAGTTGTCGTGATTGGCGGCGGCGTCGCCGGTATTTACCAAATAAAACGGCTGGCGGATTTGGGCGTGAAAGCCACCCTGCTCGAGGCCTACAGCGACATCGGCGGCACCTGGTTCAATAACCGCTATCCCGGTGCGCGCTTCGATTCCGAATCCTTCACCTACGGCTACTCGTTCTCGAAGGAAGTGCTCGACGAATGGGACTGGAGCGAGTGGTACTCGCCGCAGCCGGAGACGCTGCGCTATCTCAATTTCGTGGTCGACAAATTCGATCTGCGCAAGCACATGCAGTTCAACTGCCGTGTGGCCTCGATGCACTTCGATGAGACCACCGACACCTGGCGCATTACGCTGACCGACGGCCGCAGCTTTACCACCCGCTTCGTGATCACCGCGCTCGGCATTCTGTCGATTCCCACCCGGCCCAGCTTCAAAGGCATGGAAACCTTCAAGGGTCTGTCCTTCCATCCCTTCGACTGGCCGCACGACCAGCCGGATCTCAGCGGCAAGCGTGTGGCGATCATTGGCACCGGCGCCACCGCCATCCAGATCATTCCCGAAGTGGCAAAAGTTGCGGGCCGACTCACGGTGTTCCAGC
>Ga0114967_10003921_pt1 | contig 12103 bp, 8 predicted proteins | sample M_130628_MF_Meta_FD_92639 | JGI IMG/M metagenome (GOLD analysis project Ga0114967, IMG submission 92639) | Freshwater microbial communities from Lake Montjoie, Canada to study carbon cycling - M_130628_MF_MetaG | ecosystem: Environmental > Aquatic > Freshwater > Lake | place: Lake Montjoie... | reverse complement strand
GGCTTCGATTACACATTTAAAAAAGGTGAACGAATCGGTATCATAGGCAAAAATGGTGCAGGGAAATCAACCTTCGTTAACATGCTTCAAGGGCTTGAAGAACCCGATAGTGGAAAGATTAATATTGGAGATACTATCATCTTTGGAAACTATTCACAACAAGGTCTTGTGTTCAAACAAGATTTAAGGGTAATTGAATACGTAAAAAATATTGCAGAACACTTCCCACTTGCCAATGGTGCCACGATGAGTGCATCTCAATTTCTTGAACTGTTTTTATTCTCCCCAGACCAACAATACAGCTACACGAGCAAATTAAGTGGAGGTGAAAAAAGACGCTTACACTTATTGACCATCCTCTTTAAAAATCCAAACTTTCTAGTGTTGGATGAACCGACAAATGATCTTGATCTTCCTACCCTATCGGTACTTGAAAATTTTCTCATGGATTTCCCAGGTTGCTTAATCATCATCAGCCACGACCGTTATTTCATGGACAGAATTGTTGATCACTTATTCGTATTTGAAGGCAATGGTGTAATTCGCGACTTCCCTGGAAATTATGCCGAATACAGAGAAGAACAATCTGAAAAAACAATTGATCCCGAAAAAATAAAATCACAGATTATTGTTAACAGAGAACCAGAACCTGAAACAGCAAATGTGAAAAGAAAGCCAAGTTTCAATGAGAAAAGAGAATTTGATATGCTAGAAAAGGAAATCAAAAAAATGAACCTTGAAAAAAACGAGATCACAGAAAAATTATCAGATTCGAATCTTTCATACGCAGAAATAGAAAAATGTTCACAACGATTTAGCGAATTAAGTCAACTGATTGATGAGAAAGAATTGCGATGGCTTGAACTAAGTGAACTATGTTAGAAATAGCTATTTGCTAGGAGTTGTTCTCTCATTAAATGCAGCACGTTCCAATCGATCATTAATCGCTTTCCCAATACCTTGGTCAGGGAAACGTTCAGCTATAATAACTTCTACATCTGCCCCATCCATTTCACGCATGGATGCAAATAATTTAGCTGCCGCTTCATCTAGATTTCCACTAGGTGATAATATAAATTCGAGTTTAGGATGCAGACTCACATAAGATTGTTTAAAAGAGATTATCCCCACTTTCTTACTTACCTGATCTGCAATTAACTGCTCCACATCCCCCATTAAAAAAGGTTTAGCTGTAGCATAATGACTTTTAAGTTGCCCTGGTGCTGTAGGTGAAGCATGGGAAAGGGCTAAGGTAACAACGCCACCAGTGGCCTGTTCAATTTGTTCAATAGTAATACCCCCAAGGCGATGCACCACTACCTCACTACCATTAAAACCAACTATAGTAGATTCCAATCCAACACGGCAAGGACCACCTTCCAAAACATATGATATCTTTCCAGTTAATCCCTGCAATACATGATCTGAAGTAACAGGACTAACATATCCACTTGGATTAGCACTTGGCGCAGCAAGGGGGAATTTTAATGCTGAAAGCAACTCAAGGGTCAACGGATGATCCGGTATTCTTACAGCTACATGACTACTACCTGCTGTAACAAGATCTGGAATAATTGCCTTCTTTGGAAGTAAGTATGTTATAGGCCCAGGTGAAAATGTGTTAATGAGTTTTTGACAAGCATCGGGGATGTCAATCACCAATTGCTTAAGCTGCTCTAGATTAGCTACATGTAAAATCAATGGATTGAATTGTGGCCTATCCTTTGCAGCATAGATTTTCAAGACAGCCTCTGTATCAAGACCATTGGCAGCTAAACCATAAACCGTTTCAGTAGGTATAGCAACAAGCTCCCCTTTTTCTAAGAAAGATTTTGCTATACTGATATCTGCTCCAACCAATGTATTATGCATAAAAAAAGTCCCGATGATGAGTCGGGACAAAATTACTTAATGAATTCTATACTATGCTTCAGTCTTTTCAATCAGCTGAGTTCCTTCTTTTATGGAGAAAGTAATCTTTTGAGTTTCTTTATCCAAATCAGCAATCATAATATCACCTGGCTTGATGTTCATATTCAATATTTCTTCAGCTAAAGGATCTTCAAGGTATTTCTGAATGGCACGGTGTAAAGGCCTAGCCCCAAATTGTTGATCGTAGCCTTTCTCTGCAATGAAATCTTTTGCTTCAGCCGTCAACTCCATAGAGAATCCAAGTGCAGTAAGTCTCTTCATCACACTTTTCATAAGTATGTCAATAATCTGGAAGATATGCTCTTTCTCAAGTGAATTGAAAATGATAACATCGTCAACCCTATTTAAGAACTCTGGCGAGAATGTACGCTTAAGGGCTTTCTCAATAACGGCTTTGTTGGCTTCTTCTGAATTAGCCTGACGAGCACTAGTTGCAAATCCTACTCCCTCACCAAAATCTTTTAGTTGCCTAACTCCAATATTGGAGGTCATGATGATCATGGTATTTTTAAAATCCACTTTTCTACCAAGTCCATCCGTAAGCTGTCCATCATCCAATACCTGCAATAAAATATTGTATATGTCTGGGTGTGCCTTTTCAATTTCATCCAATAAAATAACTGAATATGGTTTTCTGCGAACACGCTCGGTCAGTTGTCCACCCTCTTCATAACCAACATAGCCTGGAGGTGCACCAATTAAACGAGACACAGCAAATTTCTCCATGTATTCACTCATATCAATACGAATGAGCGCATCTTCAGCCTCAAACATATATCGAGAAAGGGCTCTAGCTAACTCTGTTTTACCAACTCCTGTGGGACCTAAAAAGATAAATGTTCCGATCGGCTTTTTAGGATCTTTTAATCCTACACGATTACGCTGTATAGCTTTCACCACTTTACTAATGGCTTCGTCTTGGCCAACAACCATAGCCTTCATATCCACGCCCATATTACGAAGCTTCTCTGTTTCAGCTTGAACCATGCGCTTCACAGGGATGCCGGTCATCATACTTACTACCTCAGCAATATCTTCTTCACTTATTGGGAAGCGCTTGTGTTTAGATTCTTCCTCCCAATTATTTTTGGCTGCTTCTAGCTCTTCTTGTAATCGCTTTTCTGAATCTCTTAAGCTTGCTGCTTCTTCAAAACGTTGGCTTTTAACAACCCTATTTTTTTCAAGCTTGATGTCCTCGATTTTCTTTTCCAATTCAATAATCTCATCAGGAACATTAATGTTCTTCAAGTGAACCCGTGCACCTACCTCATCCAATACATCAATAGCTTTGTCAGGCAATAATCTATCCGTCATATACCGATCGCTGAGCTTAACACAGGCATCAATAGCATCTTGAGAATAATCAACATTGTGATACTCTTCATACCTAGACTTAATATTATTAAGAATCAGGATAGTCTCTTCAACGGAAGGTGGTTCTACGAGTACCTTCTGAAATCTCCTATCAAGGGCCCCATCTTTTTCAATATGCATACGGTACTCATCCAATGTTGACGCACCAATACATTGAAGTTCACCACGGGACAGCGCTGGCTTAAATATGTTAGATGCATCAAGCGATCCACTTGCACCACCTGCACCAACAATAGTGTGAATTTCATCGATAAAGAGAATTACATCCCTATTCTTTTCAAGCTCATTCATGATGGCCTTCATACGCTCCTCAAATTGGCCACGGTATTTTGTTCCGGCAACCAATGCTGCTAAATCTAGGGATACAACGCGCTTATCAAATAATACACGAGATACTTTACGTTGAACGATACGTAATGCAAGCCCTTCAACAATCGCAGTCTTACCCACACCTGGCTCACCTATTAAAATTGGATTATTCTTCTTTCTCCTTGAGAGAATCTGAGAAACACGCTCAATTTCTTTTTCACGACCAACTATTGGATCAAGTGTTCCAGATTCAGCTAATTTTGTGATGTCGCGACCAAAATTATCCAACACAGGTGTTTTGCTTTTTCCTGCGGCAGGCGCTTTAGCTGATTTTTGCTGACTACTCTTGCGCTCCTCATCAAATTCTTCTTCAGGTTCATCTGAAAACTCACTCTTAATATCGTTACTTTTTACTGCACCTAATTCATTTCTGAATAAGTCATAATCCACATCAAATTGGTTAAGAATTTGTGTTGCAATATTTTCTTTATTCTTCAATATCGACAACAACAAATGTTCAGTTTCTACCAATGGGCTTTTTAATGCCTTTGCTTCTAAAACAGTTACTCTAATTACTTTTTCTGCTTGACGAGTAAGAGGGAGACTATTTATATTTTGAATATTCTTTCCGGATTTATCCTTCACAGCCAATTCAACCTCTTTCCTCAATTCATACAAATCTACATTCAGGGACTGCAATACTTTTAATGCCGTATTCTCACCCTCGCGAATGACTCCAAGCAACAAATGTTCAGTACCAATAAAATCATTACCCAAGCGCAACGCTTCCTCGCGACTGTAGGATATGATCTCCTTAACTTGGGCAGAAAAATTATTATCCATATAAGGTGAGATTTTAAAAAAATGTATCGATACAATAATAACGAATAATTCCCATTTTTGGTTTTAACCAATCTTCTTGTTTATGACCAAATCTGAACATTAACCAGTCTTAAACAATTCGGTATCTTTGTCCCTGAAAAAGTATGCAGACAACCTAACCAATTAACCATGAACGTCAAAATTGATACCAAGGAGATTTTCTATGTCATTTCAATTACAGAGGAGAAACTAACTGCAAATATGTCAGTAGAACTGATAAAACGTGTTACGGAAAAGCAAAAAGAGGCAAATAAGAGCATCATACTAGACTTTACAGCGCTAGCAGAAATAGACAAAGATGCAATCAATTTGCTTGTAAAATGGCATGAAAAGATTTATCAAGATAAGAAATCCTTAGTCATTTTTGGCCTGTCAAATCCAGTCAAATCAGCGTTGAATGAAGCGGGTCTACTAGAATTAGTAAACCACGCACCAACTGAATCAGAGGCATGGGACATTGTGCAAATGGAAGAAATTGTAAGGGAATTGGACACGGATTTTGAATAAAAAACATCCAATAACACATGCTAGCCATCACCATCCTAGGAAATAATTCAGCCTTATCCATTCAAAATAGGCATCAAACTGCACAAATCATTACAAACGACGAACATCAATTTTTAGTCGATTGTGGAGAATCAACGCAAATTCAGATGCAACGCTATAAAATTAAAAAATCAAAGATCAGCCATATCTTCATTTCGCATCTGCATGGCGATCATTATTATGGGTTACCGGGACTCCTAAACACCTACTCTCTTACCAATAGGAAAGACCCATTGCATCTTTATGCAACTCCGGCCTTAAAAGAGGTCATCGACCTTCAAATGAAAGTGTCAGATTCATCGTTTGGCTATGAATTCATTTTTCATCCGATTACCGAGGCTGGAATGTTGCTTAATCTTCCAGGCATTACAGTTTCATGCTTCCCTGTAACGCATAGAATTCCCTGTTGGGGATTTGTTTTCAATGAAAAGGAAAAATTGCGAAACATTAATGTTGAAAAAGCAACTGCGCATCATATTCCCATCGAAGCCTATAAATCGCTAAAGCACGGAGAAGACGTTTCCAATACCAAAGGAGATATCATTAAAAATGAGTGGGTCACCCATGAAGGCTCAGCACCCAAATCGTATGCGTTTTGTGCAGATACGCGATACGATGAAACCATTATACCACACATCGGTAATGTCGACTTGATATACCACGAATCTACTTACTTAGACGATCAAGTTGAAAAAGCGGAGTTACGTTATCACTCAACAAGTTCACAAGCTGCAACTATCGCGCTAAAAGCTGGAGCAAAAAAATTATTATTAGGTCACTTCAGTAGTAAATATGAAGACCTCAATTCATTTGAACAAGAAGCAAAACGGATTTTTGATAATACCGAAGTCTCTAGAGAAGGGGTAAGCTATATATTATGAATAAAGTAACTAGAGGGCTTGCATCAAAGACTTGATCTCATTTTTCAATTCGTCACCAACCCCAACAACGGGTAATCTAAAATATGCATCTACAATCCCCATTTCACTTAAGTAGGCCTTTATTCCGCTGGGGTTCCCCTCAGCAAAAAGTGAATGAATAATGGGCATTAATTTTTCATGGATTGGCCTTGCCCCTGCGAAATTGTCTTCCAAACAAAACTTCACCATGGTTGACAATTGCCTAGGATAAGCATTAGCCAAAACAGAAATAACACCAATTGCACCACATGCAAGTAAAGGAAGCGTAATGCCATCATCACCACTAATCACTTCGAAACCCACTGGCTTGTCTTTAATTATTTGCATGATCTGCTCCATATTTCCGGAGGCTTCTTTTGTTGCAATGATGTTTTTGCAGTCATGCGCTATGCGTAATGTAGTTGCAGCAGTTACATTCATTCCTGTTCTACCTGGAACATTATACATAATAATGGGTAAAGGAGACGCCGCACTGATTGCCTTGTAGTGCTGATAAAGTCCTTCATTATTAGGCTTATTATAATATGGACTTACCGATAAGATGGCACTATATCCGGTTAAGTCATATGATGAAAAAGAATCAATGACCCCTTGTGTATCATTTCCACCGATTCCGGCAACAAGACTAATTCGGCCTTTAGTAAATTGATGTACTGCCGAGAAAATCTGCTTCTTTTCTTCTTTACTCAATGTAGAGCCCTCTCCTGTTGTTCCAAGCACTACCAGATAATTGATACCCCCATTTATTTGATGTTCTACGAGTTTTTCGAGTGCAATTAAATCAATTGCACCGCTTTGCTGAAAAGGAGTGACGATTGCTACACCAGTGCCTGAAAAAAGATGATTAGCCATTAGTTAAACTAAAAATTATGCGTGTAAATTTTCTTCCCAAAATCCCATTTTTGAGAACTTATCAATGCGTTGATCAATACGAAGTGATGAATCAATTTTTTTCAATTCTTCAAGTGTATGAACAATCTGTGTTTTTACCAATTCAGCCGCTTCATCATGATCCCAATGGGCCCCTCCAAGTGGTTCAGGAATAACACCATCCACTAATCCAAACTGAAGCATGTGTTCAGACGTTAGCTTGAGTTCCTCTGCAGCCTTTTCTTTATGATCCCAACTTCTCCACAATATAGAACTACAACTTTCTGGAGAAATCACTGTATACCACGTGTTCTGCATCATGAAAACACGATCTCCTACGCCAATACCCATTGCACCGCCACTAGCCCCTTCTCCAATAATAATGCAAATAACGGGCACCTCAAGGCGCATCATTTCTATAATATTTCTAGCAATCGCTTCACCCTGTCCACGCTCCTCGGCTTCTATACCTGGGAAAGCACCGGGAGTATCAACCAAGGTGATAATAGGCTTATTAAATTTTTCAGCAAGCTTCATTAACCGAAGTGCCTTTCTATAGCCCTCAGGATTGGCCATCCCAAAATTTCTCAGCTGCCGAGTTTTGGTATTGTTGCCCTTTTGTTGACCGATAATCATAACTGTTTGTCCATCGATCTGACCGAATCCGCCAACTATTGCTTTATCGTCCTTAAAATTTCTATCCCCGTGTAATTCAATAAAATCAGTACAGATCCGTTCAATGTAAGAAAGTGTATACGGCCTATCAGGGTGACGGCTCAATTGAACCTTTTGCCAACTTGAAAGAGTGGCATTGATATCTTTTTTCTTATCGAGTATCTTTTCTTCCAACTGATTAATGGAGTCAGATAAATCCAACTTATTCTTATCAGCCGTTAGTTTTAGCTGATCAATCTGATCATACAAATCCTTGATAGGCTTCTCAAAATCCAAGTATTGTCTAGTACTGATTTCTGGCATGAAATAAATTTAAATTTCAGTAGAGGTAAAGGTAATAAAATTTCATGGATAGCCCCTTTTCTTTGAAAAAAGCTATTCACATTGGTCAATTTTACCCAATCTTTGTTATGTCCTTAAAACGACTCGAAAATGAACCTAAAAGCTAGCATCAAATTCTATAGTAGAATTAGTTTACAAATCATACTTGCAACACTATTGCCATTCATTGGTTTTACACAATGGATATCATTCAATCCAAGATCAATTGAAATAAGTCCTCAATCCTCACCCCAACTAAAAAAGGCTGCTGAAGTATTTCAAGAAGAAATTTTTAATCGAAGTCAAGTTTATGTCTCAATCCAAGAACATATTTCTAAACCATCAGATGTAAATAAAATTATACTACTCATAAAAGACAAAGATGAGTTGCTAAGTAGTGAAGAAATTAATGAGCTTAATACACTTCCGCAAACAACAGCAGATGGATTTAAAATTCTAAAATTCAATAACAAAATCATCATCGTTGGAAACGAAGACCGAGGTTGTTTGTATGGTGTAGGAAAATTGATGAGGGAAATGAAAATTCTTCCAAACGAATTATTCGTTCAAGAAAATATTCAACTCTCTTCCTCCCCTGCATACCCAATACGTGGTCACCAACTAGGCTATAGACCAAAGACAAACGCATACGATGCTTGGTCGGTTGCTCAATTCGATCAATACATTCGAGACCTAGCCATATTTGGTGCCAATAGCATCGAAATCATGCCACCAAGAACAGACGATGACTCCATAAGCATCCACATGAAATTACCAGCCATCGAGATGATTAAAGAACAATCTCGTATCTGTGAAAGCTACGGGCTTGATGTATGGATGTGGTATCCAAATATGGGAGAAGACTACTCCACAAAAAAAGGGATTCAAGTTGAATTAGCTGAACGAGAAAAAATATTCAGTGCTATCCCAAAATTAAATGCACTCTTTGTACCAGGAGGAGATCCTGGTAATTTAGAACCCGATGAATTATTTAAATGGCTTGCTCAAGAGGCCAAAGTGCTTACTAAATATCACCCTGATGCAAAAATTTGGGTTTCGCCACAAGCGTTTAAACCAAGTTTAAAATGGTATTCCCAATTTTATAAACATGTCAACAAACAATATCCTTGGTTTGGTGGTGTGGTATATGGACCGTGGATTAAAGCATCGTTGGAAGAAATAAAAAAGAATATAAATCCATCCATTCCAATCAGATTATACCCAGACATTACCCATAATTTTTCTTCGCAGTATCCTATTCCAAATTTAGACCTTGCCTTTGCGATGACCTTGGGAAGAGAGAGCATCAACCCAAGACCTCTAGATGAAAAATTCATCCATAACCGTTATGCACGATTTGCTCAAGGAAGCATAAGCTACTCTGAAGGAACCAATGATGATGTAAATAAATTTATATGGAGTAGTCAGGACTGGAATCCAACTACACCAGCTATAGATGCACTTCGCGATTATGCACACTATTTTATCTGCTACTCATATAAAGATTCAATAGCAGAGTTGATGTTAGCATTAGAAAAACATTTTAGAGGACCCCTCATCAGTAACCCATACGTTCAACAAACACTTGACCAATGGCAAACATTGGAAAAGAATGCTTCTGTTGAAGTATTGGCGAATCCTCGATTTCAAAACGGACTCATCAGAGCGTATTTCGACGCCTACACGCAGCAACGTTTACGCTACGAAACAAATCTTGAGCAAATAGCTAGAAACGTATTGCAACATCGAAAAGCAGGAGAATCAATTGATGCTATTAAAACTGCCATGACAATTTTAGATAAAGCAAGAGCTGAACCCATCGCACCAGAATTAAGGGAACGATGTATTGCCTTATCCGATTCTCTTTTTAGAAGCTTTGGCGCTCAACTCACCATAAAAAAGCATCATGCTGCGGAAGGAAGAGGAAATTTTATCGACAATATTGACGTCCCACTTAATGATGCCCCTTGGCTAAGTGAACAACTAAATGAAATTCTAAAACTAAGTTCCGAATCAGATCGTGATCAAGGGATAGAGAAAATCTTACATCGAACAGATCCTGGTCCGGGTGGCTTTTACGACAACATGGGAACACCAGCATCATGGAAAAGAATTGTTGCACAAAAGACATGGGAAGAAGATCCCAGTAGCCTTGAATCACCTCGGGTGAGTTTTGGGGTTGGACTATCTGGTGTGGATTGGGTACACGAAATTGTGGCGAAAGGATTTAGTGGACAAACTACGCCACTTGCCTGGATGAATCAAATCAATACCTTGTACGATACTCCGTTAGAAATGAAGTATGATTCATTAGATACAAATGCATCCTATTCAATACGCATTGCCTACACAGGCCGATTTAGATCTAGCGTAAAACTTATGGCTGAAGGCAGACTGATTCATTCGTATCTTAAAATGGGCAGTCAGCCAATTGTTGAATTTCCAATTCCTAGAGAGATAACAAGGAATGGTACTCTTCGATTAACATTCTCTTGTGCGCAGAAAGTTGATGGAGAAGCAGAACGAGGCACTCAGGTTGCTGAAATTTGGTTGATAAAAAAAAGGGAATAAATCATTGACTTATTCCATTCTAATTTATTTTAATGGTTTAACCATGATGTCTTTATAAAAGACAGTACTTTTCGGATCGTGGCCTTGAAGAGCGAATGTACCTTTGTCGATAAATCGCCCAGAGTGCCCTTTTGGCGAATTGAATCCTTCTGGTTGAGTCCAATCGGTAACCACAACATCATTTAGTTTAACAACAACATGGTTGCCTTCTACGCGAATGTATTGAGTATACCATACATTATCATTTACATATACTTCTTTGGTATCCTTAATGTCGTAAAGTCCACCAGTTCTTTTCCAATCTGAATGAGAATTGTTTACCTGAACTTCAAATCCTTTATCAGGAAATCCTTCCTCTTGAAAAATAGTATGGAAATAGATTCCTGAATTAGAGTTAGGCTTTGTCATCACTAATGATTTAAATTCAAAATTGGTAAAATCGTGATTCAAAACTGGTCCATCATAATATAAGTGAGAGCGAACACCGAATACTTTGATGGCACCATCTTCAATAGAGAATGTTTCTGGGCTTTCACCAGCTTTCCAACCAGTGAGTGTTTTGCCATCAAACAAGCTGATCCAATCATTGCTTTGCTTTATTTTACTAGTACTAGAGCAGGCTATTAAAATACATGCTGCTGCAAAAAACTGGATTCCCTTTCTCATAAATCATTATGGTTTAAAACTGTTAGTAAAATAGTTGGCAATAAATCAAATGTGAATCAGTTAAAGAATTGAATTTAAAGATAAAATTTAAATAAAGCCGAAATTTTATGATGCACAAAAAGTAACTAAAATGAATGAATCAATATTAGACAAATTATTACCATCTATTCAATGATTGACTAGTTAGAATTGTGTGATTTATACATAACAAGATTATGATTAGGACCCACACCATTTAAAACATTCTTTAATCTGGTTTTAAAAATAATTTACACAGCATTAATTTAATGTTACTTCAATATTATTTTTTGTCGATTTGCACACTGAAACTAAAAATATCGATTTGATTTTTCAACAATTTATCTCGCACTTATACACAACTGTTATCATCAAAAAACTAAACAGAAAAGTAACAGTAGATTTGTCGTAGAGATTAAAAGAATATCTACTTTCACATAGAAGTTGAATATTTTTTTCCTCTAATTGCTTCCTACTCTCGGGCTTTTTCATATTTTTCAAAAAGTATACACTGATTTTATGGTAACTAGTCTTTTATTTGCATTATTACCGTTTATAACCGGATTTGTGGTTTACTATGCTGCTGGAAAATATGCCAAAAAGAATCAAGATAATAATGGAATTTCAGCGTCTATAGTAAGTCCAATTTCTTTTCTTTTTGCTCTTTTCGCAAGCTTGATTTTTACAGAGGTATGGACCAAAATAAATAAAATTAATGGGTTGTTAGTGGACGAAGCTTCTAGCCTTAGATCCTTAAAAAGATTGACTGAGCCTCTAGGGGCGAACTCAATCTATTTTTCAACAGCAGTGAAAAGGTATATTGATAAAGTAAAAGAGCAAGAAATTACTGACCTTGCATTAAGAGGTTCAGGAAATGATGGCTACCGTAAAAAAACATTTTCAAATTCATCTCATTTTGAACTTTATTCTTTGGCTATGGATAGCTCAAAATTTAAGGGTAATACTGCTATCCAAACTTCATTTTTCATAAGTCTAGAAGCGGTGAGAAATGCCTGGTT
>Ga0114967_10003918_pt1 | contig 12105 bp, 11 predicted proteins | sample M_130628_MF_Meta_FD_92639 | JGI IMG/M metagenome (GOLD analysis project Ga0114967, IMG submission 92639) | Freshwater microbial communities from Lake Montjoie, Canada to study carbon cycling - M_130628_MF_MetaG | ecosystem: Environmental > Aquatic > Freshwater > Lake | place: Lake Montjoie... | reverse complement strand
GCAGTTCGATCGCCTGGGGTCTATCGCTTCACTCTCGGCTCGAGAGTTGTTGATGCGCTTGAGCGGGCCGGTGGCCCAGCAGAAGATATCGATATGAGTCGCCTCAACCTCGCTGCTCTGTTGGTTGATGGCGAGCGGGTGTGGTTTCCGCGGAGGGGCGAATCGCTCGATGGCGTCGTTGTTGGGCCTGCACAACAAGGCGCCGGAGCCCGGGGGAGCCTGCTGTCGACAGCGCCGCTGGACCTGAACTCCGCAACCGCTGAGCAACTCAAGGAACTGCCCGGTATCGGCCCGGCGACTGCAAAGGCGATTATTGACACTCGTAAAGCTGCGGGTCGATTTCGTTCCGTGGATGATTTGTTGAACGTCAAAGGAATTGGTCCATCGAAACTCGATGCGATCCGCAGCAGTGTCGTTGTCCGGTGATGCACGCCCTACTCAGGGGCTCTTGAGAAATCCACACCGCCTGATTCAGATGCGGCGAAAACTCCGATCTCACGTCGGCACGACATTCGCTTGTGCCTGTTGGGCTGGGGCATTCCTTCCGATTGCCTTGCCAATGTGGGTTGGCGCTCTCCTTCTGGCTCTTAGCTTGGCGAGTCGTCGACCGGGGCTGCTATTCCTTGCGGGGTTGTTCGCGTCGGCGATCTTTTCATTCAACGCCCACGCAGGACTTTCGCCGATCCCGCCACAGTCGTGGACGGGATCGGTCACCCTTCTGGGCGATCCTCAAACATTCCCGGGACGAGTCATTGTGATCGCCGATTCGGACATCGGTCGGGTTCAATTGACTGCATCATCGTCGGTCGCTGCTGAACTTAGGCGTTCAACTGCAGGCTCTGCGTTCACGGTGAGCGGGATGCTCCGGGCCCCAGCGCATGCGGGCCGCCTTGCGAGCCGACACGTACGAATGAGTCTCACTGCCACAAGATTGGACCATCAGTCAGTTCGATCGCCGTGGTGGGTTCCGGTCGATGCGGTGCGAAACCTGGTTCTTCGCGGATCGGAATCTCTGCCTGTTCGACAGCGGCCGATCTACAACGGTTTCGTTATCGGCGATGACCGCGGAAGCGATCCGACGATCGCTCAGGCCTTCGACGACTCTGGACTGGCCCACCTGCTTGTCGTGTCCGGCGAAAATGTCGTGTTTCTCGTCGCTGTCGCAACACCATTCGTGTCGCGCCTTCCGCGACGTGCTCGGACCACTTTCATGATCCTGATCCTCCTATTGTTCGCGGCAGTGACGCGCTTCGAACCTTCAATTTTACGAGCCACAGCCATGGCAATGATCGCGATCATTGGCGTTGGCCGCGGACGGCCGATCGACGCGCGAAAGAGGCTCGCTGCCGCAGTTGCGTTGCTTGTTCTCATCGATCCCCTCCTGGTCGAGTCTTTCGGATTCCGACTCTCGATTGCAGCAACGGCGGGCATCGCGTGCTTCAGTCAACCAATCATGAAGTGGCTGAGAGGTCCCGTGTGGTTCCGCCAAGTCTTTGCGGTGACCGTGGCCGCACAGATCGCGGTTGCTCCGCTCATCATTCCCACCTTCGGACCGATGCCTTTGGCCTCGCTGCCCGCGAACGTTCTTGCCGAGCCGATCGCTGGATTCGTGATGATGTGGGGGAGTTCAGTGGGCTTGATTGCGGGAGTCGTGGGCGGTGGAACAGCAGCGTTATTGCTAGCGCCGGTGATGGCGGGTTTGTGGTGGATTCTGAGTGTCGCCAAATGGTGTGCCGTCTTGCCGCTACCGAGGCTCAACCTCATATCGGTCGTCGTGCTGTTCGCTGGCGGAGTCATTGCAGCATGCTGGCGACATCGGCCAATTTCTCATCTGTTGGAACATCGTCAAAGGCCCTCCGCCGGTTAGGGTCACGGCGTGTTCTTGGACCTCGGCACTACCCGTTTCGACATCACTTATCGCGCCGTAGTCATGGGAATTCTTAATCGAACACCCGATTCGTTCTACGACCAAGGTTCCTACTTCGGGTTTGAGGATTTCCTTCGCAAAGCAGAGCAGTTGGTTGCAGATGGCGCTGATTTCCTCGACGTAGGCGGAGTGAAGGCTGGTCCCGGCGACGAGGTCAGCGAGCAAGAGGAACTTGATCGCGTGGTCCCAGCTATCGAGGCGTTGCGTTCGAGGTTCGACCTCCCGCTTTCGGTCGATACATGGCGGGCTTCGGTAGCCAAGTCTTGTTTCGAGGCTGGCGCGTGTATCGGCAACGACATCAGCGGTTTCGCCGATCCTGAGTATCTCGACGTTTGCTCCGCCGCTGGAGCCTCGGTGGTCGCTACACATATTCGGTTGGCGCCTCGTGTCCCCGACCCTGATCCTCAGTACGAAGATGTGGTGCTTTCCGTCTGCGAGTTCCTCGCAGATCGTGCTGCACGAGCTCGGACGGCGGGAATCCCACGCGAGCGGATCATGGTCGACGCCGGGCTCGACCTTGGAAAATCAGAACTTCAATCGAAAATTCTCCTTCGATCGTCAGACGCGTTGACATCGCTTGGTTATCCAGTTTTTCTTTCCGCTTCGAATAAGCGCTTTCTCTGGACATTGCTTGATGTGGAGCGAGGTTCGGCGGGAGATGGGACCATGGCTGCCCACTCACTGGGGATTGCACTCGGTTGCCGCATCCTTCGGTCGCACGACGTGCGCAATGGGCGACGTGTTGCCGATTCGATGGCAGCCATTTTGGAAGTTGCATGAACGTAAATCTCTCGTCGCCAGTGTTCTTGGTGAAAGGCAGTGACGACGTCATTCTCGGCGACGAAGTGTCGGCTCTTATTACCCAACTTCTTGGCGACGATGATCGAACACTTCTCCTTGCTGAACTGTCGGTCACTGACCATGCGCTTGAAGACGGCGGTTACACGATCGGTCCGGTGGTTGACGCTTCGCAGACGTTCCCATTCTTTGGCGACAGGCGCATCGTTCTTGTGCGAAATGCTGCAGTGTTCTCGACGAAAGATGCATGCGCTCCTCTTGTTCATTATCTGAGCGATCCGCTTGAGACCACATCGCTTGTGCTGGTGTGGGAGAAAGATCCCAGACCAAACAAGCAGGCCAAAACTCCGGCCGTCCCAAAGACACTTCTCGAGGCGATTACGAGCGCCGGGGGAGTCGTTGTTGACTCCTCACCAGGCACAGGCAAGGCGCAGAGCGGTTGGCTCGACGAGCGCATCTCTGACTCGAGCCTCAAATTCGATCCTGCGGCCAGGCGCACACTTGTCGATCATCTAGGAAGCGACGTTGGCCGCTTACCGGCTCTGCTCGAAATGCTCGAGTCGGTCTACGGAGCGGGCACCAAAGTCTCCGCACCAGACATTGAGCCGTACCTTGGGATGTCTGGCGATGTCGCGCCTTGGGATCTAACTGACGCGATCGATGGTGGCGATGTCAGCGGCTCGCTCGATGTGCTGAACCGAATGATGATCGGTGGAAGTCGTCATCCGCTTCAAATCCTCGCGACTCTGACAAACCACTATCTCCGAATGATTCGGCTCGATGATCCGGATATTCGCGGCGATAAGGAAGCGGCTGAGGTTCTCGGAATCAAAGGCAGCACGTTCCCCGCAAAGAAAGCCCTTGTTGGGGCTCGGCGACTCGGTAGCGATCGCTTGTCTGAGTTCGCCTCGTTGTTGGCACAAGCCGATCTTGATCTCCATGGGGCGAAGGCCTGGCCCTCCGAACTTGTCATCGAAGTCTTGGTCGCTCGCCTCGCCGGTCGAAACCGTTCTGCTTCAGGTCGTAGTCGACGTTGATTTAGTTAGTAGGCATTCATGACCGGCAAAACGAAAAGAACCGGAGCAAGGCTCCGGTTCGTGATCGTTCTTCTGCCACTCGGCGCTTCGGTTACTTGGAAGCGGCGTTGATTCGAGCCATGAGCCGACTCTTACGGCGTGCTGCCTGATTCTTGTGGATGACACCCTTGGAAGCGGCTGTGTCGATGCGTTGGATCGCAAGACGGGCCTGCTCGGCGATATCGGCGCTGCCTTCGTCGGCGGCGGCAAGCGCACGCTTCGTGCGTGTCTTCAGTTCGGAACGCACAGCCTTGTTACGAAGGCGGGCCTTCTCGCTCTGACGGTTTCGCTTGATCTGGCTCTTAATGTTGGCCACAGGGGTCCTCTGTTGTTGAAGATTTGATGTGATTCGGGGGATGGGGTGGAGGTCAAAAGACCGGCCCCGTACACGGATCGGAAAGCATAGCGGGCAGAGGCCTCGTAGTCACAAGAGCGGGGTTTCCGGCCGAGGCCGTCTAGGCTCTTGAGGCCCCTCGCCCTAAGGACAACTGCCTTCGTGGCCCCCCTCGACAGCATCCGCAACCTCTGCATCATTGCCCACATCGATCACGGCAAGTCCACACTCGCGGACCGCCTGCTCGAGCTGTGTGGCGCGGTCGATCCTCGTGAGATGCGTGCGCAATACCTCGACTCTATGGACATTGAGCGTGAACGGGGCATCACGATCAAACTTCAGAGCGTTCGTCTCGACTATCGAGATCACCGCATCCATCTCATCGACACCCCTGGTCATGTCGACTTTGGCTACGAAGTCAGTCGTTCACTGGCGGCTTGCGAAGGCGCAATTCTTTTGGTCGATGCCGCACAAGGCATTGAGGCGCAGACACTTGCGAATTGTTATCTCGCTCTTGAAAACAATCTCGAGATTGTGGCCGCGCTTAACAAAATTGATCTTCCTGCCGCCGATCCCGATCGCTACGCCGCCGAAATTGAAAAGGTCCTTGGTATTCCCGCCGACGAGATTCTTAGGGTGAGCGCAAAAACCGGTGAAGGGGTTGCAGAGCTTCTCGATGCGGTAATCGACCGCATACCGCCTCCTGTCGGCGATCCCGACGCGCCGCTGCAGGGGCTTATCTTCGATTCGCACTTCGATCAGTACCGCGGTGTTATCTCTTCGGTTCGCATCATGCAGGGAACTCTCACTACCGGTGCCCGACTCAAGTTTGTTCAAGCGGGAGCGGTTTACAACGCGGAAGAGGTCGGCACTCGTCGCCCGGACCCAACACCCGTCGCTTCACTTGGAGCGGGCGAGGTCGGGTACTTGATTGCAGGCATTAAGGATGTGGGTGAAGCCCGTTCTGGCGAGACCATCACGAATCTTTCACAGCCTGCGCCCGCACTCGAGGGTTATGCCGAACCCCGGCCAATGGTGTTCTGTGGGCTCTATCCCGTGGATGGTGATGAGTTCACATCGCTGCGTGAGGCGCTCGAGAAACTTCGACTTAATGATTCGAGTTATACCTACGCACCAGAGAGTTCGGGTGCACTCGGGTTTGGATTCCGCTGTGGTTTCCTCGGACTTCTGCACATGGAAATCATTCGCGAACGTCTCGAGCGAGAGTTCAACCTTTCTCTGATCGCCACAGCCCCGTCAGTGCAGTACATCGTGCATCGCACGAATGGCGAGACGATGACCATCGACAATCCGAGCGAGCTTCCGCCTGCTGTTGAAGTTGATCACGTCGAAGAACCATTTCTTCGCGCCACGATCCTCACGCCGACCGATTACACCGGAACCCTCATGGAGCTTTGCCAAGGGCGTCGCGGCGAAATGATCAAACTCGAATACCTTTCGCCGGAACGCATGGAACTTGTTTATGAGCTTCCGCTTGCCGAAGTAGTTACAGATTTTTTTGATCAGATGAAAAGTCGAACGCAGGGTTACGCGAGCCTGGACTACGAACCTGCGGGGTATCGAGTATCGGACCTTGTGAAAGTCGATATTCTTCTGAACGCGATTGCGGTTGATGCGTTCAGCATGATCGTGCACAAGGAAAAGTCCTATAGCTACGGACTTCGGATGACGGAGAAGCTGAAGGAACTTATCCCTCGGCAACTGTTCGATGTTCCGATCCAGGCGGCGATCGGTGGTCGGATCATCGCTCGCGAGACGGTCAAGGCCAAGCGTAAAGATGTTCTTGCGAAGTGTTACGGCGGAGATATCAGTCGTAAGCGAAAACTTCTCGAGAAGCAGAAGGAGGGCAAGAAGCGGATGAAGAACATCGGTCGTGTGGAAGTTCCCCAAGAGGCGTTCGTGTCCGCTCTCCGCCTCGAAGATTGAGCCAAAACATGCTGGCACTCTCACCCTTCGACTGCTTACGAAGCGGGGCGCCGGGTAGCATTGCTCTATGCGCCGTCCTGTCGGTGCCCTGATTTCCGAGGTCGACATGCTTGACGAACGCAAGGCCACGATCCTCCGGGCGGTGGTCACCGAATACATCGAGACCGCTCAGCCCGTCGGCTCTGGCCACGTTGCGTCGTCAACCGAAATCAACGTGTCGTCAGCCACTGTTCGTAATGACATGGCCACCCTCGAAGCCGAGGGATACCTCGCTCAGCCCCATACAAGTGCCGGACGTATCCCAACGGAAAAAGGCTATCGATTCTTTGTCGATCAATTGGGTGGTCCGGGCAAGCTCGGTGCGACCGAGTCACAGCAAGTTCGTTCGTTTTTTTCCCGCACTCATGGCGAGATGGAACAGATGCTTTCCGATACGAGTCGGCTGTTGTCGTCGCTGACTCATTACGCTGCAGTCGTTGTTGGACCACAACTCGAGGTCGCAACAATCAAATCGATGCAACTCGTGTCGCTCTCGGAGCGTGTCGTTCTCGTCGTAGCGGTTCTATCGAACGGTTCAATCGAGAAGCACAGTCTTGAGTTGGCCGCCGATACCGAAGAACTAGCAATCAATTCAGCTGATCTTCGGTTGTCGTCACTCGTTGTTGGCCAAACGCTCGCAGGAGTTGCTGCGCTTGACCTCAACGCTGCAGTTTTAGGTGAGCCCGAAGATGTTTCGCTCATCATCCAAACAGCGCTTATCGAGTTGCGCGGTGGACAGCGCCACGACGACCAGGTCTTCATCGGGGGCACCTCCGATATGGCGGCCTCATTCGACGCCGTTCGTACGGTCAGCGAAATCCTTCGAATTCTTGAGCAACAACTCGTCGTGGTCAGCCTTCTCGAGGATGTACTCGACCGAGGCCTTTCAGTTGCGATCGGACGCGAGACGGGCAATGAGGCACTTGCCGATTGTTCGATTGTCGTTGCGCCGTACATGGTCGATGGTGAGACCGCCGGTTCCATCGGTGTTCTTGGGCCAACTCGTATGCATTATGACCAAGCGCTCTCGGCTGTTGCAGTTGTTGCGAATCGCCTTGGCCACACATTGAGTGAAGGCTGAGCCCATGGCCGACTTTTACGAATTGCTGGGTGTGAGTCGACAGTCGACGGCTGATGAAATCAAGAGGGCATATCGACAGCGGGCTCGCCAGTTGCATCCCGATGCGAATCCCGATGATCCAAATGCGGAAGCTCAGTTCAAAGAAGTAGCTCGCGCCTACGAAACCCTCTCCGATCCTCAACGTCGCCAGCAATATGACATGTACGGCGAGGGTGGTCCCCAGACGGGTTCGCCATTTGGTGGCGGGGGACTCGGCGATATCTTCGACATGTTCTTCAATGGCAACTCTCCATTTGGCGGTGGCTCTACCCAGACCGGTCCACCACGCGGCGCCGACGTTGAAGCAATTCTCGATATCGAGTTCGCTGAGGCTGTCTTTGGTTGCGAAGCTTCGGTCACGGTTCGCACTGCTGTCGTTTGCGAAGACTGCGAGGGCTCGGGTGCCGACGGAGCGACTGGGCCAAGCACGTGCCCCGACTGTGGAGGGGCCGGCCAAGTTCGCCGAGTGCGCCAATCCATCTTGGGTCAGATGGTTACTGCTGGCCCGTGTGGCCGGTGCAACGGTTTCGGTTCAATCATCGATCGTCCCTGTTTGACATGTGCTGGAGAGGGCCGCCGCCTCGACGACTGTGCGTACAACGTCGATGTTCCAGCGGGCGTTGACACAGGAGCGACCCTTCGACTCTCGGGTCGCGGAGCGGTAGGTCCCAGGAACGGATCAACGGGCGACCTTTATGTGCACATTCGAGTTGCACCTGACAGCCGATTCGATCGACGCGACGACAATCTGATCCACGACCTACCCATTGCGTTCACCCAGGCTGTTCTCGGTGCGCAGATAGTGCTTGAGACTCTCGACGGCGACGAAGTCGTTCCGGTGGAACCCGGAACCGCTTCCGGCGATGTGATTCGCTTTCGTGGCAAGGGTGTTCCTCATCTACAAGGCCGCGGGCGCGGTGACCTCCTTGTTCGTCTTGTGATTGAAACGCCCAATGATCTCGACGACGAGCAGCGAGCGCTCCTTGAGAAACTCGCTTCACTCCGGGGGGAAGACATCGATCCACCCGAACAGGGTCTGATGTCGAAATTGCGCGGGGCCTTCAAGTAAGGCCATGGCTAACAACTCGATCGAACTTCCCGATCGGCCTGGCGGCTCTTCGCCCCACGTCATCGTTGATGATGTCGACGCTCCGGTGCTGTGTGACGAAGACCTGCACCACCTCGAAAAGGTACGGCGACTGCGCGCTGGTGACCTGGTGAGCGTCACCGACGGAGCTGGTGCATGGCGGTGGTGTGAGTTTCGGGCGCCGGGACTCATGCCGCAGGGCGAGATCGAACGAGTAGCGAAGCCCGAACCAGCCCTTACCGTGGGATTCGCACTAGTCAAAGGCAGCAAACCCGAGCTTGTTGTGCAGAAGCTCACCGAACTTGGCATAGACGTCATCTGCCCATTCGTTGCCGAGCGATCAGTCGTTCGTTGGGACGATTCGAAGACTGCGCGTCAGACCGAGCGGCTCACAAAGGTGTCTCGGGAAGCATCTATGCAGTCGAGGCGAGTCTGGCTCCCCGACGTTAAGCCAGTAGCGATGTTCGCTGACATCGTGCGATCTGGGGGAGTCGTTCGGGCCGATCGCGGTGGCTCTGCGCTGAATGCAGAACATGTGACGGTACTCGTTGGTCCGGAAGGTGGTTGGTCTGATGCTGAACAGGACTCAACGCCAGTCGTAGGAATTGGTCAGACAGTCCTTCGCGCTGAGACAGCAGCCATAGCGGTTGGAACCCTCATGGTTTCGCTTCGAGACGGACTCTCGCTATGACCGAACCATTCGGCGCGTACATCCATATTCCATTTTGCTCTCGACGTTGCGACTACTGCGCGTTCGCTACATGGACCGATCGCGATCATTTGATGTCGGGCTATCTCGATGCTCTAGCAACTGCGATTACCCGTGCAGTCGACGACCGATCTCTTCCGTTAGTGACGTCGATCTTTGTGGGCGGCGGAACACCTTCACGCGTAGATCCAGTACGACTTGGTGAGGTGATCTCACTCATTCCGGTTGCTGAAGGCGTAGAAATCACCATTGAGTGCAATCCCGAATCGGCGACGGCCGGTCACTTTGAGGCCTACGTATCGGCCGGGGTCAACAGAATCTCCTTCGGTGTTCAATCGATGTCTTCGCGAGTGCTCGAGTCGCTGGGGCGTGATCATCATCCAGAAACAGTGGTCGAGGCTGTGGTGCTCGCTCGTGCCGGTGGGATTGAACGACTGAATCTCGACCTGATCTACGGCGGCGCCGGCGAGACGCTGCAGGACTGGGAATCCACGCTTGCACAGATAATCGATCTGAGCCCAGACCATGTGAGTGCGTATGCGTTGACAGTTGAAGCAGGCACTCCATTGGCCGACGATCCTTCTCGACATCCCGATGATGATGATCAGGCCGACAAGTATTTGCTCGCCGATTCGATGCTCTCGGCTGCGGGGTTCAGCAACTACGAGATCTCAAACTGGGCGAAGCCCGATAATGAATGCGCCCACAACCTGCTGTATTGGCGTCAAGGCGACTATCTCGGTTTCGGTTGCGCCGCTCATTCCCACCGTTCAGGACGTCGTTGGTGGAATGTTCGGACTCCAGAGCGTTATATCGATTTGATTCAGTCGAATGATTCGGTCGAGGCATCGGCCGAGGATCTCGATCCCGAACGACGCCGCATCGAGGGCTTGCAGTTGTCATTGCGGACACGCGAAGGCGTCCCTGTCGAATCCTTATCGACCAGTGATCGTGAATTGTTGGAACCACTCATCGTCATCGATGGCGAAAATTTGGCCTTAAGCACTGAGGGACGTCTTCTTGCCAACGAAGTTGCGATCCGTCTCCGTTGACCCATGGCCGAGCTCAACTATTACGAGACACTCGGTGTGAGTCGCAATGCCGATCGAGAATCGATCCGTAAGGCGTATATAACGATTGCTCGTGCCTCTCATCCCGATCGACAAGCATCGGAAGGCAAGCAGCGTTCAGCGGCGGAGGCTCGCATCCGAGCAGTGAATACTGCTTGGAATGTTTTGAGCGATCCGAAGAAGCGTCGCGACTATGACCTGTCATTGCCCGATCCGATTCGTAAGGTGACCCCGCAATCGACTCGACCAGATCTGACCGATCGGCGACCACCCCCGCCTTCTGGAATTCTCGTTCCGGCATCGACTGCAGTTCTCTGGAAATGGCTTCCGGTCGCAGTCGCAGTTCTCATCGGCGTCGGATTAATTGTCGGTAGTGCCTATGCGACGTCACAAGATGGGCCAGAGTCCTCGTCAAATGGCACGACGGCTGTACAGATATTCACGAAGGGCAGTTGCGTCGTGGTGACTCCAGGGCCTTCGGGGAAGGTTGCCCTCGTCGTTACCTGTGACAAGTTGTCCTCGGGGGTTATCGATTCGGTCATGGAGACTCCTCGACCATGTCCTCCGCCCTCAACAGAGTTTCAGTTGTTCGATGGGAAGACGACTCTCTGTCTGGTCCCAACGCAATGATCGTGGAATCTTCTCGCATGAACCCTTGATCGATTTTGTTTCGATTGCGATTTCAGCCCCAACGACGCAGCCGTGGCATCATCGTGAAAACGACATGGGGGACTGCAATGACCTACGAACGAATCATCGTTGACGAGCCGGCGCCTTTAGTGCGACGGATCACGCTCAACAATCCTGACAAGCGCAATCCGCTTGGCGCCACGATGCGTCGCGAGATCATGCACGCATTGCGCGCTCATGATGTTGACGACAGTGTCCGTGTCACGATTATTCGAGGCGCAGGGAAGTGTTTCTCGGCTGGTTATGATCTTGCTGGAAGTCCTACCGACGGTGAGCCCCCGGCTTATCGATCGGCCGATGGTCTCGGTAGCTACCCGCGTGAAGTAACCGAGACCTGGATGAGCATCTGGGATCTCGCAAAGCCCGTGATCGCGCAGATCCATTCCTACTGTCTCGCTGGCGGTACGGAACTCGCCACAGGGTGCGATCTTGTGTACGTAGCCGACGATGCTCGCATCGGCTACCCCGCTGTTCGCTTCGGCACGCCAGATATGCAATGGCATGCATGGTTGCTCGGACCAAAGCTCGGAATGGAACTCATGCTGACGGGGGACTGGATCAGCGGAACGGAAGCGGCTCAATCAGGGTTTGCCACGCGTTCCTATCCCGCCGATGAACTCGAGACTCAGGTTCTTGAGAAGGCAAAGCGAATTGCGATGATTCCCACTGATATCGCGCAGATCAACAAGCGAACAGTGCATCGCGGAATGGCCGTCATGGGGTTCCCAACCGCAATTCGTCAAGGCACCGAGTTGTGTGCGTTGACGATGGGTACCGAGACATTCAAGGCATTCATTGCAGAGAAAGACTCAGAAGGTGGTCTCACCGCAGCGCTGTCGAAACGCGACGCGAAGTTCGGCGACTATCGAACATCGGAGTCCTAAGGACAACGAAAGACGCCCTGCCACAGAGGATCTCTGCGGCAAGGCTCCAATCTCGACGTCGGCGGATCTACTGCTAAAGATCCTTAGGGGCAGTGGTCTAGTTATCCGACGGCGGTGTAGCCGTTATCACCAATCGTAAAACCCTTGCCTTTAACTTTTTGTGTGCAGGTAACGCCATCGGCAGTCGCTTTACAAACAATTCCGTAGGCCTCTGTTTGCGAGCCTGAGGGCATCGTCTGCCAGCCCTCCGGATTACTCAAGGCCGGGCAGTTCGGCTGTTGGTTGCACGTTTGAAAGAGCGACTGACCGCTCACGTCGACCGCATAGAGACCAACTGTTGTCGAGGTGTAACCGCCGCTGCTGTTCTTGACCACTTCTTGGCAGGCAACAAAACCTTTTGCGTCGAAATAGCAAGTGACGACCG
>Ga0114967_10003917_pt1 | contig 12105 bp, 12 predicted proteins | sample M_130628_MF_Meta_FD_92639 | JGI IMG/M metagenome (GOLD analysis project Ga0114967, IMG submission 92639) | Freshwater microbial communities from Lake Montjoie, Canada to study carbon cycling - M_130628_MF_MetaG | ecosystem: Environmental > Aquatic > Freshwater > Lake | place: Lake Montjoie... | reverse complement strand
TTTTTATAACCTTTTAAAGGGTGTTTAAAGGGGCTTGTTTTGGCCCCTTTTTTCGTAGTGGTTTTGAAGAATTTTCTTCAGATTTAGGGCGTGTTTTTTGCACTTTTGGTTTTGCGGATTATAGGTTCGGGAAAAAAATGCGATTCCGAATCTCATTAGTAGATTACAGGCTTTTCGCCTCCATGCACATCGCTTCACCAATCTTGAAATGGAAACGGCAGGTATTTACGCATTATCCAGGGCATTAGCTCACCGCGCATTATCGGTCAATGCAATACTAGCAAGTCGAGTGAAGAAAGAATTTAGTAAAAATCCAGAGAAAACTATAGATAAAGCAATCAGACTTGTTTTAGAACGATTATAGCTGTCGCACCAAGCCGATAAATTTTTCCAAAGCTTGCTCTTTTTGGGTATCAAAGCTAAAATCGATCTGATTCATTAAATAATGATCTAGGTCAAAATCTGCTCGTGGCGGCAGTGCCGAGATTACTTCTTTTCTCCTATCCAAACCATACTTCAAAGAATGATTAAACTCATCTATAAAATCTGGTGAAATAAATTTATTGGTCGTCCAAGCAGCAAATACAAAGGGGAGTCCACTAAAATTACTCCACTCTTCAGATAAGTCGTACACATATTTGTATTGATTTTTTTTTCCGAAAGTACGATCACCTATCTCGATATAAGCATCCACATTTTCTGATTGTATAAAATCAGGAGAAATTTTCCAATAATTTTTCAGCAGCACTTTTGCTAAATCATTGGAAGTACGCGATTGTGTGTCCAGTCGTATTGTCTTGACTTCATCAATAGGTTTATCACTAAAAATAAAAACAGAGTCTACCGCACCTGTTGCCCCAATACAGTAATTAGATATAATTTTATAGTTTGGAATTTGATACAAGGTAGCAACAGGCACTAAGCCTATATCAACCTGGTTGTTAATGAGTTTAAAGGCACACATGGATGGAATATCTAAACTCAAATTTATTTTTCCAGAAATACCAGAATGTGTCAAACCATAAACAAAAGGTTTGGTATTGGTATAGGATACAGCAGAGACTTTAATAATGCTCACGATGAAATGGTTTTTTAGTTTTAGGCAATGTTCTTTAAATGATCCACATTGTTGAAATCCGTTATTTGAAATTTAAATCCATCGTACTCCACTTTGTATAACGACGTATTTAAGTGTGGAAAGGCGTCCATCTTAGACAAAGGCAATTCAGTTAATAGACATAGAAATAAGCGTAAAGCTCTGCCATGCATACACACTAAAATAGTTTCATCCTGTCTATTCCCCACTAAATTATCCAACGCAGTTAATTGACGTTCTTTCACTTCTAAAGGACTTTCTCCTTGTTCAAACTTGTGATGTAACTCTCCACGCATCCAATTATTGGTCATGCTTATGAATGCAGCTTTTGTTAAATCACTACTTTCTTGTCCTTCATAAATTCCCCATGCCAACTCGTCTAATCCAGGATGCTGGATCCATGGAATCCCATTATGAATGAATGGATGCACTGTCTGATGTGTTCTTTTAAGCGTAGATGTATATATCTTGTCAAACGGAACATCTTTATAGGACTCATAAAATGCCTGTGCTTGTTGTTGTCCATACGCATTCAGATCCGTGTTCATCCCTCGACCTTGAACAATACCGCGCTTATTTAAGTCCGTCTCGCCATGCCGAATGATATACAACGTTTTGGCCGAGTGGCCTCCTCGCTTGTATTTATCAGGTAATAAGTTAGCGTCACTCATACCTGTAATTTAAGAAATTATAGGCAAATTATAATACTTTGATTTTATTTTTTCTGAAAATTGAAAATCATGGTAATCTGTAATGACATGATACAGTGTATCGCGCTCTATCGGACGATAGCCTACCTCTTTAATAAACATGACGAGTTCCTGTGTACTCATTGCTGGGTGCTGTTCTTCAGATCCAGCCATTGAATATATCTTCGTAGTGTCGTCTAAGGTACCATCGATATCGTCAACCCCAAAGTTCAAAGCAAGCTGTGCCGTACTCCTACCGATCATCGCCCAGTAGGCTTTGATATGATCAAAATTGTCTAGATATATTCTGGAAATGGCATAATTCCGGAGATCTTCAATAATAGACACTTCAGCAATATGTGACATTTGATTATCCTGATTCCTGAATTTCAAAGGGATGAATGTTTGAAAACCAGCTGTCCGATCTTGTAGTTGCCGCAACTGCTCCATATGATCTACACGATGTTTGTATGATTCAATATGACCATATAGCATCGTTGCATTTGAGCGCATGCCCAGTCGATGCCATTCTTCATGAATTTGGAGCCATTGTTCAGCGGTACATTTATCTTTTGCTATTTGCTCACGAATTTCGGGGTGAAAAATCTCAGCGCCTCCGCCAGGCATCGAGTTCAACCCTGCCTCTTTCATCAACTTCATCCCAGATGCATAATCCAGTTTAGCTTTTTTAAAAATATAGTGGTATTCTACTGGGGTCAAGCCCTTGATGTGTAAACTTGGTCGATGATTACGGATCGCTGTAAATAATGTAGCATAAAAATCAACATCATACTTTGGTAAAACACCTCCCACAATATGCACTTCGGTTACGGGCTGGTCATCATATTTTTTTACGATGTTTAGCATATCCTCCATCGAATACTCCCAGCCTTCCAATTTTTGTTTGATTAAGCGGGAATATGAGCAGAATTTACAATCATACACGCACAAATTGGTTGGCTCGATATGAAAATTCCGATTAAAATAAACGTTGTTTTCATGTCTTTTCTGGCGAATATAATGGGCTAAAATACCCAGATAGGGAAGTTCTGCTTTTTCGTAAAGAAGGACACCTTCTTCGAAATTGATGCGTTCGTTGGACTCAACTTTGTGAGCAATTGCCTTTAGATCATCGTCGAGATCAGCATCATGCAATAGCATATGTAAATCAGATTGGGACTTCATTCTTTGTATTGGTCTGTTAACGATGCTCGAGAGAGCGCCTCCCTAATTGTTGCAACTCTAGGGCCATTTTTTTTTGAATTTCAAGGGCTTCTTCGCGAACTCTTTCAGCAAAATTTTCCTCTTTAGAAACGTATAATATCGATCGAGAAGCGTTTACAAGCAAACCACAATCTTTATTGAGGCCATGTTTACATATTTCTTTCAAACTGCCACCCTGTGCACCAATACCTGGAACTAGTAAAAAATGAGTGGGTGCTAGTTTACGAATATCCAAAAATGCATCTCCCCAAGTAGCACCAACAACATACATCATACGGTCGTCTGCAGCCCACGTATTTGCTTTTTGAACAACAGACTCAAATAAATAGGAGTCGTCATTTCCAAAAAACTGAAAATCCTTACTTCCTTCATTCGATGTAAGTGCGAGTAGAATAACCCATTTATCTTCAAATGCCAAAAATGGTTTTACCGAATCGGAACCCATATAAGGTGTAATGGTGATGGCATCAAAATTCATTCCTGAAGATTGTTCATCAAAAAAGGCTTTGGCATACATGCTTGATGTGTTTCCAATATCTCCTCTTTTCGCATCAATGATACGAAGACAAGACGCTGGCAAATACTTACAAGTAGCAACCAGACTTTTCCATCCATCTACGCCCCTACTTTCATAAAAGGCACTATTGGGCTTGTATGCTACACATAAATCGTGTGTGGCATCAATAATTCGTTTGTTGAATTCAAAAACAGGATCTTCATAATCCAACAAAAATGGAGGTATCAACTTAATATCGGTATCCAAACCAATACATAAGAAAGATTCCTTTAGAAATATTTGATCTATGAGTTGTTGACGGGTCATCCTAAAAATAAAAAATTTGGACTAAGTTAGGTGAAATAACCACCAGATTCAAGCCAATAACACAAGGCGGTGTATGACAAAACTGGATCAGATAGTCCTTTACGTGAAGTCGGAGACTCCACCCATTAGCCAATCCATAGAAAAATTCTACGGACAGCTTGTAACTAATTTTAAGCAAAGTACAAATTTGTCATACACCAGGCAGAACACATACTGATTTTTACAGTTAAATAATGTATATTTGAAAATACATTTTTTTTTTAAAAATGAGATTTGCTAGCACATATTGGTTTAGTTTTTTTTACTACAAGAGTAAGAGCTGGGTTGGTATGTAATCATCTGAATAAAGAAATTTACACAAAAAGGTCCCAGTCAAAAAACTGGGGCCTTTTTTATTTTAAAACATATGCAGACAAAAAGAGTAGCTATTCAAGGCGTTCGAGCTTCTTTCCATGAAGAAGCAGCATTTAAATTTTTCGACAACGACATTCAAACTATCGAATGTAATTCATTCAAAAAAACCTGTGAATCTTTAAAAAACAAACAGGCTGATTTTGTGGTGATGGCTATCGAAAACTCCATTGCTGGCAGCTTATTACCCAATTATACATTACTGCGCGAATACAATTTTCCCATTATCGGTGAGATTTACCTGCCCATACAACTTCATTTACTAGCACTTCCTGGTGTAAAGTTTGAAAATGTCAAATACGTACAGTCGCACCCGATCGCTATTCGCCAATGTGTTGATTTTTTTGATGAATTCCCTCACCTGCAAGTAATAGAAAGTAACGACACGGCAGCTTGTGCAAAAAGAATTCACGACGAAAAATTAACTGACACCGTAGCCATTGCCAACCAGCTAGCTGCCCAATTATACAACCTAGAAGTGATAGAACGACGCATCGAATCGAATAAAAAAAATCACACCCGCTTTCTCATTCTTACCGACAAAGCAACAGACGACTTAGAAAATAATAAAGCCTCCCTATGTTTTCAAGTGAGTAACGAAGCTGGTTCATTGGCCAAGGTCTTACATATTTTTGCCGAGCAAAACATCAATCTCAGCAAAATACAATCAATGCCCATATTAGGTAAACCCAATGAGTATAATTTTTACGTGGATATCGAATGGGACAAACAAATAAATTACGACACCGCCATTCGAAAAGTATTGAGGTATACCACCAACTTTACGATTATGGGCGAGTATAAGAAAAATGGCCTTACCCAAAACCCTCTCTAAATTCGACAAGTTAAATGTACAAAAGGAGAGGAATGGGATGAAGCTTACAATAGGTAATAAAATTAGTAATCACATGTAACATCAACACAAAAATGAAACTCAATCTAAACATACGACCTCTAAACACTTGGATTAAACCAATAAGTGAACCTTTACTCATTGCGGGACCATGTAGTGCCGAAACAGAAGATCAACTTCTAACAACCGCACATTTATTAGCCCAAACAGGTAAAGTATCCGTATTACGTGCTGGAATATGGAAGCCACGTACCCGTCCAGGAGAATTTGAAGGAATAGGAAGTATTGGTTTGCAATGGCTAAAACGCGCTAAGGCAGAAACAGGTCTACCAACAGCCGTTGAGGTGGCTAACTCCAAACACGTAGAAGAGGCACTAGCAGCTGATGTAGATATTTTATGGGTTGGGGCCCGCTCAACGGTAAATCCATTCACAGTTCAGGATATTGCCAATGCTTTGCAGGGGGTTGACATCCCCGTCATGGTAAAAAATCCGGTTAACCCCGATCTATCCTTATGGATAGGTGCTTTGGAGCGAATTAACAATGCTGGAATTACCAAATTAGCTGCCATCCATCGTGGATTTTCATCGTTCGAAAAAACAGCTTTTAGAAATGAACCAATGTGGGAAATGGCCATACAATTAAAGACGATATGCCCTGAACTACCCATTATTAACGATCCCAGTCATATTTGTGGCAATCGGGAGCTAATACCTTACATCGCACAAAAGGCAATCGATTTGGATATGCAGGGTTTGATGATCGAATCGCACCTCGATCCTTCTGTCGCTTGGACAGATGCCAAACAGCAGTTAAGCCCAACCGATTTGAGTGGCCTAATGGATATCCTCACCCTCCGTACGGTGGAATCGAGAGACCAAGTGTTTACCGATAATTTGACTAAACTAAGGCATCAAATTGATAAAATTGATGATCAAATTATCCAAAAAATGGCCGAACGGATGCAAGTTGTCCACAAAATAGGCGAGTATAAACGCGACAATAATGTGACTATTTTACAAGTAAATCGTTGGGATGAGATTATGAATAAACGCAATGCAGTTGCACAAGCACTCCGATTAGATGCCAATTTCACCCATAAACTACTTGAACTTATTCACGGCGAATCTATCCGCAAACAAACTGAAATAATGAATGCCAAAATTGCTATCGAACAATGAATTTAGAAACCATCGTTTTAAACGCCCCCAAAAAGCATTTGTCGGGTACCATCAAGCTAACTGGATCTAAAAGCGAGAGCAATCGCGCATTGATCATGCAAGCACTGAGCAATGGAAAAGTTAGACTAGAAAACCTGTCGAAAGCAGCTGATACTGTGACACTGGCGCATATTTTAAACTCGGGATGTGCCACATCAGACGTGGGTCCAGCGGGTACAGCGATGCGTTTTCTGACGGCATTTTATACCTTGCAAACTGCCAATGTACTACTCACTGGATCTGAACGCATGAAACAACGCCCTATCGGGATTTTGGTAGATGCATTAAAGCAGTTGGGTGCTCATATCGAGTATGCCGAAGATGAGGGGTATCCGCCACTTCACATCAAGGGGCCTTTACAACAAACGAACAGCCAAGTGACCATTCGGGGTGATGTGAGTAGTCAGTACATTTCGGCCCTGTTGCTTATTGCTCCTAGCTTACCGCTGGGATTAGATTTACACATCACGGGCGAGCTCACTTCCAAGCCGTACATCGAAATGACGTTGGCTTTATTAGAACAGGCTGGCATCAAATACACATGGGAAGGACCCATCATCCATATTGCTCAACAGCCTTTTCATGCGTGCACTATTTCTATTGAACCCGATTGGAGTGCGGCTTCGTACTGGTATGCAATGGCTACATTGGCTGATCAGGCCGAATTTTTCCTTCCGGGATTAAATGGGTATAGCTTACAGGGTGATAGCCAGATTACGGAGATTATGGCCAATTTTGGAATCACCTCGCAGTTTAAAGATGGAGGTGTGCTCCTAACAAAAGAACCTAAAATTTTAGAACGCAAGATATTTGATTTTAAAGCGTGCCCCGACCTTGCTCAAACTGTCATTGTTTGCTGTGCAGCTTTAGGACACGATGCTACTTTTACCGGATTAGAAACCTTAAAAATCAAGGAAACGGATCGAATAAAAGCACTTCAGAATGAGCTTGCTAAATTTGGCGTCAAACTGATTGAGCGAAACAACGTGTACAAGCTAGATTGCCGTGCCCTTCATTTTCCCGACAAAATTTATATCAATACCTACGATGATCACCGCATGGCCATGGCGCTTACTCCGCTCATTTTTAAAATTAAAGACGTAGAAATAGAAAATAGCAGCGTGGTAGCAAAGTCATATCCTCATTTTTGGGATGATTTAATGCGTATTACTAACCTCACTCAACCCTCTCCTTTGGAGAGGACTTTTTAATAATCAACATTCTGTAAAAATAAAAAAGCAGTCAATATATGGCAGGAAACTCATTTGGAACACTATTTCGTATCACCACTTTTGGCGAATCACATGGGCCAGCTATCGGTGTGGTCATCGATGGCTGCCCATCGAACCTAAAAATTGACCTCGATTTTATCCAATCAGAAATGGATAAACGTCGCCCTGGCCAGTCCAAAATAACTACTCAACGCAAAGAGCGTGATACGGTGCAAATACTTTCCGGAGTTTTTGAGGGCAGAACAACGGGAGCTCCATTAGCCATGCTCATCCCAAATGAAGATCAACGTTCAAAAGATTATTCACATATTCAAGATGCATTTCGCCCCTCCCATGCCGATTATACCTATTATGCCAAATATAGCCACCGAGACTACCGTGGCGGTGGACGCTCGTCGGCACGAGAAACGGCTGCGCGTGTAGCAGCAGGGGCTGTCGCCAAACTTTTGTTAAAGCAAATTGGAGTCGAGGTATTCGCACATGTTTCGTCGGTAGGCACTATTGATGTGCCGAAGGTGAACACACATGATTTGAATCATCTTTTAGACATCCGAGAAAACAATATCGTCCGCTGTGCCAACCTAGAAGCAGCCCATCAAATGATCGAACTCATCGACGAAGTACGTCAATCAGGCGATACCATTGGCGGTAAAATAGATTGCATCATTCGTCACTGTCCTGCGGGATTGGGCGACCCTGTTTTTGATAAACTCCATGCCGATTTGGGGAAGGCGATGCTCAGTATCAATGCCGTACATGGCTTTGCGTATGGCTCTGGTTTTGCCGGATCTCAAATGAGAGGATCGGAACATAACGATATCCCAATAGCAAACAACTCACCAGACGAAGCCAAAATCTATCGAACAAAAAGTAATTTTTCTGGTGGCATACAGGGTGGTATAGCTAATGGAATGGATATCACCTTTAAAGTAGCTTTTAAACCAGTGGCTACCCTCATGCAAAAACAGTCTACCATCAATTCGGCTGGTGAAGCTGTAGAAATATCGGGCAAAGGGCGCCACGATCCTTGCGTGGTTCCGCGTGCCGTGGTTATTGTGGAAGCAATGGCTGCCTTAGTCATTGCTGATCATTATTTGAGGAATAAGGTTTATGAGTCGTGACCTTAAACGAGCCAAATTCAACATAGCATCTTATTGATAACAGATTTCACTTCCAAAATTTCGTCTGAATCTAGCTCACCCATTAAATCGCCAATCCTTGATTTATCTACTGTTCTGATTTGGTCTAACATAATGGCTCCCTTGTCGCCCTTCACTTTACACATCACCCTTGATGGATATAATTTGAGTGTGTGCGTTAAGGGAGCAATAATAACGGTTCTGATGTAAGGATTCATTTCATCAGGTGACAAAATGACGCATGGACTCGTTTTATTAACCTCACTCCCTTGTGTTGGATCGAGACTGACCCAATGAATGGCATATTGATTTATTTCCAGGTCCATTCATCTAGCTTTTCATCTTTAAATACATCAGGAATTAGCAAAGTATCATCCCCATGCTCAGCCATCTTCTTAAAAGCATCTGCCCATCCTTTCCGTTTTGTATCCTCTGAGGGTGTAATAATGATACTATTACCTCTAACCTCGATATCAACCCGATTAGAAATAAAACATTGCTGAAGAATACGCTTTGGTAAGATAATGCCTTTTGAATTACCAATATTCCTTATTGTAGATTTCATAGTATAAAGTTACAACATATTATAACAATTTTAAAGCATAAAAAAATGGCTAAGCTTTTTACGGCTTAACCATTCTTTGTATAATCATGAATCAAAAAAATATTTTCAGCTATTCATCTGTAGAAAAAGTAAATACTAATCTCTATAGAGAATGCTTCGAAAAGCTTATTTTTTAGTATAACTAATGATTTGTTTTTGTAGAACACCTGTAGCAAATGTGCTTTTATTGGCTTCGACAAATTTTGCAGCAGTGGCTTTACTTGTCAAAAGATCTGTCCTACTATCAACTGAATAAACTGCTATTGAATACTTCATATTTTTCTTCAATTGTTTTGCATCAGCTGTTGTATTACTAACATAATAACTTGATAACGATAGTTCTGTGTCTTTAAAAACCTTATCTGACTCTATTGTTCCCCAGAATTTGATTTCTTCTTTACCTACAGTTTTCGCTGGTTCATAAACGACAACTAGTACCTTTTCAGTACCTGCTTTGAGGGCAGCACTAGTCATTGTTAATAGAGGAACCTTAGCATCTGCACTATATTGGGCAGTAAAAGTACTCTCATCAACAGCAGACGGAGTTGGAGGCGGAACTGCTGCTAAAATTGTAATAGTGTGGTTTATAGAAGCACTAGCATAATCCCCGACCTCTAACGAACTGAATGTTAATACCACATCAATATCAGCATTGCCATTATTCACTGCCGAAACTTTAATTGCCCCTGTTGTTTGATCTATTGTTACTGTTGCCTTAGTAGGATCGCTGCTAGTAGCGGTAATTTTTGCCCCTGAAATAAAACCCCTTAAAAATCCAGTTGACACATCATCTTTAGTCATAGCATCATCAAAACCAGAAACTAAATTATCATCATCATCTAAATGCTCCAAAGTTAACGTTTGTGTCTGCTTGGCCCTTGCTGTAATTGTAATCTTCTGACTTGCAGTAGCCAAATTGTAAGTATCATCACCCGCTGCTGTGGCTATTAGTGTTACCTCACCCGCAGTAATTGCAGTAACTTTTCCGTCTGCATCTACCGTAGCCGAACCACCTCCTACTGCTGCTGTGATCGTATAGGTAACTTTACCGATAGCATCATTTACAGTGGCAGTTTTCGTTTCACCTTCAATCATGGTGCTCAATAATGGTGTATTCCAAGTTAATTTTTGTGTCTTCTTGGCCTTTGCATTAATTGTAATCGTCTGAATTGCAGTAGCCGGATTGTAAGTATCATCACCCGCTGCTGTGGCTATTAGTGTTACCTCACCCGCAGTAATTGCAGTAACTTCTCCAGTTGTACTTACCGTAGCAGAAGCACCACCTGTTGCTGTGATCGTATAGGTAACTTTACCGATAGCACCTGTTACAGCGGCAGGTTTCTTATCATCTACAGTCATGTTGCTCAATAATGGTGTATTCCAAGTTAATTTTTGTGGCTGCTTGTTATTAATTGTAATTAACTGACTTGCAGTAGCCGGATTGTAAGCTGCATCACCCGCTGAGTTAGCTGTTAAGGTTACTGTACCTACACTCACTGCAGTAATTAAACCACTCGTAGGATTTACCGTAGCTGAACCACTACCTGCTTGAATAACATAGGTAATTGCACCACCTGCCTTGCCAGCCGAAGAAGACACAGTGGCTGTTAAAGAGCTACGATTACTCATGGTAGCGGGTGATGTAAAAGTTAATACTTGTGCCTTCTTGCCTGTAGGCGGCGCACCAGCGCCGCCTACAGGGGCCTGTGCTGACTCTTTCTTGCAGCCAACACTAGCAAGTAGGTAAACAATTGATAGGCCTAGTAAAATTTTTGTTTTCATTTTAATTTTTTTTTAAGTTATATAGTTTATTAATTAGGTCACAAAAGTATTTATTTTTATATCAAACACAATAATTTTTAATGTTAAATTAATTTAACACTTTGTATTGCTCATAAAAACCAACAAAAAGGTAACTTTATCCTTTTTTAGCCTGCTAAAGCATTAGTTTAAGATAAAATAAAAAACAATTACAGATAAATTACAAACACAGAGATGATTCGCACTTTTGTAAGCAAATATGGGGTACATACCGATATACAAAAGCCCTAATACATGGAGTTATACCATTGTGATTAGGATAATGTTGGTAATTTTGCGAGCTGAATACAGGGATCATGAATATTGTAAAAACAGTTCTGTGTGCACTACTGCTAAGTGCTTTCTTAAAAGGATTTGGTCAAAATAGCAGCTCAGTCCTCAAACAAAAAAAGGATGCTATTACGAAGGAAATCGACGCTTTAAAAAAAGCACGCGATCAAACAGACAAAAGCAAAAAGATATCACTCGAACAAATCAATCTCCTAAATGCCCAAATTCATTTACGTGAAGAGAAAATACAAATCATCAATTCAGAAATATCATTGCTGAATAATCAGATAACTAAAAACACCAAGGAGGTAAAATCCCTTCAGTATAGGCTCAGTCAACTCAAGCATGAATATGCCAAAATGATACTATTTGCTCAGCACAACCAAAACCCTCAAACTCGACTTATGTTCATCTTTGCATCTGACGACCTCCATCAAGCCTATAAACGCCTAAAATATATTCAACAGGTTAGCCAATCACGAAAGAAAAAAGCGTTAGAAATTCAAAATACAGAGCAAGATATCAGCAAAGAAATAGTCGTTCTGGATAAAAACAAAAAAGAAAAAAGCCATCTTTTATTGGGCCAAATCGATGAAAAACAAATTTTGGGAAAAGACAAGAATGGATAATATGGAGTAAAGTGAGCCAGTGAATCTGGACAAAGTGAGCCACTTTGAAGTGGTTATGATTAGGCCATCTACAATTAGATTTAGTTCATTGTAT
>Ga0114967_10003916_pt1 | contig 12107 bp, 10 predicted proteins | sample M_130628_MF_Meta_FD_92639 | JGI IMG/M metagenome (GOLD analysis project Ga0114967, IMG submission 92639) | Freshwater microbial communities from Lake Montjoie, Canada to study carbon cycling - M_130628_MF_MetaG | ecosystem: Environmental > Aquatic > Freshwater > Lake | place: Lake Montjoie... | reverse complement strand
ATATTTCGTCTTTCTTTGGCAAAAGTTATTTGGAAAATAAAATTGAAAATGCAAACGATTTGTGCGTTTATTTGCTGAGCGAAGCAATGGTTGCTTTGGTGACTGGTGTCGCTTTCGGTGTTGCAAATTGTATCAGAATTTCTTATGCAGCTTTAGAAGAAACATTGACGAAAGCGATGTCTCGTGTGAAAGATGCTTTGGCTAAATTAAAATAGATGAATATCAGCGCAATTTTTGAAAAGTTTTCGGGCGAAAGAATCGCCGTTGTTGGTGATGTCATGCTCGATGCTTATTTGAGAGGTGGTGTTTTTCGCGTCAGTCCTGAAGCACCAGTTCCAATTGTCAGTTTAGAAAAACAAGAAGACCGTTTAGGCGGTGCTGCAAATGTGGCGCTAAACTTGGTTTCCTTGGGTGCAAAAGCAATTATTTGTTCCGTAATTGGAAATGACAAAGATGGAAATCGTTTGGTGGAATTACTAGCCGAACAAGGAATTTCTAGCGATGGAATTGTGCAAAGCGAAAATCGTCAAACAACCGTTAAAACCCGCGTAATTGGCAATAATCAGCAATTGTTGCGCATCGATGCTGAGCAAACAGATGATATCAACGCTTCTGAAGAAAATGAAATTATTGCCAAAATTCAAATTTTAATTTCCCAAGGAATTGACGCTTTGATTTTTGAAGATTATAATAAAGGTGTACTGACTCAAAATGTGATTCAAAAAATCATTCAACTGTGTCAAGAAAACCAAATTGTCACAACTGTTGACCCAAAGAAAACGAACTTTTTAGCCTATAAAGGTGTTACATTGTTCAAACCCAATTTGAAAGAATTGAAAGAAGGTTTGGATGTTCATTTCTCTATTGAAAACAAAAGTGATTTTGAAAAAGCGGTGCTACAATTAGAACAAATTCTTCAAAATGAAATCACATTTATCACACTTTCAGAACATGGTGTTTTTGTTAAAAATGAAGCGGATAAATTTTACATTCCTGCACATTTGAGAAACATTGCGGATGTTAGTGGGGCAGGAGATACTGTAATTAGTGTCGCAACTTTGTGTTTGACTTTGGGTTTACCAATTGCAGAAATCGCAGAAATCGCCAATTTAGCAGGTGGTCTGGTTTGTGAGAAAAGTGGCGTTGTGAGTATCGAATTGTCGCAATTGAAAGCTGAAATGACAAAAATTAAAACAAATTAAGGACGAAATCATTCCATCAAATAAGGGATTTTCAATTAACAAATTTGATTTCGAATTGCATTCATTATGGAAAAAAAGGAAGTAAAACCTTACGGTGATTCAAATAAATCCAAAAAGGAAGAAGTAGCGCAAATGTTCGATAATATCTCGGCAAAATATGACTTTTTGAATCATTTTTTGTCCTTGGGAATTGATAAAATTTGGAGAAAAAAGGCAGTAAACATGCTGAGCGACATCAATCCATCTAGAATTTTGGATATCGCAACGGGTACTGGAGATTTTGCTATTCAAAGTTTGACTTTGCTTCCTGATGAGATAATCGGAGTAGATATTTCAGAGGGAATGCTTGAAAAAGGCCGCCAAAAAATGGTCAAAAGAAAAATTGATCATATCATTTCCATGCGTTCGGGAGATTCTGAAGATTTGCCTTTTGAAGACAATTATTTCGATGCCCTGACAGTTGGTTTTGGTGTTAGAAATTTCCAAAACTTAGAACTTGGTCTTGCTGAAATGCTGCGCGTGGTGCGCACAGGTGGAAAATTAGTTATTCTTGAGTTTTCAAAACCTAGGCGTTTTCCAGTGAAACAATATTACGCTTTTCACTCAAAATATATCATTCCATTTTTTGGGAAAGCAATTTCAAAAGACGCGAGTGCATACTCTTATTTGCCCGAATCTGTTGCCGCTTTTCCTGAAGGAAAAAATTTCGAAGATATCTTGGTAAAATTGGGATATAAAAATGTGGGTGCAAAATTGGTCGCCGGGGGAATTGCAACAATCTATTTTGGAACAAAGTAAAACAATAATTAAAAATTTTCTCCGTTTCGATTAAATGATTTTTCAACGCAAATATTGGTTTTTAAGTTTCTTGTTTATTTCAAGTTTGAACCTTTTTGCGCAACCTAAAAAGGACTTGAATTACAAACGATTTGACGAAAGATGGTTGCATTTTGGATTCACTTTAGGAGCCAATACTGCTGATTTGACAACGTATCCTGTCGTTGGAGCGTACGAAAAATATGGGCTCTTGTCTCTAGATAATAAAAAACAACCTGGCGGACAAGTTGGAATTGTCACAACTTTAAAATTATTTCATCCAGTCGTAAGATTGCGTTTTATTCCAACCCTATCTTTTCAAGAAAGAGTATTGACCTACAGTTATTTGAATCCTGATCAAACCAGTAAAGTCAAAGAAATTGTCAATGAAGAAAGAATCAATTCGGTGAATTTAGATTTCCCATTGATGTTGCAATTTAGAACTATGCGTTACAATAATTTTGTAGCTTATGCTTTGGGCGGTGTGCAATATTCACTCGATTTACAATCTCAAGAAAAGGCAACACAATCTACTGTTGATCCATTTATCAAACTCAAAAAACACGATTACCAGGGGCAAGTCGGCGGAGGAGTTGAATTTTTCTTGCCTTATTTCAAACTTGGTCTGGAAATTAAATATTCTCAAAGTTTTGGGAATGTTTTAATTCAAGATGATTCTCCGGTTTCTGCGCCAATCGACAGATTATATAACCGCGTTTGGTGGTTTTCACTTATCTTTGAGGGATAAAATTTCTTTTAATTCTCTTTTTAAAAAACACAAATGAGTGTTATTGTTCAATTTCAAATTCCGCTAGAAGACGCCAAAGACGATTTGTTTTTGCAAGAAAAAATTGGACAAGAACTCAATTTGAATGCTGCAGATTTTACTTTCAAATGGAGAAAACGTTCCATTGATGCGCGAAAACGTCAAATCAAGATTAATGCGTCATTTGAAGTTTTTTTGAACGGTGAAGTTGAAACAGCAAGGAATTATTTTGAACCACAAAAGGTCAACGAGAAAAAGGTTGTTGCTATCATTGGTGCTGGTCCTGCGGGATTATTTGCTGCATTGCGTGCCATCGAAAAAGGAATCAAACCTGTGATTTTCGAGCGAGGAAAAGATGTGCGCGCACGCAGAAGAGATTTGGCGAAATTGAACAAAGAATCCATCGTAAATCCTGAATCAAATTATTGCTTTGGCGAAGGCGGCGCAGGAACTTATTCCGACGGAAAATTATACACACGTTCTAAAAAACGCGGCGATGTGCTCAAAGCGATGGAATGGTTTGTCCATTTTGGAGCAGATCAAGACATTTTAGTTGAGGCTCATCCGCACATTGGAACCAATAAATTGCCACAAATTATCGTCAATATGCGAGAAGCAATTGTCGCTGCCGGCGGAGAAGTGCATTTTGATTCCAAATTGACGGATTTATTTATTGAAAACGGTCAATTAGTTGGACTTGAAATTAATCAAAGTCAAAAGTTCGATTTCAAACATGCAATTTTAGCTACTGGACATTCAGCGCGAGATATTTTTGAATTGTTACACAACAAAGGTTTGGAATTGAAAGCGAAAGCTTTTGCACTTGGCGTTAGAATTGAGCATGCGCAAGATTTGATTGATAAAATTCAATATCACGGGCGCGTAAATGATTCGTTTTTGCCCCCAGCGGCCTACAGTTTGGTCACGCAAGTTGAAGGAAAAGGCGTTTATTCATTTTGCATGTGTCCGGGTGGAATTATTGCACCATGCGCTACCTCCGATGGAGAAGTCGTCACTAACGGTTGGTCGCCTTCGAAAAGAAACAATCCGTATTCTAATTCTGGCATCGTTGTCAGCGTGGAACCTGAAGAATTGCCCAATTGGAAAAACAATCCAATGGTTTGTTTAGATTTTCAAAAATCAGTGGAAAAAGCTTGTTGGGAAGCCGCTGGAAAAACGCAAAAAGTTCCTGCACAATGCATGAAAGACTTTGTCGATAACAAAAAATCAACATCTTTCCCCAGATCTTCCTATCAGCCGGGAATTGTGAGTGTCAATTTAAATGACGTTTTACCGCCATTTATAGCCAAAAGATTGCGCAAAGCTTTTGTCGATTTCGGACAAAAAATGCAAGGTTATTTGACTAACGATGCGGTTTTACACGCGCCAGAATCGAGAACAAGTTCACCCATTCAAATCCCGCGAGATGAAGTCACTTTGCAGCATCCGCAAGTAAAAGGATTGTTTCCCTGCGCAGAAGGTGCTGGATATGCTGGCGGAATTATTTCAGCGGCTATTGACGGAATGAAATGTGTAGACGCAATTGAATTTTAATGGAAAATGTAACGGATAAATACGACGAATTGAATTTCAATATCGTTTTGGTTGAACCTCAAATCCCAAATAATACAGGCAATATTGGCCGTTTGTGCGTCGCTACCAAAAGTAGATTACATTTGATTGCACCACTTGGTTTCGAAATCACAGATGCCCGAGTGAAACGCGCAGGTTTGGATTATTGGAAAGAATTAGAAATCTGTTACCACGATCATTTTGAAGCTTGGTATGATTCCGTTGAAGACAAAAGCCGTGTTTTTTTTTTCACTGCTCGAACGGATGATTCTTTTTATAAAATCGATTTACAAAAAGGCGATTATTTGGTTTTCGGACGCGAGTCAACTGGTTTAAGTGACGAATTATTTCACCGTTTTCAATCGCAATTGGTAACGATTCCTTTTCCCGGAAAAGTGCGCAGTTTCAATTTGGCAAATGCTGTTGCGATTGCTGCCATGGAGGGAATTAGGCAGTTGTCTTTGAAAGAATAAATGGTGTTTTGGATTTTTAATCGTAATGAAATCTGCATTTAGCAATTAAAATGTCATTCTTCAATTAAATTTTGGCTGGTAGCATTTTTAGATTTCAATTTTTCAGTTGCAGAATCCAATCGTTTCTCGTTTTCTTTGGATGAAAGTTCATGCTTAGTGGCAATCAAAGAATTATATTCAGCCAATGACATAATAACTACACCATTGTCTTTTCCGCGATTGATTATCAACGTTTCAAAGTTCTGAGTTACATCGTCAAAGTATCTTTTGATGTCTTTTCTGAAATCTGATATGGAGGTAGTTAACATAAATATGAAAGTTATTTGTACTGAATTATGTACAAATTTATGTACATAAAATGACTATTCCAAATTTATTTTTAAACTAAGCCAAATTGAAAAGAGAATCAAAAGGACTTATTGTCTTCCCAATTTCCCTGCTTTCCAAGCTTGCACAAAAGATGCCCAAGAATAAGGATTGAACAAATTGTTCACAGGACTTTGACCCATGGTGTACAACTTTGTATTTTGCTGATTGACTTGCCAGCTATAGGAAAGCGAAGCATCCGTTGACAATCGATTGGCTGCAAACGCCAAACTTTCACCCGAAAGTTGTTTCTGGGCTCTTCTCAAAGCATCGTCATAAGGCTTCATTTCTAAGAATGCACGCGCAAAATCTTCACGTGAGGGCCAAGGATAAACCGTGTATTCTGGCAATTCTTCTGCATTTTCATACATCATGTGAATCATCGAATAACGATTGTCTGTCAACGAATCAGGAACGATATAGGAAGATGTATTGTAGCCATAATAACTGAACATCAAAGTGTCGCCGGGTAAAACAACCAACGAGAAAAAGCCGTAATAATCAGCGATTGTGCCCCTGCGACTTTGTCTGTTAAATACCGTTGCAAAAGGCATTTGCGTCAAACTGTCGCTCGAAACAACTACTCCTGAAAGTTGAATTAACATGGAGTCTGGCGCCAAATAAGGTTGATTTTCCTGCGCTTGTAAACCGATTGAACAGAGTAAACAAAAAATCAGTATCGAAAAAATCTTCATGCTTTAACTTTTTGAAATGAAAATCAAATTGTCATTTCTATTGATACCTTCAAAAGTAACAAATTATATGTAAAAGTCTAAATTTTTAATCGCTCAAAAAAGAGTTTTTTGCGTTATATTAACAGATTTAGTAAATTTCAGCCTTCTGTAATATAAATTATAGGAAAGAAGTTACATAGTTGTAAGAAAGTTTTCAAAACATATCATTCCTCGTTTAAAATGTGTAAATTTGCAAGAATTTATTTAAAAAAATAGGTTCAAAATGTCACTTTCAAATCTCAATGAAGTTAAAGAAGGCCTTACCTTCGACGATGTACTTTTAGTACCAGGATTTTCCCAAGTTTTACCAAAAGATGTGCAGCTGAAAAGCAAATTTACACGCAATATTTACGTAAATACGCCTATCGTTTCTGCTGCCATGGACACTGTTACTGAGTCTAGCATGGCGATTGCAATGGCACAACAAGGTGGAATTGGCGTGATTCACAAAAACATGACCATCAGCGAGCAAGCTTTGGAAGTTCGTAAAGTGAAGCGTTCAGAAAGCGGAATGATTTTAGATCCTTTGACTTTGTCAGAAAATGCGCTTGTAAAAGATGCCTTGCAATTGATGAAAGAAAACAAAATCGGCGGAATTCCTGTTGTCGATGAAAATAAAATCTTGAAAGGAATTGTCACAAACAGAGATTTGCGTTTTGAAAAAAACTTGACGAGACCAATCATTGAAGTGATGACTCACAAAGAGATTATCACAACGCAAGATGGCACAGATTTGTCAGTGGCCGAGGATATTTTACAAGAGAAAAAAATCGAAAAATTGCCTGTGGTTGATGCCAATTATAAATTGATTGGATTAATCACTTACAGAGATATTATCAAAGTGAAAATGCATCCTAATTCGTGCAAAGATAGTTTTGGAAGATTGCGCGTTGCTGCTGCGGTTGGTGTAACAACTGATACTTTGGAGCGCGTTCATGCTTTGGTGGATGCTGGAGTGGATGCCATTGTGATCGACACTGCGCACGGACACACGGAAGGCGTGGTTGTGAAATTGAAGGAAGTGAAAGCTGCTTATCCAAATTTAGATGTTGTGGTGGGAAATATCGCCACTGCGGCCGCTGCAAAATATTTGGTGGATGCTGGCGCTGATGCCGTGAAAGTGGGAATTGGTCCTGGGTCGATTTGCACTACAAGAATTATCGCTGGAGTTGGTGTGCCACAATTGACTGCAATCAATGATGTAGCGCTCATTTTGGAAGGCACAGGCGTTCCAATTATTGCTGATGGTGGAATCAGATATACAGGAGATATTGTGAAAGCAATTGCGGCTGGTGCTGACACTGTGATGGTTGGTTCCATGTTTGCTGGAGTGGAAGAATCACCGGGTGAAACAACGATTTTTGAAGGAAGAAAATTCAAAGCTTACCGCGGAATGGGTTCTTTGGAAGCGATGCAAAAAGGCTCGAAAGACCGCTATTTCCAAGATGCTGAAGACGATGTAAAAAAATTAGTTCCTGAAGGAATTTCTGGTCGCGTGCCTTACAAAGGATTTTTAGTAGAAGTGGTTTACCAAATTATCGGTGGTTTGAGAGCAGGAATGGGCTACTGCGGAGCTGGAACAATTGAAAAGTTGAAAGGCGCAGAGTTTGTTCGTATTACCAACGCTGGAATGCGTGAATCACATCCGCATGATGTTACAATTACAAGAGAAGCACCAAATTATAGTATAAAATAACAAAAAAATACCTTTGTATTCCGCGAATTAATGTATTTTTGGGAGCAATTTTTAATAAAAATATTGAAAGAATGAAGAAGAATTTGTTACTTGTCATCGGTCTAATCGGATCTATGAACCTATCTGCTCAAAATGAACCTGCTGTCATGGAAATTGATGGTAAACCAGTTACCAAATCAGAATTCCTTCAGATTTATTTGAAAAATAACAACGACCCAAAATTTGACAAAGGTTCTATGGATGAATACATGGAGCTTTTCAAAAAATTCAAATTAAAAGTCGCTGAAGCTGAATCTCTTGGTTACGATACCATTCCTAAATTAAAGAAAGAATTAGAAGGTTATAGAAAAACATTGGCTACACCTTATTTGGTTGACAATGAAACGAATAATAAATTAGTAGAAGAAGCTTATCGCCGTTCGAAAACAGAAATCAGGGCTTCTCATATCCTAGTGAAAGTGGATGAAAATGCTTCTCCAGCGGATTCTTTGCGTGCTTACAACAAAATTATCGCGCTGAGAAAACGCCTTGAAAATGGGGAAGATTTCGCAACAATCGCCAAATCAAAAGGTGGCTCTGATGATCCTTCTGCGCAGCAAAATGGCGGAGATTTAGGATATTTTACAGCTTTTCAAATGGTTTTTGCTTTCGAAGAAGCGGCTTACAATACGCCTGTTGGAAAAATATCAAATCCTATCAGAACGCGTTTTGGATATCACTTGATTAAAGTGGTGAACACGCGTCCTGCAAGAGGAACGATTAAAGCTGCACATATTATGGTGGCTGTTTCTAAAACTGATTCCACAGATGCAATTGAAGCTGCACGCAAAAAAATCGATGAAATCTACACAAAAGCAATTGCAGGTGAGAATTTTGATGATTTAGCAAGTAATTTTTCTGACGATCCAGGTTCTAACGGTAAAGGCGGCGTTTTGCCAACTTTTGGTTCAGGTTCCACAACGCGCATGGTGCCAGAATTTGAAGATGCTGCTTTCGATTTGAAAAATATTGGCGATATCAGTAAACCAATTCAAACAAACTACGGTTTCCACATCATCAAGAAATTGGAATGGAATGATTTGGGCTCTTTTGAATCCATGAAGAAAGAATTGCAGAGCAAAGTCAACAAAGACGAGCGTTCTAAGCAAACACAAAATTCTTTCGTTGTGAAATTGAAAAAAGAAAATAACTATAAAAATGTGAGCAAAAAGAACTTAAAATGGTTCGTTGAAAACATCGATTCTACTTATGCGATGGGCAAATGGTCTGCTTCAAAATTGCCTTCAGACAAACCTTTGTTTTTAATTGATGGAAAAAACTTCACGCAAAAACAATTTGGAACTTTCTTAGAGAAAAATGCGAGAGGCGCGAAGAAAATGCCTAGCAAAGATTTGGTTGCTTATCAATATAAAAATTGGGAAAAAGCAATGATTATCGAATTGGAAGAATCTAAATTAGAAGGAAAATATCCTGAATTCAAAGCTTTGATGAAAGAATACCACGACGGAATTTTGTTATATGAAGTGATGACTGACGAAGTATGGAACAAAGCAACACGCGATACTCTTGGTTTGAAAGCGTTTTATGCGGCAAACAAAGAAAATTACCGTTGGGATAATAGAATGGATGCCATGGTTTACGAATGCTTGAATAAAGACATCGCAGAGCAAGTTTTCAAAATGATTCAAAATGATACAATCAATTCTAAACATGTGTTGGACAAAATCAACAAAACTTCTGAATTGAATTTGCGCGTGAGAACAAATAAATTTGAAATCTCTCAAACTCCTTATTTGAAAGGCAGAGATTTGAAAAAAGGCGTGAACAAACCTTATGAATTTGAAGGTAAAGTTTTTGTTATAAAAGTAAACGAATTAATTCCTGCAGGAGTCAAAGAATTGAACGAATCAAAAGGTGCAATCACTTCTGATTTCCAAAATAAATTAGAAAAAGATTGGATAGAATCTTTGGCTATAAAGCATCCTATTAAGATCAACGAAGCGGTTTTATATAACTTAGGAACGAAATAGTTTAAATCCGCTTTCAATGAAGGCGGATTTTCTTTTTCCTTTTTGGTTCGTTAAAAAATGTTTAGATTTCTGAAATCGAAAATTAATCGAATCAAAGCACTTATATTTACCGCAGAAAATACTATTTGATAGTTTATTCCGTTTATTTTTCGTTAAAAAACATACATGAAGATATTAATCATTCCTTTTATTTTATTTGCTTTTGGCCTTTTTGGTCAGGAAAGAATGACCATAGATAAAATTGCCGCTCAAATTGGTGAAAATATCATTTTACAATCTGATATCGAAGCGCAAAAATTGCAAGCTGTTTCTTCTGGTGTCGAATTGACTCCCAATTCAGATTGCCGAATTTTAGAAGATTTGATGTTTCAAAATTTGTTGCTCAATCAAGCGGAATTAGACAGTATCGAGATCACCGATGCGCAAGTGGATGCCGAAATGGAAAACCGTGTGCGAGTGATCGAACAACAAATAGGTAGCCGCCAGAAAATGGAGGAATATTATGGAAAAACAATCACGCAAATCAAAATTGAATTTCGTCCTTTGATCAAAAAACGCATGCTTTCAGAAGAAATGCAACGTTCAATCACTGCAAAAGTGACAATTACTCCAAAAGAAGTGGAAGCTTTTTTCAAAACGATTCCTGTTGATAGTATTCCTTTGATTAACTCACAATTGAGTTTTCAGCAAATCGTTATTTTTCCTTCTATTACGAAAAATGACAAAGCGATTGCAAAGAAAACTTTGCAAGACATTTTGGACGGAATTAGAAAAGGAAAGAAATTTGAAGACGAAGCCAAAAAATATTCGCAAGATCCAGGAAGTGCGCCAAAAGGTGGTGTCATGAACGCAACACGCGGAATGATGGTTGCACCTTTCGAAGCAGCTGTTTTCAGTTTGAAAGAGGGTGAAATCAGTGAAGTTTTTGAAACTGAATTTGGTTACCACACAGTCAAATTAATTCAAAGAACGGGTGACGATTACATTTGTTCTCACGTTTTAATTATCCCAGAATTCAGCAGAGAAAGCTTGAATGATGCAGGATTGAAAATCGAGGAATGTTATACCAAGTTGAAAGCAAATGAAATTACTTGGGAAGACGCGGTTTTGAAATATTCAAACGACGAAAATACCAAGCAAAACAAGGGAATTATCACCAATCCAATTACAGGACAACAGACTTGGAGCATGGAAGATTTGAACCAAGTGGATCAGCAAATTTATTTGTTGACAGACGCTTTGAATAAAGGCGATATTTCGACAGCATCTTTGTATTATGATTTCAACGAGCGCAAACAAGGCGTTAGAATCGTTCGTTTGATGGAAAGAACAAATCCTCACAGGGCCAATTTGTTGGAAGATTACGCTTTGATTCAAAGTGCAGCAGAAAATAAAAAGAAAGAAGATGTGTTAAAAACGTGGACCGATTCTAAAATTAATAATGCGTATATCAGAATCGATAAAGGTTATTCAAAATGCGCATTCGAACACAAATGGAGTACCAATTTATAATTCAATAAACTCAAATGTCAGACGTAGCTAAAGTTAATCAAATGGTTGAGCATTATAAAGCGCTCAAAAATGAAATTCATCAAGTAATCGTAGGTCAAGACGAAGTAGTTGATCAAGTTTTAATTTCCATTTTTTCACGTGGTCACGCTTTGTTGATCGGTGTGCCAGGATTGGCAAAAACCTTGTTGGTAAACACCATCGCCCAAACCTTGGGACTTTCATTCAATAGGATTCAATTTACACCAGATTTAATGCCTTCCGACATTATCGGATCAGAGATTTTGGACGAAAATAAAAATTTCAAATTCATCAAAGGACCCTTGTTTAGCAACATCGTGTTGGCAGATGAAATCAACCGTACGCCGCCCAAAACGCAATCTGCTTTGTTGGAAGCGATGCAAGAACGCTCTGTAACCGCAGCTGGAAACACTTACAAATTGCCAGCGCCATTTTTCGTATTGGCAACGCAAAACCCGATAGAGCAGGAGGGAACTTATCCTTTGCCAGAAGCGCAACTAGACCGTTTCATGTTCAATATTTGGGTAGATTATCCATCTTACGTCGAAGAATTGGCGATTGTGAAAGCAACCACCAACGATTCCAAAGTAGAATTGAAGCAAATCTTGACTGGTGAACAAATCATGGAATACCAAGAATTGGTGCGCCGCGTTCCAGTGCCAGACAACGTCTTAGAATACGCCGTGAAATTGGTCGGAAGTACCCGTTTCGACAGCGAATTCGCACCACAAATAACCAAAGATTTCATCAGCTGGGGCGCAGGACCACGTGCCTCTCAATACCTAATCGTAGGCGCCAAATGTCACGCACTTTTGAACGGCAAATTCTCGCCAGACATAGAGGATGTGAAAGCAGTAGCGAAGCCGATTTTAAGACATAGAATTGTAAGGAATTACCGCGCGGAAGCGGAAGGGTTTTCTAT
>Ga0114967_10003915_pt1 | contig 12110 bp, 3 predicted proteins | sample M_130628_MF_Meta_FD_92639 | JGI IMG/M metagenome (GOLD analysis project Ga0114967, IMG submission 92639) | Freshwater microbial communities from Lake Montjoie, Canada to study carbon cycling - M_130628_MF_MetaG | ecosystem: Environmental > Aquatic > Freshwater > Lake | place: Lake Montjoie... | reverse complement strand
TTTTTCCTGCTTGGGGAAAAATTAATGCACACCTTGCTACAGCTTCGGGTTTGGCTGTTCCCCGGCTGCGTTCACCTTGGTGTGGGTTGACCTTCCGTCAGCTCCAAGATTACTTGCCAAAGTATTTCTCGCGCCCGAACGTCTCCCTTGCTCGTTTCTCAACTGCCCTTCTGATCAGGGCTCCTGACCAATTCAACTGACAATGCGCAGCCTATGGGGATGGAAGGACACGTTGAATATCCTTGCGATCGATTGCGCGCTCGCTTGACAACCCGGCTCCACCAGCCACCAGTTGTTGTACGGCGCGTGTACACTCTGTCTCGTGTTTTGTTGTGTTCAATGAAGAGCCAAAAGATTGCTTAAAGCGCCCTCTCGGGCGTAAAAGAACAGAACACGTACGATGCGTACGTACTTTTCTCCACAAAATGGCCATTTTCCCTACTGATCAGTCTCTATGATCACTCAACCAGCCACGATCATTCACGATCACTCAACCCAGCCTTCTCGATGGCTCATTTGGCTGTTTGTGGAAACCTAAGTACCAGACTAAACATGATATTTTGTTTTCCTAAATTCTTTCTTTCTCCCTTATACTTAGTATTTATATTGCCTAAAGGATAGAGGGCTTCTTCAGCCCCAATATATCTTAACACTCCCCCCAATATAAAACTAAGTAAACCTATCTCTACTAGACATTAAGATACTCGAAATGCAACACTATGGTCTTCTAGAATCGAACCAGGCACCCTCAAGCCAGGCCGAAGACAGCGCCCCAGTAAGGCGATTCTCTATGTACCAGTATATATATATATATATATATATATATATATTTTTTCTATAGCCACCGCTAGTCGGGCGTTACACTACCCGCATAGAACTGTAACGGCGCCATAATTTTAGTCTACTTATTTCGCTCGAAATAGCTCTTACTTTTCACCGAAAATAGATTGCATACCTATAAAATCTGAGTCACAAAACCTTTTGATTTTCAACACTTGCCACGCTGCGATGCCACGCTACCCGGTTCGCGAGTTCAAGACGACCCCCGATCGCTTCCGTCCGATTCACACCGTCACCTTTCCCAAGATGAACGACATCTTCTTCTACGTCGGCCGCTGCCGCTTTCTGAAGACAGACTGCAAGCCGCGTGTGAAGATCATCAGGATCTATACGCAGTACAACCCACCCAAGTATGAGGTTGAGCTGGTTGACACCGGCGCCCCCCTCTACTGCGACCTCCGCGATCTTGTCCCTGTCGACGGCGATTATTACCACTTCCGTCGCCTGCTCGCTTCTAAGTGAGTTTTAGTAGCACTCGAGCATCATCACGCGACTGGCTTCTTGCTCCTCGGACTCAACATCAGCGTTTCCGACCGCAAGTCGATAAGCGTCTTTGTCACCTAACACCGCTTTAACCCCTTCGGTATGCTTCTTGGGAGTAAGCGATTTGGTGAATAAATCCGCAAAATTAAGATCCGTCTGAATGTACCTCACTCTGATCTCCTTGTTCTTAACGGCTTCCATGACGAAACGGAACTTTACATCCACATGCCTCATCCTGCCGCTGGCACTGCACTCATTTTGCGCCACCAATATAGCTGCCCTATTGTCTTCGAACACAAGTGTAGCATCTCGCTGAGGATAACCAAGCCCTCGGCATAATTCTCTCAAATACCTGACTTCACATGTAACATCGGAAAGCGCCACAAACTCCGATTCCGCACTCGACAATGTGACGATATTCTGCAACTTGGATTTGTAACTGACCACGCCGTGATTCATGAACACTACATATCCCGCGTGTGATTTGCGCGTCAATGGGCACATCGCAAACGAAGCATCGGTGGCCCCAAAAAGCGTGTTGGCAAATCCTGTCTCCTTGTCTTCTGGCTGAATTTTCCAAGTGATTCCTAGATCCTTCGTCTTCAACAAGTAGCGTATTACCCTTTTTGCTGCCTCAATCAGCCTGGCATTCGGTTTTGCCAAATACCTACTCAACATAGACATCGCGAAAGATACATCGAACCTACAAGTGGTGGCTGCGTAGCCAATCGATCCGATCAAAGATCGGTACAAGCTTATCTGCTCTGGGGTCGAGGGTATCTCAAAATCCGCTTCTGTAATTTCGAATCCTGCGTCGATTGGGCTGTCCGGTAAGCGCATCTCCGTGACCTCGAAACGCCTAGCAATCCTCTCTATGTATGCTGCCGCGTTGCATGTGCAAGACCCAGCACTCCAGTTGTAGTTAATCCCCAAAAATCGCGTCAATCTTCCCTCATGTGTGGTGTTCCACCTTCTGTTAATATGCTTCAAGAACTCCTCCCTCAGCTTAGTATCGGTGCTCGCCAGCACTAGATCATCCACATAGTGCAACAGTAACATTACCCTGCCCTGTGCATCTTCATATCTATAAACACAGTGGTCCACCGGTATCCGCTTGAAAGAATGCTTGCTTACCTTTCCTGTCATAGGGCAAGTTAGTTCTACCACGAACCCAAGTATCTCCTCCCCTAGCTGCTCAATGAAATCCTTTCCACTCGTCTTCAAGCCATAGACGGATTTCTTTAGTAGCAATATCTTTCCCGCATGTACCCCCGCATCCGCCGGCAGCTTTATGTACACGGCCCTGTCTCTGAGTTCAGTACCCAGAAATGCTCCTGACAAGTCATACGAGTCCACCGTATATTTTGCATCCACGGCCACTGCAATCAGCAGGAGTATAGCCGCAAATGCCACTGTAGGCGAGAAGGTGGAGTATACTGTTTCCCACCCTTGCCTCTCAGCGCATCCTACTACAGCCATCCGACTTTTCCATTTCAGAAACTGCTCTTCACCGGTCGGCAATATGTGATACTTCCGTTTATATATGAACTTTGCATTAAGCACCTTGCCACCTTTGCTCACGAAGTCCGCCACTTCATCCTGTGTCACCTCGACACCTATCGCCTGTTCGATGAACTGGTTGATTTCTGCGACTGTGCTTGTCAAAATCGCTTCTCGCTCTGGATGCGCATCTACTTCTTTTGCCGAGCGCGGCTCATCGTCGTAGATTGGCTTCTCACCCGTCGCGGCTGCGAAGCACATCGCGCTCCCACTAGCTATCATTTTCTCTAGCTCTGGGTCCGGGACGTTGTTGTGGAACACCTCCTCCTGTGCTTCCGCGTAGATAGCGGTGTAGATTTCGGCCCGCCTAATCTCATCCCGCGTCTTGCCCTCATCATTAGCGCCATCTCCGTATACGCGCCCCATTATCAATACATCTTCCAGCGCAGCTAAGTCCAGATCTTCCCGGTCCGCATCGCTGCTGTTAGTGTTGTATCTAACGCGGAACAAACTTTTGCTCTTCAAGTACTTTTCGACGACACCTTCTACCGCCTGCAGTCGATGCCTCTGCTTTAGATTGTGTGTCTCAAAATACTTGCGCACCTTTCTGCCGATGAATCGGCTGTACGGATCCTTCAAGCCCGACGGGGTGATCGCCTCCTGCGAATAATCGTGGCATGAGGCTACCGCATATCTTGCCCCTGGGTAAGGCTCCTCCAGCTCAAACTCCTCTGGCCAAGGCTCGAGTTGGTCTACTTGGAGCGGGTGGATCATCGCGTCCTTCTCATCTATTGCCTTTTCATCTAACCGCTTGTGGCAGGCCACTCCATCTTTCGCCGCAGATACGATCCGCGTCGGCTCCTGCATTTTCTTACCAGTTCGCCTTTCGTCACCCTTCAATCTGGTTTCCCGGCGATGTTTGCCCTTCTGATATCCAGTCACAGCATACACCAATGCCTCATCCACCGCTCCATGCTCGAGTACATCATCTACAGCTTCCCTATTATAGTTCAAGTACAGCTGCACTTCACGCTCCTTCTGCGCCTTCGCCTGCTTGATCACCACTGCCAGCATGTTCCCGTCGAACGCATAAGCGCCATCTTGCTCCCTACTGGGTTCCTCGATAGTCGGAATCAGCGAACTGCTACTTTCATTTTCGTGTAGCGGGTAACCGTCGCCCACCACTTTCAAAGCATGCGGCGTTGAGTATACCGTCCTACCATCAGTAAACAAGTGCCGAAAAACGCCAGATGCCGCATCCACATGGGCACCTAAATATAAACCCTGAAGCGATCTGTTGCCAAAATGCCCGCACAACCCCCTCGCCTGTCTCTGCTCCTTCGTCAGGATCAGGAACGCCAAGCATCCAAATGGTCCCAAGACATACGAGTCCAGGTGTGGAGTCTCTCCGAAGTGGGCTTCCCAAATTGATCTCCTCGATGCGGCCTCACTCCCTTCGATCTCCGTCTCCAGCAGAATCAGGTTACCAATCAACACCGCCTGTCTCATGGCAAACCACCAGAAGGAGATCGACATACCGGCTCTGCTTAACATCGCTCGACACATGCCTTTCCAGGTCTGATGCCTCCGCTCGATTTTCCCGTTTCGGAAATGTGCGTAGGCTTCGGTCTTGACCACATGGATCCCTCGGGACGCGAAGAAATCCGCCGCAATGTCGTTGGCTAAACCTCCCTCGCCATCGATTTGCACCTCCTTAGGGTTACCGCACTCAGCGAAAATTTGAGCTAACGCCAGAAGAGCCATCGATCGAGATCTTAGGCCGCGGATGTAAGAAAACCCCTGCTGTGTACAGGCGGAGATGTAATAGTGGAAATTATGCCATATACTAGGCTCCTCAATATGTCCACTCAAATCAACGAACAGCTTTAGATCCTTCTTCGTCGGCGTGAGCCTCACGGTTTTACCTTTGGGTATCGCCGGCATCCTACTCTTGCCAATAGCACAAGCGTTGCAGTGTCTGTCATCAGGCATTACCTCGAGGATATTTGCGATGGATTCATAGCCCTTTACTACCTTCAGCCCCTCTCTGATGGTCTTCATGGAGAGGTGGCCTAGAGCTTCGTGGATGAACTTGGCGGCTTTCTGCGTATCTTGAGGTTGATTCGTGTCCAGCCACCGCGTTCTTGGGATCCTTAGCCTCAGCGGTCGCGTTTGAGGGCTGCTCTGCTTCTTTAACTTCTCGTTCTTGAAAAAGCTGTCGTCGCTCTCCTGCTTGACCTCCTGCTTGACCGGGCTCTCCTCCGTTTCGCTGGTCTCTTGCCAGCTAACCTCTTGAAAATCCTCGTATTTCTCTCCTGCTTGGTCCTCTGTCTTGGGCTCTGGCTTCAGCCATCTCGACCTCCCCTTCACTGCGTCTTCCTCATCCCACTTCTTGTAGAGATTTTTCCACGCCGTTTGCATCAGATCATTATGATCCTCCTCGTTTTTCTGTCTCCGAGCATCACTCAGCTGCGCGCGCGTGTTCACCGCTGTCACGGCGTGAGCACGCTGCTTTCCTCCCCCCACTGAGTGCTGCGCGACCATCTGATCATACCTATACTGCGAGAGTGGCGCTGTGGGCAAACGCTCAGCGTCTTCTAGCCTAGTTCGCTGCTCGGCGCAGTCCAAAGCAGGCACATACTCGAGTTCGATTCCCGCTTGACTAGACTGTTCTAAACATTTCGCAACTACAGCGCGACGGCCCTTAATCGTAGGCAACGCATGGAGGCGTTCTGGCATCCAATGAAATCCAGTGACCCTGTCTCTAAAAAGCGGTACGCACCTGCCGTCCGGCAATGTGGCGCATGGAGATGCAGCGTTCAAGCTAAACCCCCAGCCTTGCTGCTCACAAGGCCCTGTGGCGAAGAGCGGGATTGGCAACGTCTCCAACAGAAAGACGCATTGAAAATGCAACACCGCATACTTCCCTTCTACATCCAAGAAGGACAATATCAACGGCGACACCATCTTGGAGTGGGCTCCTCCTATTCCATTCATCTGCAACTCCGTTCGGATGGGCAGGATCATGGTGTCACGAAATGGAGTGACAAAACATGACGATCCAGAATCCACCAACCAGAGTCGCACACCTGGCTGGGCGTTTGCCGCAAATGATGCGAGATAAACCGCGGCCTCTCCCGGCACCTCAAAAGCTGTGTACTCCCCCGAGCTTGCACAGTAGCTGAACCTGCGATACGCCTCGGTGTTCATGAAGGTGGATAGGGGATGTGGCGCCCATGGTAATGGCCTTAGTCCCCCAAAGAGCCTCCGTAAGACACTGCCGAACGTAGTCGGCGGCATTGGACGGGTGAGATGATCTGCATTACTCGCTGATTGCGACAACCTAGAGTCGGCGGGTAATGTGTCCTGCCTGAACCGACGTTGCTCATCTCCCGCATCGTCATCATCACTGCTATTTCCATCTGAATCATCGGCGCTGTTGCTGTCCCCGGCTGCCGACTGCTTACGCGTGAGCAGCACCTGGCGCCACGCCCGCAACACTCGCCTGCAGCGCCGCTCTTGGGCGCCGTGTGATCTCTGCGGTAACGGCGTCAATCCTTCTAGAGCTTCGTTACCATCAAAGGTACCTGCCGGTGTAGGCACTGTTAGAGCATACGGTTTTAAACCCGCGGGGGCAAAGTGCCCGTAGGGGCTGGTAGGCCCTCTTGGCGACCAATGGTTGGTCGTATAGTCTGACTCGCCGTGCCATCCGCCCCACCCCACGAAGGTTCCGCTCCGATCCGGCAGCCGAGGTAACGCCCCGTTTCCTTCTGCTTCCGAACCTGAGCTTTCTGAATCTGAACTAGAAGCCTCATCGTCAAATGGTAGTAAGTCAGGGAGAGTATCTGAAAGAGTAGATGCTTCAGAAACCACCTCTGCATTTTCCCAATTGGCTTCATAAAACAATGCACCTATGGCAGCGAGTGACATTGCACCAAAGGCATCCAATGAGCCTATAGCAGGTGCATCAGCCGCCGCTACTTCCGAAGTCAAAATTTCTTCAGGAACTACTTGATCACTGAAATCCACCGGCACCAATTCTTGCCAATGCATTCTGATGCGCTCTGTGGATTCCAAATGCAACTCCCGAAGACCAAGCTGCAACACCTGCTGTTGAGTTAATAGCAGCGGTGACTTTTCGGCACTTACCCATGCTGCAAAAACCGCCAGTACGAGGCGCTGACAATGATAGTCATCCGCCCAAAACAACCTATGCGTCTTCCATTCTCTGAAGACCGCCGTGACCAGACGTCTGCCCGTGCCTCGAGTATACAGCTGTTGAGCTTTGTTCCGTGCTTCCACGTGCACCATGTATTCCTGAACTGTAACCCCGGGCCGAGCCTCCCAACCCCCGTTGGTTGTATACACCAAGCCGGCCCCGGCGGCTTCGACTTCGTCCCAGTCCAACTCAGCCTGCCAACCCCCATCGGTGGTATACACCAACCCGGCAGCCCTGGCTTCCATTTTGTCCCAGTCCAACTCATATGGCGGGTTGATTTCTCTTGCCCATGCTCTGAATGCTGCTTTTGTCAGCGTTTTACGACCAACCAACATTGCCCATGCGTTGAACGACGCTTGCAACGATGCTTCGTTGCGTCGTAGGTCACACAAGATGAGTGCTAAGCAGTATTTGTCGAACCAGGTCGCCCTAGTCTTCCAGCGCCCAAAAACCATCTCGAAAAACTTCAATTGGATTTCGTCGAAGCGAACGCATGCTGTTGTTCGTGCCATATCCAATAGCTCGGTGACCCATTGCCATTCATCGAATGCCACCTGCTGACGCCTGCGACGCCATCGCTGGTCATTGTGCGCCACATGCACCGCCTGCAGCCTTTGCATGGCCTCGCGGGCCGTAGTAGTAGCCACCCTGGGTATCTCTGCAAGACGCTTTACTAGCCTGTTGTAGTCCCGCCAGGCACGGAATGCATTGGCTTGCAGCTTGAACTGCGATTTAGCAACTAGCGCCCATACCGCCTTCGGCACCCTGTTCAGCTCGCGCATGTGGTCCTTCAGTTCCTCTGGGAGATCTTGCCAAATCTGGTCCAAGCGACTGTGGCGTGCCTGGATAGCCACTCGATGCGTCTTCTTGCGCTCACATGTCCGCGAAATCGCCGCCCATACTGCCATTGCGCATTGAGGCGCTTCGCTGTCTTGTTTGAAGAGCTGAAGCACCGACGCGCGTAGCCAGTAGTCCCTCGGCAGGTAGGCGCGTCCTAGGTTGAACTGTGGCAGGATAACACCCTCTTGCTTTGCTAGGCGATAGTTGCGTAAGCCTATATACTCGCACGGCGCGTGAGCATACAATGGCAAGCCATCACGCATTACCATCTTCATGTCTGGGCAGGAGTAAGCGACCAAGCCCATGGAGTGACGTGACCGTCCCGGCAGGGGATCCCCCCACATTATGTGTGGTGAGACGCCAGAATTGCTGCGGATATACCCTATGCAGTCATCTATTATGAAAGAGACCCAAACGGGCAGTACCTCACCCTTCACCATCACAATCCGGTTACGCGAGCTCATCCATGAGACTGCGGCGCCCCACCTACTCGCGCGGCTCATCGTTCGCCTGCGCTCCCTGCGGCGCTTCCGCAGAATCTGCGTCCAGCGTCGTGTGAGCTTTGCACGACTTGCCCAATCGGCGTTGACCTGCTCTCGAACCTGCCTCGCCCTCTTGCTGCCTAGGGGCTCGAGCCGCTCGAAGAAGGTCCCGGCGGTGAAGAACCGGCCCTTTCCGCTTGGCCCGAACTGACGCGCGCCGGTCTCCTCTCCCGGAACAAACGGAGATGCCCGCATCGGCAATCTGTACTTCCTTGGATTGCGCTTTTCGCCAGGTTCGCAAGCCGGTCCAGCCGATTCCTTCGTAGGACTGGAGAAGGCGGTCTTGGTTCGCTTCCTCTCACGCCTGGTAGCACCCTTGGCCAGCCCTCTCCACAAGTTGGCGAGACGATTGTGACGCATGACCCGTTTGCGTGTGGCCTTGTCGACATCATCCTCCCCGAAGAGTCCTGTACGCTCCCACTGCGCAGCCCTTGCTACTTCCAGCGGCTTGCTCATTCGCATGGGCATCACGATTTTTGGAGGGCGTGGGGTGCAACGAATCTCTTTGAAGACACCCGGCACCGTTTTCCAAGCCTTGGGCCACGCTTTAAGTATATTTCGAAGCTTCCTCGCCACCGCAGTTGCCCTCCAATCCATCTGTCGCAAGATCTGCTGATCCCTTGCCCCGAAATCTACTCCAAAAGGCAAAGGCACATCACCAGCTGCGGCGATCATCTCCTCAACTTGGTTGACGTTGCCCTCGACTATGTCGACCGCGCCTTCCTCGGCGCCGCCTTCGTCGTCGTCGGGCTCTTCCCCGACCTTGTCATCTTCGAGATCGTCGTCATCAAGCTCATCTACCGCCTCGCTTGCCTCGCTTGCCTCGCTTGCCTCCAGATCGTCATAAGGCATGAGGTCTGGGCCCAATGGCCTGGTACAATACTCTTCGTATCGTCTCTCTTCTTCCTCCTGACGCACGAACGCGGGATCCGGGGGACCGTACAGCGCGACGATATGTTCTTCGAACTCTTCTTCGCTGCTGTAGCTCGGAACTTCGAGAGACGCCATGAGCGCTTCCCTTTCGAGGCGTTCTTCTTCCCAGCGTCGCTCATTAGCCTCTTGCTGACGTATCGCGTCGGCCTCATCGAGGCTAAGGCCGTCGCCGGTGCAGAAGTTGGCAAAGGGGAACTGCATGAGCGTGCCCACCGGCACATCCACAACCGGCCCTGCTCCACTTTCATGCCTGGCCTCATTAGTAACGTTAGTCAAAAAATTCATCATGCTGACTCCCGTACCTTTGAAAGCGACCTTCTTGCCTTCCGTCTTGCCCTCCAGCCGCTTGTGCGTAAAAGGGCACGTTTTCTTTGTGCACTTGCCGGTCATTGCGAACTCGATGCATAGCTTGTCGTCCCAGCACTTCTGCAGCAGTTCCGGCGATGCTTTCTCGCGCGCGACCACCGTTCCTCCTCCAGCTGCACCAGCTGCCGGTCCAGGCTTTGGGCGCGGGGACTTTGGTTTGTATGCGTTTTGAGCTCCTTTAGTGGCTGCCGCCACCATGTCGCGCCCAAGACGTAAGCGTTGTTTCTTGTCATCTGTCTCCACCAGACGGTGCAGCAGCGGGGCGATGTGGTCGTTGCGGACCTTCTGGTTGTCCGACTTCGTACACTGCCCCAAGGGGTGCTCGAGGTGGCATTTCGGGCATGGATTATGCTCCTTCTTCGCCGCGAACATCACCATGTCCTCCAGCTCCTGCAACCGGCCCAAAAGATCTGGCGGCACCCGATTCACGAACGCTTGCGGGACCCGATCTTTCATCCGGGAATCACCTCGCCCAAACCCGGGTTTACCTCCCGAAAACGTCCCATTACCGCCTCCGCCCCGTCCAGCACCAGGAAAGGGGCCTGCTACGATCTTGAGGTCTTTTTCCTTCACCTTCTCCTGATCCTTCGGCTTGGCCTTTTTGGAGTCCCAATTTTCGCTATCATACCGTTCGATGTCGTCGGCAAACTGCTTGTAGACCTTTTTGTACTCCCCCCAATCCTGAAGCGCCTCCTGATATTTGCCCAACGTCTTCATAGTGCTGAAGAAGGCAGCAATGACCGGGCATGGCTTAGCGTTCTTGCAATATGCCTCTGCCATAAAAACCTCGATCAAGACCGCTGTATTAATAGCAGTCTGGTGTTTCTGCTCCCAACGCTCCAACGCTAGCTTGATGGAGTCGCGGAACATCTTAAGCCGTTTGTTGCTCTTATCCGTCAGCACCTCCTTTCGCGTGTCGAAAATTCCGAACAACTCTTGAACCGCCTTCATCATGTCCTTGCCAACCAAGTGCCTTTTCGCATACCCTAGGTTGGCACAGCTTTTCGCCCACTGACTGGTGATGTCCTTAGTCCCGAAACTGAGCTTATCGCCCGATTCGATCTGCTCCTTGAGCGACGGCGAAATTGAGACGGCCAATACCTCGATTATTTTCCCGAGGATTTTTCCATCGTCTTCCATCGCTTGAACCGCTTCCTTAATCTCCTTATCCGGTAAGCCCTCCTTGGAGCGATTTGCTGCCTTTGCGTACGTACTGCAAAACACCGGGACATCCCCCCCTCGGTCCTCTGCATCCCGACTAGCCTGGAGCAACGCAGGTCGAGCGCATGGAGCCTTTGGAGATGTCAAGATGCTGTTCGTCAGTTTAAAGAAGTGCGCGAAATCCTGCATCTTGGTTGTCGAGATCTCACCCTGTTTCTTCAACTCTTCGGCAGCCTGATTCACGTGTACCACATAAGCAGTCATCTGGTCAGTTGTCATGCCTTTCGCAGACAGTCTCGCCTCCGAACCCCAGCTGAGCTCTCCCCTAGTCATCGAGGCTATACTCGTGAAAGTCTCCATCAGCTCTCGGTCCAGACTGGTGTTAGCCCCAGCCCTAATAGGCGCTTCCTTAAGCGCATCTAGAATATCAGCCTGCTGACACGTTCGCCCGTCTACCAACAAGGTATGCCTGAGCAAAGTAGAGGAACGACCTAACCCTTCGTCTCCGCGGTCATGCCTTGCCTCGTCGTCAGCTCCCGCCATTCTCATAGCGTTTTCAGCCGCCAGTTTGCCGCGGATCGCCAAAGTGGCAGCATTTTCTGCGGCCGTTTTGTCCGCAACCGCCTGCTGCAACTCCCGGCGCAACTCCTCAATCTGGCTGCGCGCCTCGGCGAGCTCCATATCTCTGGTCTGCAAGGCGAAGTCCAGCTGCTGAATATGCTCTTCGGCAGCGTCGAATTCCTTCTCCAGCGCGAGGCGCGCCAGGAAACTCTCCTTGTACACCTGTACCAGCTGATCTCCAAAGGTTGGCCCTTTCGACTCATCAAAATCGTCGACTCCCTTGAACCCCGTCTGGATAGTCCACTCTATGGCTCTTGCTCCAGCTTGCGCCAGAAATTCTCTCGTCGCTTCCGACAAGTCCGTCTCTCCAACTCCTTGGGCTAAAGTCGCTGCTCCCTCGCCTTTTGGTGGCGAAGCGAACAAATTTCTCCCTTGCTTGAAGAGAGTGATGAGCAAACCTTTGCCCTCCTCGTCCGATTTCGGCGCTTTAACGCCGCTCATCGGTTCGATTTCGTCCGCCGGCAGGACGCTGCCCGCTTCCATTTTTCCTGCTTGGGGAAAAATTAATGCACACCTTGCTACAGCTTCGGGTTTGGCTGTTCCCCGGCTGCGTTCACCTTGGTGTGGGTTGACCTTCCGTCAGCTCCAAGATTACTTGCCAAAGT
>Ga0114967_10003914_pt1 | contig 12110 bp, 12 predicted proteins | sample M_130628_MF_Meta_FD_92639 | JGI IMG/M metagenome (GOLD analysis project Ga0114967, IMG submission 92639) | Freshwater microbial communities from Lake Montjoie, Canada to study carbon cycling - M_130628_MF_MetaG | ecosystem: Environmental > Aquatic > Freshwater > Lake | place: Lake Montjoie... | reverse complement strand
CGCCTCTGTTGTATTTAGGGGTTAATTACAGACCTAAACAATTTTTAGATCTGGGGATTGTCGGCAGTTATGGCGGATTTGGTGGTTTCAGAGCTGGTTTCTACTCCAATATAAACTTCCAAAAAATTCAAATTGGTATCGGAACAGAAGATGTTTTAGGATTTATTTCTAAAAATGCATTTGGTGAATCATTAAATTTAAGAGTAAAATGCAAATTATAAAAATACTTTTCGTCCTTGGAATATTGACAATTTCTCAAAATATTCAGGCACAAATCAAATTTTTCAATATCTATACCAATAATGGCTATGATTTTGGTGAAGGCGTCTGTCAGCTCTCAGACAGCAGTTATCTCATCACAGGATCATCAAGTAGTTTTGGCGAAGGTCCTGCACAAGCGTTTATTTTACATGTAGATAGCTTAGGAAATCGGCTTTGGTCAAATTCCTATGGCGGAGCAGAAAGTGACTGGGGAAGACGCATTTTCGCTGTCGAAGGTGATGGAATTTATGTCGCTGGTTATACCAATTCATTTGGAAATGGTTTGTTTGATTTTTACTTTTTTAAAACAGATTTTCAAGGAAATTTACTTTTTGAAAAAACTTATGGCGGATCAAATTTTGAAAAATTACACGGTGCAGTAATGATGCCCGATACCACCTTTATATTGGTTGGAGAAACACTTTCAAATGACGCAGAAATTGAAGATATGTACCTCATGCGTTTGAAAGCAAATGGCGATACAATTTGGACAAAAACGATTGGCTCAGCAGGAAAAGATATTGCAAAAAATGTGAATATTGTGAACGATTCAACGGTTATTGTTGTTGGTGATTATTTTGTCCAAGATTCTTTGATGCAAAAAGCAATCGTACTGAAGATGAACGTGAATGGAAACATTGAATGGACGAATTTCACAGGCCAAAATGGAAACTATTCTTTGAATGACGTCACAATTAACAATAACATCATTCGCGCAGTGGGAAGTAATTTTGTTGTAAATAATGGTGAGACAACAGCGACTTATATTTATAAATATTTAGCCAATTTAGATGGAAGTTTGATTTTTGAATTGATAGATCAAAGTGGCAGTGATGCGCGAATAGATTATTTGACAGCGTATGGCAATAGCACAAAATTTTACATAGCAGAGCAAGCAACAAATAGTACAATTCCTATTTTTGGGGTGGACGAAGATTGTTTTATAAGAAGATATTCTGAATATTTGTTTTGGGAAAGTTTCCCAGTCTTAAACACATCAGATTTGGGTCAAGATCAAGCGAATCAAATGATTCCAACTTCTGATGGCGGTGCAATTATTGTTGGATACAACACGCATTCAGGTGCGGGAGGAAAAAATATCACGTTAGTTAAAATTGGTGCAGATGACAATTTTCCTGCATCGTATACTGCGCCGATTGAAAACAGTTTACTTTCCATTGATACGATTGAAAATGATGATTTACTTTCAATCTACCCAAATCCAATTGACCAGAATTTACAATTATCATCGACATTTTCAGGAAATGTCAGAATTCAAATTATTGACCTTTCAGGAAAAATAATCTATACAAATTCCTTTAAAAACAATTTGATGATCAACTTTGAAAACTATCAATCAGGGATTTATTTTATTCAAATTGAATTGAATGAGAATCGAAAAATGATGAAAGTAATCAAAAAATAAAACGAGAAATTTGGTTACAAAAATGGCTTTCAATTTGAAAGCCATTTTTTTTGTAGCGAGAGGGAGATTTGAACTCCCGACCTCCGGGTTATGAATCCGGCGCTCTAACCAACTGAGCTACCTCGCCATCTTGCGCTTTCACTTGAAAAATCCACCAATTCAATCTGTTTGCGGGTGCAAATATACACAAATAATTATTTCAATTCGATTATGGTTTGTATTCTTTGACTAAAATTTCAGCGATATATTTCATTAACATAAAAATCAGTATATTAGGAAATTCATTGACATGATAATTCGATGATTTACTTTCCTGTGAACTGCCGCCCGCAAAACTTTGAACAAATCGGTGAAAAATCGAAAAACAGATCCGACTAAAGTCACCGTGAAACCAAAATATAGAAAGAGTAAATAACAATTTCAAAGCAAATAAATTATCTTGACAAAAAAATGGACACACATTAAAATCAATTCCTTGTTGCTTATGGATTCAGTTTAGCTGGCAATTGAACGAATTACGAGTCCATCAAAATAAATAATTTCTGCAATATTCAGTCAAAATAATTGACAATCAATTTCTTTATAAGAAACTCATATTCAATAATTAAACTTTTATTTGGTCAGTTAAAAACAAAACTATAAAGCTCCTTTCGCAGTACTTAAGTAGAATAATTCCATTTTTTTATGCTGTATGTACTGATGCCATTGAAAAGAATTTTGTATTTTTCAAAACTTGAAATAGCGTGCGGTAGAAATAAATTGAAAAATAGTATGGTTGACAAACACAAAATAGAACTAGAATACTTGTTGAAGACTTCACCAAAAGTTTTTGAAAACATGGTTTCTACGCCAAGTGGATTGGCAGAATGGTTTGCTGATGATGTGAATATCAAGGAAGATATTTACACGTTTTACTGGGATGGAAGCGATGAACAAGCAAAACTTTTGAGCAAAAAAGCGGGTCACCACATGAGATGGAAATGGTTGAGAGAGGAAGAAGAGGAAGATGAAACATTTTTTGAAATTCAATTCGAAATCGATCCAATGACAAAAACTATGGTCTTACATATCACAGATTTTGCCGAGGAAGATGATATTGAAGAAGTTAAACTATTTTGGAAATCATCTATTCAAGAATTAAAAAGAGTTTTAGGCGCTTGATTCAATAGATTCAACGCCATTTTATTGAGAGAGAAAATTTTCATTTTTAAAATTCAAAATTAATTCTCTTATCATTCGTTACTTTTGTGAAAAAGAATTTTCTTTATTTTGAAACGACTGTACGTTTTTAGTATCAAATCCTTCGCAGGTCCTTTTGTGGTTACATTTTGTATTTCCATGTTCATGCTAATCATGCAATTTTTCTGGAAATACATTGATGATTTAATGGGAAAAGGAATTGGCGTTGGGGTAATTCTCGAATTATTATTTTTTGTCTCCGCCAGTTTAATTCCGCTCGCTTTGCCACTTGCAATGTTGCTGTCATCCATTATGACCATTGGAAATTTAGCTGAAAACAATGAACTAACAGCTTTAAAATCATCGGGATTATCTCTTTACAAAATTTTAAGACCTTTAACTGGAATTGTTTTATTAATCTGTTTAGGAACTTTTTATTTTGCCAATTTCGTAATTCCTGTTGCCAATCTGAAATGGCGAACCATCATTTATGATATTCAGGAAACCAAAATATCAACCATTTTAACTCCTGGAAAATACAACAATCAATTAGATGGCTATTCTATCAAAATTGACAAAGGAAATGACAGTAAATTTGAAGGAATAACTATTCACGACCACACCAATTTAAACGTTGTTAAAACTGTGAAAGCAGAACGAGGAGAAGTTTTTAAATCCAAAAATGGATTAAATCTTTTCTTCAATTTGGAAAATGGTAAAGTTTTCGAAGAGCTTTCTTCATTTTCAGGAACAGGTTCTGGTTCAAACAGTAATTTCCATCCAAGTCGGAGATATTCTTTTGATGATGCGACCTATAAAATTGACATTTCAGGATTTAAAATGAATAAATCAGACGAAGATTTGTTTAAGAACAAACACGAAATGTACAACGTCTTTCAAATCAATCAGGCAGTAGATTCAATTCAAAAGCAAACCACTGCCATTTTAAACAATTTTGTGGAAGGCATAAAAAACAGCCATCCTTATTTTCAATCGCACAAATTTAAGCACGACAGCATTAGTTTACGTGTAATCGACACGATGAAAATCCCAAACGAGATAATTAAAATAAATCAATTGTCGATACCTGATTTGAGACAAGCATACAATTTGTCGATTAGTAAAATTCGAGTTAATAAAGAAAATTTGCAAAGTCAAAAACTTTTCACGGAAACAATTATGGATGAAGTTTCGAAGTTTTACATCGAATTCAATAGAAAATTCGCACTGACAGCGACAATTTTGGTCTTGTTTTTTGTTGGCGCACCCTTGGGGGCAATCGTAAAAAAAGGAGGATTTGGCGCACCAGTGGTTATTGCAACTTTGCTCTTTATGGTTTATTTTATTCTGATTAGTGTGGGTGAAAGTCTTGCCACTGAAGGTGTTTTATCGCCTTTTTGGGGAATGTGGATGGCTACTTTTATATTGGTTCCGATTGCAATCATTTTAATGCGCAGTGCCGCTAATGATTCTAAAGTTTTCAGCAAAGAATCTTGGTCCAAAATATTGAAGAAAAAACCAAAAAATACTGTTAACAATGAAAGTACTTCACCTCACAAATAAACCAATTTTCCCCTTGTTGGATGGTGGTTGTATTGCGATGCATGAACTACTTAAAAACTTGCTTCAGTTGGGTTTTGAAGTGAAAAATTTAACGATTGAAACCTCAAAACATCCATTTGAATTAGAACAATATCCTGCTTCACTTAGTCAAATTATTTCACCAGAATCAGTATTAATTGACACTAAAATTAAGGTCAAAGATGCCTTTTTATCCTTGTTTGGAAATACATCTTATAATATTTCAAGGTTTTACAACTTTGAATTTGAAAATAAAATAATTGAGACAATAGAAACCACAAAATTTCAGGTCATTATTCTGGAAAGCGCCTACCTCCTGCCCTATTTGCCTGCGATCAGGAAGAACTTTGATGGAAAAGTAATATTGAGAGCCCACAATGTTGAATTCAAAATTTGGGAGCAACTTGCAGCATCGGAAGTTGGAATTGTAAAGAAATTGTTTTTAAGAAAATTAGCCAAAGATTTAAAAACATTTGAAATTGGAAACTTAAAAAAAGTAGATGGAATTGCTTGTGTTTCTGAAAATGATTTGATGCATTTTAAAAGTTTAGGGATTTCTACTCCATTGTGCTCAATTCCCGTTTCAATGGATTTTGATATTGAAAATATTCCTGATATTCAGAAAAATAAGTTTTGCTTTTTGGGCTCAATGAACTGGAAACCAAACATTGAAGCCGTTGATTTATTATTAAACAAAATTTTCCCAAAAATACTAGAAAAAATCCCAGAAGCGGAGTTGCATTTAGCTGGTTCATTTATGTCAGATAAATTATTCAATTTGAAGCAGAAAAATGTACTTATCCATGGAAAAGTAAGCGATGTGAAAGCATTTTTTGTTGAAAATGGAATTTTACTTGTCCCGCTTAAATCTGGCTCAGGAATAAGAATAAAAATTTTAGAAGCTCTGGCATTGGGAGTTCCTGTGGTATCATCTACAGTTGGCTTTGAAGGAATTCCAATCAAAAATGAAATTCACGGAATGATAGCAAATCGAACAAAGGATTTTGTTGAAGCTGCAATTCTACTAGCATTAAATAGCGATATAGCACACAATATGGGTCAAAAAGGACAAGTTTTGGCCAACGAAACATTCAATATTAACAATATTTCAAAAAAGCTTCTTGCATTCATCCAATCCATATAAACCAGCCATCGCGGTGATTTTATCCCGTTTTCCTTATCCGCTGGAGAAAGGAGATAAATTGCGTGCATATTATCAATTGGTCGATTTAGCCAAAGTTTTTGATGTTCATTTGATTTGCACAACAGAAAAAGAAATTCAAAAAAATGATTACGAAAAAATATTAAAACTGTGTAAAACGGTTCATGTTTTCAAACTCAAAAGAATTAACCTTCTTTTAAATCTATGTTGGGCATTTTTTGATTCCAAACCTTTTCAAGTTCGCTATTTTTATCAAAAATGGATTCAAAAAGCAATCAATCAAATATTGAAAGATGTTCAACCTATACATATTTATTGTCAATTGATCAGGTCAAGTGAATATGTCAAAAATCACCATTCTTGTCCCAAAACATTGGATTATATGGACGCTTTATCAAAAGGAATGGAACGCAGAATAGACAATGTTTTAGGTATTAAAAAATGGGTTTTCAGATCAGAATACAAGCGTTTAGCAAAATACGAGCGTTTAATCTTCGACTATTTTGAAAATCACACAATCATTTCAAAACAGGATCAAAATTATATCATGCACCCTCAGCGAGAAAAGATTGTTTTAGTTCCAAACGGTGTTGACAATCATTTTTTTGAAAATTTTACAACTGAAAAGAAATTCGAATTACTTTTTACAGGAAACATGGGTTATCCGCCAAATATTGACGCCGCAATGTTGATTGAAAAGGAAATTATGCCCCAATTAAGAGCGAAAAAACTGGCTTTAAAATGCTTAATTTCAGGTGCAAATCCTCATCCTTCTTTAAAGGCACTTTCGACAGAAAACTTCAAAGTAAACGGCTGGGTGGAAGATATCAGAGAAAGTTATGCAAGTGCTAAAATTTTTATCGCTCCAATGATGATTGGCACTGGACTTCAAAATAAACTACTAGAAGCCATGGCTATGGGTTTACCGTGTATCACTTCAACACTCGCAAACAATGCGCTGCTTGCCAAACCTGAAACAGAAATTTTAATCGCCGACGATGCCAAATCTTTCGCTGACCAAATTGAACGACTCTTAAACGATCCTGTTTTATTTAAAGAAATTTCGGAAGCTGGAAAATCATTCGTTAAAGCGAATTTTCAGTGGTCAAGTGCGAATGGGGTTTTGATTGAGAAGATATTAAGATGTTAAGATATTAGGATGTTAAGATATTAATAATAAAGACATTAGACCATAGACATTAGACTTTTCAATTTTCTTAAAAATTTTGAAATAATCGAAAGTTGCGAAGCAAAGAGAAAATTGAGTCTTAAAGTTGCGAAGCAACGGGTCTTAAAATCCTAATATCCTAGAGCGAAGCGGTTCTTTTTTAAGATATTAGGATGTTAGGATTTTAAGATATTAAGACTTTTCAATTTTCTTAAAATTTTGAAATAATCGAAAGTTGCGAATCAAAGAGAAAATTGAGTCTTAAAGTTGCGAAGCAACGGGTCTTAAAATCCTAGTATCTTAAAGCGAAGCGGGTCATTTTTAAGACATAAGACCTTTCAATTTACTTAAAAATTTTGAAATAATCTAAAGTTGCGAAGCAAAAAGAAAATTCAGTCTAATAGTTGCGGAGCAACGGGTCTATTGTCTTAAGTCTTATAGCGAAGCGGGTCTTATTCAGCTTTGAATTTTTTTGGTTGAATTACAAATCTTCAGGGAGCTGAACGGTTTTGTATGATTTTGCTTTTGGTTTCAATTTGTCGATGAAAATAACTTTGAATTTTTCTCCAGTTGGGGTGATGATCATTTCTGAAATACCGTTTGAAATTGTTGGCGGTTGTTTTTTTGCATTGTAAACATTTTTATCCATGTACAATTCATAAGTATCATCGCCGTATTGCAAGAATACGGAAACAATTACACCATTTTCAACACGCACTTTTCCAGAAACACAACTCGTATTTTCGCCTTCGAAAAAACTGACGATTACATTTCTGTGCATGTCATCCGCGATGGTATATGAACCTCTTTTGGTAAATGCATCTTCCAATTTCTTATAGCAGTCGGCAGACTGAGAAAATGCGCTGATTGACAGGAGAAATGATAGACTAAACAGTAAACTTTTTTTCATATTGACTTAATTTTATGAGTTTCCTCAGTTCCAAATATAGTAAGTTTGATTTAAATGTAGCTTGTCAAAACGAAATTAATTATTTTTGACAAAAATCAAACACGATGAGCACAAAACAAATTGCAAGCCATTTTTCTGAAGCTGCCGAAATTTTGCTAAAATTTAACAATTCAGCAAATATGGAATTGATCGAAAAAGCGGGTCAAATCTTGGTAGAATCTTTGAAAAACAACCACAAGGTAATTAGCTGTGGCAATGGTGGTTCAATGTGCGATTCAATGCATTTCGCTGAAGAATTGACCGGCAGATATCGTAACAATAGAAAAGCAATTCCAGCAATCTCTATTTCAGATCCAAGTCACCTTTCTTGTGTTTCGAATGACTATGGTTACGAATTTGTTTTTTCAAGATTTGTGGAGGCTTTTGGTCAACCTGGTGATGTTTTGGTTGGAATTTCGACTTCCGGTAATTCAAAAAATGTTTTAAATGCCATTGAAGCAGCGAAAGCAAAAGGGATGAAAGTGATTGGACTGACAGGAAAAGATGGCGGAGCAATGGCTAATTTATGCGATTTAGAAGTTAGAGCGCCTGAATCAAAATATGCCGACAGAGCGCAAGAAATACACATCAAAGTAATTCACAGTTTGATCGATTATGTGGAAACTTATTTGTTGGATTGAATAAAATCGTGAAGGCAAAATATCAAGAGGAATTATTTTCCTCTTTTTTTATGCTTTCTTTTCTCTAAAAGTAAAATATTTTTGGCTTGTATAGCTGTAAAAAACCACAATTATAATCGTGAGAAATTTCGCCAAAGTTGGGTAGAAATGAAGAAATTCGACAAAAAACATCATCATCACGTAGTTGAGGAAAAAGTTGGTCATCACCAATATAAAGTATCGAAATAATTGGACTCTTCCACTCAGATTAGATTCTGTCCAAACGATGTATTTCGACATCAAAAATCCTGTGGGAAAAGTGACGATGAATGCCATTATCAGCGCTGCATTGTAAGGTTTTAAAACGATAAATCCCAAATCCAACATTTCTTTGTGGAGTATAAATTGAAAACTGATGAAAAACAAAACTAAGTCCAAGACAACATTTGTACCTCCGCAAACCGCATAGCGAAATGTTTGTAAAGGCATTATTTTCCTGAACAAAGGATGAAAAAAATCAATAAAAGCGACTATTTTATCTCTCATCTAATTTCTAAGCTAATTTTCCAATGGCAAACATGGCTGGAATTTTCCCAAAATCATACGCATTTTCTCTCCAATCAAGAATGCGCATAGATTTGATTCGTTCATCGTAACAGGTCAAATTGGAAGCGATGCACAAATAGGTTTCGTCCATTAGTTCGTTCAATAAATCTTCCAAAATGTGCATGTTTCGGAAAGGTGTGTCCATGAATAAGTGCGTCATTCCTGTTTTGCGTGCTGAAATTTCAAACTCTTTCAATCTGCGAATTCTTTCCTTTCTTTCTCTCGGCAAATAACCGTGAAAGGCAAATTCTTGTCCGTTGAAACCGCTTCCAATCAAGGTCAACAAAATAGATGACGGACCAACCAATGGAAAAACGTGAATGTTTTGTTGGTGCGCCAAAGCGACTAAATTCCCGCCTGGATCAGCGATTCCTGGGCAACCAGCTTCAGAAAGAATCGCCATATTTTGACCTTCACGCACTGCTTTTAAAAACTGATTTAAGTTTTCGTGCGGTGTATTTTTGTTCAAAATATAAAACGTTGATTCGTCAATTGGAAATTCACGGTCTAATTTTCTAAGATATCTTCGCGCAGACTTCAAATCTTCGACGGCAAAAAATCTCAATTCTTTGGCAATTGCAATTACATCTGCAGGAATCACGTGCGAAGTGCCTTCACTTCCTAGAGTTGTTGGTAATAAATATAGTTTTCCAGCTGCCATTTTACAATTGATTATTATTCATTTTTTCTATAATTTTTTCTGTCGCTTCATCCAATAAATCATAAACCTGCTCAAAACCCGATTGACCTCCAAAATAAGGATCAGGTACTTCAGCATCTGAATTTGAAATTTCGTTTAAAATCAACTTTACCTTCTTTTTATCTTCTTCATTTTGCGCTAAAGCCAATACATTTTTCAAATTACTTTTATCCATCACATAAATGAGATCAAACGCTTGAAAATCTTTGGATTCAAACTGTCTCGCTCTCAAAAAAGAAATGTCAGTGCCCCTGTTTTTAGCAGTTGCCGTCATTCTGTGATCAGGTGCATCTCCTGCGTGATATGCTGAAGTTCCCGCAGAATCCACCTCTATTTTCAACTTATTTTCACTCACTTTCTGGCGCAAAAGTCCATCAGCAAGCGGCGACCTGCAAATGTTACCTAGACAAACCATTAAAATTTTCATGGAGCCAAAGATAAACAGAATTTAGGAGTAAGATGAATTTTTAGATTTATTAAGAGTAGACAGTAGACATGAGATATTAGACCGAAGACTATAGACTTTAGACAATAGATTTTAGGATATTAGGATTTTAAGATATTAAGACTTTCAATTTTCTTGAAAATTTGAGATTATCTAAAGTTGCGAAGTAAGAAGGAAATCTAATCTAATAGTTGCGAAGCAACGGGTCTACTGTCTCAAGTCTAATAGCGTAGCGAGTCTTTTTTTGTAGACTTTAGACATTTGTACTTTGTACTTTGTACTTCCCTAAATAGAGTTGACCGTTTCAATTGTATTTTTTCGATTTGATGAAATTCCTTGGAAAGAGAAAATAATGAAGAATCAAAAACAATACTAATTTTGAAATGTTCAAGATATAAGTTTGGCAATTGAATTTCCAATTTTCGCTAGAATTATTTGAAGATGAAAAAAGATGTAATAATTATTGGCGCGGGACTTTCGGGACTTTCTGCTGCAATCCATTTGCAAAATGAGGGTCGTGAAGTTTTTATTATTGAAGCAACTGAAAGGGTTGGTGGCAGAATCAAAACGGACATGCATGAGGGTTTTCGCTTGGATAGAGGATTTCAAGTATTATTGACTGCTTATCCAGAAGCGAAGAAAATATTGGATTATGAAGCGTTAAATCTTCAAAAGATGTTGCCTGGAGCAAACGTTATTTATGATGGTGGAAGTTTTGAAGTTTCTGATCCTTTTCGCCAACCTTCAGCCCTTTTTTCGACCATTTTTGCCCCGGTAGGTTCGCTAAAAGATAAAATAAACACATTTTTACTGAAAAGGAAATTGCAAAATCAAAGTATTGAGCAAATTTTCAATCAACCAGAAACAACAACCATTGAAAAAATAAAGACTTACGGTTTTAGTTCAAAAATGATTAATCGTTTTTATGTTCCGTTTATGGTGGGAATTTACCTGGAAAACAACCTTAAAACTTCAAGCCGAATATTTGATTTTGTGATGAAAATGTTTTCAGAGGGTGATGCAACCATCCCAGCGTTGGGAATGGAAGAAATTCCAAAACAATTGGCTTCAAAATTACCAACCGACTGTTTCTTGTTTAATCAAAAAGTAGTTGATATTATTGACAATAAAGTGTTTACAAAAGATGGTCAATTTTTTGAAGCATCGCAAATTTTAATTGCAACAAATGCAAACGAATTAAGTGGAAAATACTTTCCTCAACAAAAAAATGAAAAGCAGCAAGTAACTAATGTGTATTTTGAAGCAAAAAAAGCACCGGTAAAAAAAGCGATTGTTACCTTAAATGCTTCTGAAAATAGAAAATGGGTGACTAATCTTACTGTGCTCACCAATGTATCCAAAGCTTATGCTCCAGAAGGAAAAGTTTTGATTTCCGTATCCTGCAATGGATTTATAGATGAGAATGACGAAGAAATAGCTGAAAACATGAAAAGAGAATTGCTCCCTTGGTATGGAGAAGCTGTTTTACAGTGGAAAATGATCAAAACATATAGAATTCCTTACGCTTTACCCAATCAAGAAACAGTTTCAAATGACATCAAGGCTTCCGAAATTAAAATCTCAGAAACACTTTTTATTTGTGGTGATCACCTGCTAAATGGATCCATCAATGCCGCACTCAAAGCGGGAAGATTGGCCGCAGAAGCTATGAAATTGAATTAAAAAATAGATTTTCCAAAAATATCAATAATCTAACTTAATTTTTAACCGAATGATTAGGAAAGATTTACAAATTCGTGAAGTAAAATTTCCCGAAGATTTTCAAATAGTGCAAAAATTATTGATTGATTATCTTTCTTGGGGAAATGGGGATTTATTTATTTTGAGGTGCTGACTAAAAATTTACGTCAAATATCAAAATGGTCTTTCCATCCTAGATTTTTACTTTTCTTTCCTTGATGAAAGTAAAGTAACAAAAGAAAATCAAGTCTCCGTGATTGAACTTGCTTCCGTAAACTACAGCATTTTTAAAACTTCTAAAAAGTGACTTCT
>Ga0114967_10003913_pt1 | contig 12111 bp, 9 predicted proteins | sample M_130628_MF_Meta_FD_92639 | JGI IMG/M metagenome (GOLD analysis project Ga0114967, IMG submission 92639) | Freshwater microbial communities from Lake Montjoie, Canada to study carbon cycling - M_130628_MF_MetaG | ecosystem: Environmental > Aquatic > Freshwater > Lake | place: Lake Montjoie... | reverse complement strand
GTCACCGCGCAACCCCTGTTCGGCCTTTTCCAAAATAAACGCCTCCTGACTTGTAAATTTGCTGTAATTTGACACGCGCTTAAACCGCAGATTAATTGTGTTTCCCTTAAAGGCGTCGGTTTCGTTGACAAAAACGCTTGAGACGCACCCCTTATACGCGTCAATGTCAAGCGGCTTTTGAATCTTAATTTGCGTTTCATATGTAAGCTGCTTTATCTCAACATTCTCGTCATTTAAACTATTAAATTTGGCCAACTTATATCCGCTTTGTTCCAGTAAATTTTTAATTTCAGTAATGATCGGGTTAATAGACTCTCTAAATATATTGTCAATTTCACCGATTCCGACAAATGTTTTAAATTCGGAGCTGATAGTTATAAGACCATCCTCGTCAAACTCGCACACTAACGCATGAGTGTCTTGCGTATTGACAGAATCAACATAAACTGCAACGGATTTGTTACGAGCAATCGTCTTCATCAACTTAAAAATGGCATTCTTTTTAAGAGCAGGGATTTTACGCCCATCAGTTGCGATGCTGTCTGTAAACAGCCTATACACGTTTTCCTGTCGCGACGACGGGTTATATTTAATAAGAGGATTTTCCTTAGTTGCATGGACAATCTTGAATATTGTTTCAAGTGGTATTTTAACGTCAAAATCCGGCCGAATCACCGCCTTTATAAATTTAATCCCCCGGTTAATATAGTTTAACTCGGTAGTCCTCAAATTATACACGTCGTAAAACATATCAATGGTCTTAAATGATGCCAATGTTTTTTCGCCGAGCAGTTTCTTGCTTGCTTCATTTAATTTAACTCCGTTTGAGTCAAGATCCTCCAAGTTATTGATATTCTTATTATATAGCAACGGATAATACACTTTAATGGTCGTTTCTTCCGACACATTTCGCTTATCTAAATAAGAAATCACATCCTTTGCAAGACACAAGTAAATGCTGTTATCAATTATGCTGCCGCTGCTTAGCAAGAGGTGACTGTTTAAGGTTGTTAGTGATTTGCGCGCAGACTTTTCAAAAAATTGGTCGTACTCGGTAACGCTATATGGGTCGCAAACAAACGGATATTCGTTCTCTACAATGAAGAATTTTTGCCCTAAAACCTTATTAACGATATATTTCTTATCATTAAACCCCATCTCAAAAATGTCATCAAACGAATAGGTCTCTTTATCTACGGGGCGCTCAAATAGCTTGCCTGTTTCGTCGCTAACAATATTGGAAATAAACTGATCCAGGCGAACCTTTGTTAACTGAAGCCGGTTGTTTTGCGTGAGAGATTGAAAAACAGAAACCGCACTCAGCATTTCCATTTTCTGACAATAAAGGTACAATTCGTCAACCGATATTTCCTGTCTGAGCTCCTTAAGTATTTTTAGTTTGATTGCCGATATGGAGTCGTCAAAGTGAATTTGCTGTTCGCAGAATTGTACCGTAATGCCGTCGGCATTAATTTGTCTCTTTTCTGCTGCTGTAAAGGCCTTCTCAAATAACTCATTCTCGTTTTCAGTCGTCTTCTTACCATTAAAAACAAAAATTGTGGAAACCGCCCCATTAGTAGACAGCTTAACTTTATATATGGGATTATCTAAAGAAGCCTCCTTGGGTTTTATTGTTTTTACTCGTTTTATGGTGGTTCCGGACATAATATATATATAAGACTGCTATTATTTTTAATTTAATTAAATACGAAGATATTAAATTAAATGAGCCAGAAGATATATTGCGCTCTTTTTAAACTAAATCATAGTACGGGTTATCGTTAATTTTCATTCCGCAGTATTCTTGTGGGGTTTTCTTATAATCAATTGGGTCATATATGCCCGATGCCTTTGCGTTCTGCAGTAAAAACTTGAAATTCTGCCAAAAATCTTGTTTATGGCCAATTGACTCTGTCATTATGTGCGATAATTCGTGCAATGCAACAAATGTTAATGTATTAAGATCAATTAGTTTATTCCCCTCCTTTGTAGTATTTAAACAAAACGCAATTTTTTCCCCCTTATTTTCACTGTAAGCGGTCAGTTCGCTTGTGGGTAGAGTCTCGCTGATTTTTTGAGGGTTAAACCCTTCAACAAGTCTAATGGCGCGCGGGTCTTTCGGATGTGTTTCTTTCATGTAAGCTACCATATCCTTCATCTTTTGTGTGACTTGCGCTAAAAGATTTGCGGCGAGCTCCAACTTCTCTCTTTCTCTGACGCAATATCTGTTTCCATCCTCTGACGCAATGATGCATTTTAGATTGTATGCATCAGATTGAGAATAAATAACAAGACAGAAGAAAAGGATGAATGCTATAAAAATGTAAAAAAAAATATTGTGTTTCTCCATATTATATATTATATATTGATATATTTTATCCGCTCATATATTATAAATGTTCGGTACAAGTTGGAACTATATAGTAGACGCGCATGGGAATGCTACTATAGGCAACGGAACAACAACCCAAGGTAATGCGATTATCAGTTTAGGTGTAAGTGCACCTCTCGGTGGATTATCCATAACAATTCCGGCTGAAATTAACGGACACCCTGTTACTGCTATAGGGCAATATGCTTTTATGGGCATTCAGATGACAAGTATTTCAATACCAAGCACTGTAACTTCTATAGGCCAATTTGCCTTTCACAAATGTGTTAAACTTACCTCTGTGAATATACCCAACTCAGCAACAACGATTGGAACCGGTGCATTTACTATGACAGGTCTCATGAACATAACTCTTCCCAGCAGATTTTTTCATTTAACCATAAGTGATACTTCTCAAGGTTATGAAGGGAGCGATTACTTTAGTAACGTTACATTAGCATATAATAAATCATGGTATAAATTTTACACGTGGCTAATCGAGAGAACAATGCTTTTACAGAATTCTGGAGGGAGCATTTTTTCGCCCCTGAGAAATTACTTCCAGGCCTACTATGGTTATAACGCTCAAGACAGTGTACTCCAGCTGGACGGAACATTTGGAGATACGTTTGCGGCTATAGCCGCCCAACTCCCGCTGGTTCAACAGTCGTTAAATGTCTCTGGCAAGATGTGGGCCGGCGCAGTATTAGCGCAGACTACCCCACAGTCATTCCGTGGCATGCAAGGCTCTTACTTATCAACTTTGAAACAATACCAAACTATTGCGTTTGCAGATTATTGCGTATTTACCACTACAAATCCGAACGGGGTATTATCGCAACAAGAAATCGCGACGCAATTGAATGGATATAACCCTGGACTTCGCAGATGCGGTAGCCTACAACCGTCGTCTTCAAATCTTGCAATATCATTTCATTCGTCCGTAAGAAGTTTCGGGCAGGTTTCTTTCGGGAACACATTTATTAGTTTTATTGTTATTCCAGATCATATAGGAAATCTTGACTACCCGTTGTTCGCAAATTGCCCACATTTACAGGATATAACAGTGGTAGCGCCGGAGACGAACTATTGGACAGAGGCCGGCACATTATTTAAATCGTCCATTTCTGGGAATCAAACCACATTAATTCAGTATCCAGCTGGAAGAGTGGTAACATCATACAAAATACCAACTACAGTAACCACAATCGGAAACAGCGCTTTTGCAAATTGTACAAACCTTAACTTTATACATTTCCCCAACGATCTCTTAACAATTGGCGACGGCGCATTCAGTGGGTGCTCAAAATTTAAGGGTTATACGTCTTCAAACCTAAATGTCCACCTGATGTCTGTTACAACCATAGGCCAAAATGCCTTTAACGGTTGTTCAAGTTTAACCTATGTAACGACCGACGACCTGGTTACTTCAATCGGTGACAACGCATTTCAAAATTGTTCGGGTTTAACGTATATGTACATATCGCGCAGAATGACGCAAATTAATGCCGGCACATTTAGCGGGTGTACAAATTTAAAGTCAATAATAATACCATCTTTGGTAACGAGAATAGGGGCGAGCGCGTTTAGATATTGTTCCTCGTTGAACGATTTGCGCATTGAAGATTGGGTTTCCAGCATCGGAACTTATGCATTTGACGGTTGCAGTCAGTTATCGGCATTGGTACTCCCTCCGGCCGTAGTTAACTTAGGTAATCGGGCCTTTACTAATTGCGCGCCCGCTGATTTCTCGGTGACAATGTCAAACAATTGGTTTAATACCGCCCCGAACTCAGATAATGTTGGAGGAGTCTCAAATTGGACTATGTTTAAGGCGGCGTTTGATGCCAACATTAACGCTGTCTGCGTTCTAACAGGTTATTATGTGTTTTCACCTTTAAACGGTGGTAGCGTATTAACGGCACGCGATGTGTATGTTACAATTAGTTCACTTAAATTATCAAGCAATTATACAAGTACAAAATATACTGCATATATTAGCAAAGATGTAAAAACAATTGACGATGGTGCATTTCAAATATGCACAAATCTGAAGACCATGTACATGTCAACGAATGTTGAAACAATTAGCGCTCGCGCCTTCCAAGGCTGCTCTTCGTTACACACGTTTATTATAAATAATTTTACTCATTCCAAGCTAACAACAGTAGGAGATGGCGCATTTACTGGAACTGATCTAAATATCATTATAATCCCAGATTCGGTTACACATATTGGCAAATGGGCGTTTTATAAATGTTTAATAAAGGAAGTTATTTTTTACCCGGGCACAAATATAGATATTATAGACGATTATTGTTTTGCGAGCTGCACAAACTTAAAAATATTAAGGATTCCGAATATGATAAAATCAATAGGAAAATATGCTTTCAGTAATTGTGCACGTTTGACAGAAATTATACTTCCATCTACGCTCGAAACAATCGGGGAGTCCGCCTTTGAAAGCTGTGTATCACTTGGAGGCCTGAATGTACCAGACTCTGTTACGTACATTGGAGAAAATGCGTTCAGGGGTTTATCTTCTGACTTTGGAGCCCTGACTATTTCGACGCGTTTTGGTGAACGTGTCGTGTCCCAGCAAAATGCAAGTGTTCTCTCCGTCCCTAAGGACATTCTCTCTATTCGAGATATAAATGTCGTATTACACAATGCGCATCTTTTTTACAAATGCATGTATGACTATGACAGTTGGGTAGTGTCGATAGCATATAATATACGCAATAGCGGTGCTGGTAACCATCGCCTTTTGACTGATGGCGCTATATGGAATTCATATGTCACCAACACTCCTTATTATCATAGTCCACTATATGATAGCAGTGGTAATTATCTGAACGCATTTGGACAACGTTTATATGTCGGGGGGGGTATTTTGAGAAAGAAACCTACAAGCGGTTTAAATCTCGGGCTCGGGACTTTCTATTGTCAAGACTGGGCGGATTACATTATTAACAACATACCACAAACGCTGAATAATAGCAAGGTACAGAGTGAGGACGCGTGGCTAAACCTACAAAATACAACCGCTACATATTCAGGGATTTCACCGCAAACCACTATATTTAAATATACGTTTGATGGTAGCGCAGGCGCCCTAACTCGTGAAATGGTTAGCGCTCTTCTAAATGGATATGCAGGTAATTTTGGTGGTGTCATTACAAATACCAGCGAGCCATTAATGCCAACCAAGATAGCTGAAAACGCGTTTGACCAGACAAATGTTGTATCGATTCAATTCCCGAAGATGATTACCGAAATTGCGCGCTACGCGTTTCGCGGTACAAGATTGTCGGGGGTGCTATCAATTCCCAATACAGTAACCACGATAGGAGCGGGGGCCTTTCAAGATTGTTCTGGAATAACTCAGATCGTTATACCCAATTCGGTTGTGACTATTGGCGAAAATGCGTTTCGCGGTTGTGGTATATCATATATTATTATTCCAAGTTCAGTGACAACGATAGGAGTAGGTGCGTTTCAAAATTGCGCGCAATTGACAAACGTTTATGCGGCCATACCACCCTCCACGCCGCCAAATTTTTACACCAATTATAACAGTTCATCTGTGTATTTTAACAGAGGAACCGGGTCAGCAAGCATTAAATACAATTATACATTAGATTTTTACCCAGGTCATGGCACCACGCGTATAACTCGCGCGGATGTAACTAATATAATCGGTGGGTTTGCCGGTGATTTTGTTGCAAATATCAATGGCATAAGTAATTCAGACGCGGTCTATATAGAAAATAATGCATTTAGCGGAACAAAAATAACGAACATTATTATTGGAAATTTTGTTGAAGGCATTGGGGATTATGCATTTAACAATTGCGCTCGCTTGACAAATGTATCTATTGGTTCTGGTATTCAGACAATTGGTACTGGTGCATTTTTGAATTGTCAAACTTTGCGGACTGTAAAATTGCCGTCTAAAATGTACAATAAAGCTAATAGTACGTATTTTTCAAGTGGAAACACGATACAGTATGCTTATTATTGCGTAATATCTACTTCCAATAGCGACGGTATTTTAACTTCATATGACGTAGATACGCAAATAGACGTGGGTGCTGATTTTAGTAGCACGATATCAATTACATTTGATTCAAGCGTAGACATTATAGGCGCTAATGCGTTTAACGGTGCACGATATGTAGATAATATAATCATACCACCAAACATTATTTCTATTGGCAGTCATGCGTTTGCAAATTGCGCCAATATGGAGAGTTTAATTTGCGTTGGCGGAGACGACGCACTTCTGTATTCTATTGGCGAATATGCTTGCTACAATTGCCGTCGTCTATCAATGGTGATTCTTCCATTGTCGCTATTAAATATAGGCACCATGGCCTTTATAGGATGTTCGAGTTTATACTCGGTTGTTCTTCCAAGTATATTTGATTACTCATATATGGTAAATACAACCGCATACTTTGTGACAACAAATCAGAAGGATGCTGGGTGGAACAGTGACAAGCCGTACGAGGCTACCGGAACATTCTTTACATTTCACTTTGAGGCAACTCCTGGACACTTTTATAGTTACTCATATGAAAAAGATTTTTATATTAATCAAAAAATTCAAGAATACGATAAAGAACAGGCTAAGAAGGCTGCAAAAAAGGCGTTTTGGACTAAGCTTGGATGGGACCTGTTAACCGTAACAATACTTGTAGTAGTTACAGTAGCGACTGATGGATTGGGCGATGCTGCCGTTGTTGGTCTAATGGGGCCGGTTATTGAAGGAGTCGGTTCTGCTGCCGCGCGCACGGCGGTGACTGCAGCAGTCTCAGTTGGTATCGACCTGGCCGTCGACCAATATCTCCCACTTGACAAATCTTTCGACGGAAATGACCCATTTGCGAGCTCCGAAGAATCGGCCGAAATCACTCACGACGAGGGGTCATGGATTGTTACATCTACGTTCACCACTAATCAAAGAATAAATGTGGATGACCTATGTAGTCACATTGATGCAAATGTTACCGATGTATTGCATGAATTATTTGGGGATAGATTTATAAACGACCCACCTATTGTAGAGTGTAGGCAAGTGGCAGTAAATCAATACAGCATAATATTAACTTTGGATATAGATTACGATACAGTTACAGATGAGGATAAGACTGCTATTGAAAATACACTTCACCCCCATCTTACATCCTTTATAAACCCAGATTATAGATACGCTGAGCTTGCGAATGGCGATCCTGCGACAAATGTATCTGTGGCCAATATTTGCTTTCCGGCAAATACGCCGATTAATACGGATCAAGGTATCATCTCTATAAAAAAAATAGATCCTGCATTTCATACTATTAATAAGAACCGGATTGTTGCCATTACGCAAACAATTACTCTGGCTAAGCATTTAATCTGTTTTAAGAGAGATTCGCTGGGTAAAAATTATCCTGCACAGGATACTATAATGAGCAGGGAACATAAGATCTACTACATGGGGCGGATGATAGAAGCTAAGGATTTTGTAGGTCGGGTAAAAAATGTGTATAAAATACCATATCACGGAGAAATATTGTATAATGTGTTGATGGAAAGATACAATAAGCTAAATGTGAACAATTTGATATGCGAAACACTGCATCCCGAAAACGTGGTTGCACAATTATGTGTTGGTAATTTCAATGAATCTGACAAGGGGGATATAATAAAGACATTGAACAATTGTATCTATAAAAATAGCCCCAAGGAGTATGAGGCATTGGTGAAATATATATTCAAACAAGCCATTGGAGAGAAACCATTCGGACGGTTAAAGCTAATGTCATTTGGCAAATAGACCCTATGCGGTGCACGTTATTTTTTTGTTTTATCTTTTATTTTGTATTCTGTATTTTATATTTTCACGGGATAATATAAAATATTGCACTGTTTACGTCCAGAATATAAACATATCTTCATGTTGTTTCTTTACAGGTTTAGCCACCGGATTGGCTCGTGTTTTGCTCTCGGGAGCAGTGCGTTTACAAATATATTCGCACATAATCGCAATATATGCTTTTGATGGGACTGGCTTGGGATTAGAATTGGGCGCAGGAATTACCTTTTGTGCACCCGCAAACATTATATATAAATAATACATCATTTTATATATAAATTAAATTATCGTTTTCTCATCAGGCACAAAATAACTTATTGTCCGCCAGAGCCAATCTCCAAGGGAGGGCGCATGAAATCGGGCTCAATGGTGGACTGGTTCCAGGGTCCAACGGACAACTGCGGGTTAGGAGGCTCAGAGCGAATTTGCAAGTTCGCGTTTCTCAAGCTCTGGCCAATGGTGTCAATACCAATGTGGTAACCCGCCTTGAGGAGGTTCACGTTGGCAAGCTCGCCCTTACCAGAGGGGTTCAACTGCGCCCACTGGGAGTTAGAATCCTTGGGCAAAAGCTCAGCAGGGTTCTGGATATTGGGCTGGGAGCAAGACGATGGGATACCGGGCATGCTGGTCTGAAGACCGTTAACAGAGGCATACACTTCGTTGCCGTTGGGGTCAGAAGCGCGAACTCCTGTCTCCTTCTTGTACTGTGGCTGCATCTGAGCGTTAGACTCGGCTCCGGACATACCCTTATCGTTCAAGTATCCTGCAAACATGCTTACCGCGTAGGCTACAACTAATAAAGCCAAGATGGCTCCAATTCCATACTCATTCCAAACCTTCGTTAAATAGCTTGTCATTATATAAAATTAATGATAAAATAATTTTTAGAATACATATTAATTATTCTAAAGATTTGATAAATAAATTACAGTCCATCCAATTCGCTTTCTGAGACCTCGTCAATTTCTGCGTCAATGTCGCTATCGCTGTCATTTAAATTGTCCAACATGTAAGTTTTCTTAATATTCTTCGCTTCTAAATAAGCTAAAAGGGCATTCTTTTTTGCTGCCTTGGCCTTGTTTCTTGCCGCCTTATAAATTTCAAAATAAACCTGATTTGGTTTTTTCAACTGGATAGTTTCTAAAGTATCGCCTGATGACAATTCCAAACTGTTAATCTCCTTTAATTCATTCGGGTTTTCCTCAATATCTCCAGTTAGATCCTCAAATTCCAATTCTATAGCAGTTTCTTCGCCGCCCCCTGTTTCGGCCACAGCCCCGGCCACAGCCCCGGCCAAGTGCAAATCGTCGGTTGTCTCTATTTGCGGAAGAGGTTCGTTCATAGCAGATAAACTGCCATCAATAATTGCAGCGGGTTCTGGGGCGACAATGGTTTCAACTGATAATTCTTCCAGCACATCATCTTTTTCTAAAGTTCCAATGTCTTCTGTTTCTTGAACAGCAGCAGGCTCAACCGGTCGTTTACTCGTTTTAATTAAACAGTTATCAAACATCGGCTCATTATCTAATATCATGACCTGCTTTAGGTCAATTTCAATTTGGAAGTTTCTCGCCGTGAATTTAATCCCCTGGATTTCTAAAATGGATATAATGTTGGTCTCAGTCTTAATATCGTCAGCGGTTAATGGTATCTCGTGTTCATTGTAAATCTTAACAGCGGGCATATTGTTGTGGTTCTTAATATTTGTTCTGAGAAGATAAAATTTACCCGATTTGTAGACCCGAATTGTAGAGCTGAATGCAGACTCAATGTCGTTTTCTTCTAAATTATTTTGAAACCATGTATCCCTCCGGTCAAAAATCAGTTTTTGGCACCTTTCTTCTAAATTTTCAAACCAGCTGATGAGGGGCGCTGCATTTTTATCAAACATCAAGTCACAGTAATACTTTTTACCCGTCTTAACAATACCCTGTCTGGTCTGACTTTTAATCGTTTGAATATATAGCGGCTTGTTATTATTTTCTATTTTAGTAAAATACGCCCCTCCTTGAATTCCTACAGGATGCGCTAAAGAAAGGTTTGAGAAATCGAACGCCTCATTTGGTTCAACAATATTGTCCATATTACTCAAATTATAGAAAATTTAAAAACTAATAACACGCACAAGTTTCTGAATATTTATATTACAGTTTAGTATGAGAGATTCCTTGGTCAACCAATGTTTAGATATTTTAAAAAGGGATGACATAAAACATGAGTTCAAGCAATTATTGAAGCCGATTATTGATTTTATTTTGTATGAGATAAATCCGTACATTTATATAACATTGGCCCTGTTCTTTCTAATATTTATGATGATTTTAGCGATACTTGTTATTTTAATTATGTTGTTGCGTAATAAAACAAATGCCATAAAGGTCTTGTAATGGGTTTAGGCAATATTAACTACGATTTGCAGAATATATTTAATGAAATGTTGCGGCGTTATATAATTTTATTCTCATCAATTTATATAATATGGCAAAACACAGACATAGATCTCAGAAGGGTGGCTACAGTTCTGCATCTTCGTATGGCTTCCACGTAAATGGAAGCGGTGATGCGCAATACGCGCGCGTTTTTGATCAAACAGGCGCAAATGCGGCAAACCAATCTAACGTGATAGTTGGCGAACAAGGCCAATGGTCCCACCAAACCGGCGTTCCCTCTGCCCAAAGCATGAAGCTTATTCAGTCTGCAGGTAAGCGAACTCGCCGGGCATCTCGTGCTCGTTCTGCTTCCAGAGGACGCTCTGCTTCCAGAGGACGCTCTGCTTCCAGAGGACGCTCTGCTTCCAGAGGACGCTCTGCTTCCCGAGGACGAAGTGCTTCCCGTGCTCGCTCTGCTTCCCGTGGAAAGAGCGGCGGATTTTTCGGTTCAGTAATTAACCAGGCAATCGTGCCGTTTTCTCTCTTAGCAATGCAACAATCCTATCGCAAGAAGGGTGGCCGCAAAACCATGAAGCGAGGAGGCATTTAAATTTGGGGTTGTATTGATATTTATATAATATTTTATATAATTATTAATGAGTTTTGAGAATCAAATTCAACAATGGGTGTCATTAGATAACCAACTTAAGCAAATAAACGAAAAAGCCCGCGAGTTGAGAGATAAACGCAATACATTGGAGCAAAACATCACAAGCTATGCCGCTTCTAACAATCTCTCTAATGCGACTGTACAAATAAGCGATGGAAAACTGAAGTTTGCAAACAGTCGCGTTCCAGAACCTCTTACTTTTAAATATTTAGAAAAGACACTCGGCGAGGTTATTAAAAGTGAAGCACAAGTTAAAACGATCATGGACCATATAAAACAAAAGAGGACTGTGAAGGTTGTTCCGGAAATAAAGCGGTTTTCCAACAATTAATTAATATATGAATAATTTATATGAACGTCGAATATATGAACAACGAATATATGAATATGAATGAAGCCAAAATAGGAGGCAATGAAATGGTATTTAGTATAAATAGTGGCGGGGCCTGTTCGGGAGGTTTCAACGTGAATTCTATTATGATGAAGGCGGGCATGTCGCCTATAACCACGTTGCAATCTCAATCTGGCGGCGATAACGTGTCCGATTTATTTGACGGAAATTTGGTTATCCCCAGCTGGCTGCTGAGTTATAGTACGATGAAGGGCGGTAACAACGGTAGGGACAAGCATAAAGACGACGATAGCGACGATAGCGACGATGAGTGCATAGACGATAAGTTATACGAAACGCTATTGGATTTGGTGAGAGAGCCACTACATAAATTAAATCAGCCCAATAAGGTTACACGAACAAAGAGAAATAAGGCACGTAAAAATAACAAGGCGTCAACAAAAAGACAAAAGGTATAGAATTATTTGTTATACTAACTTAATAATT
>Ga0114967_10003912_pt1 | contig 12117 bp, 13 predicted proteins | sample M_130628_MF_Meta_FD_92639 | JGI IMG/M metagenome (GOLD analysis project Ga0114967, IMG submission 92639) | Freshwater microbial communities from Lake Montjoie, Canada to study carbon cycling - M_130628_MF_MetaG | ecosystem: Environmental > Aquatic > Freshwater > Lake | place: Lake Montjoie... | reverse complement strand
TGGTCTCTTGACCTTTCTGATCAAGAAGCTTGGAATACCATCACAGTACAATAGAAACCTATTTTTGACTTTTGGTTCAAATTGTGTGAAGAATATTTCATTACTGTTTAATAGATCTGCCATATTTTTAAATCCTTATTTAGTTGTTGTGATAATAAATATAAATTAAAAGTACTTTTTTTTAAATTGTGTTTTAATTTTTAAATAGTTATACTCTATACAAACCAAACTCCAATTATGGCTAGATCTAAAAATTCAAAAAACTGGTTATCTTTAAACTGTAAACATTGTGGTAATTTGTTTGAATGTAGAGTAAGCAAACCAAAAGTATTTTGTAATAAAAAATGTAGTAATAATGATGGTTCTATAAAACAAAAGATAATTGACGGTCAAAAAAAGACTTTTGATGAAAAATATGGTGGTCATCCAATGACAACGGATGTTGTAAAATCTAATTTTAAATCTGCAATTGTTAAAAAATATGGAGTTGATAGTTACAGTAAATTGCCTGAATATAAAGAACGGGTAAAACAAACTCTTTTGAAAAAATACGGATCTGAACATTATATAAATGTAGAAAAGATAAAATCTACCATGATGACCAGATATGGAGTAGACAATGCGGCTAAAATAAAATCTGTCTTAGATAAGAGATCAGTTACTAAGAAAGTAAACCACTATGAGTTCCTAATAAATTACTGTAATAGTAACAAATTACAATTTCTATGTGATGAGGTGGATTACAAAGGATATCACTTCAGTAACATTTATAAATTCAAATGTGATGTATGTGATAAAACGTTAGAAAGTACAGTTTATAACTTAAACAACTTGTTTTGTGATTATTGTCATCCGGAGAAAATTACCACGGTTGAAAATCAATTTTATAATTTTTTACAAGAAATATTACCAAAAGATACAGTTATTAAAAGAAATGATAGAAGTATACTTAACGGTAAAGAATTGGATTTTTATATTCCAGAATTAAAAATTGCGTTTGAAATCAATGGATTGTATTGGCACAGTGAAAATAGTGGTGGTATCAATAAAAACTATCACTTGAATAAAACAAAGTCTTGTAGTTTTTATGGTATATCATTGATTCATATATTTGAAAATGAATGGATACACAAAACTGAAATTGTTAAATCAATTATTAAAACATTATTAAGAACAAATACTATTGTTAAAATTAATGCCAGAGAATGTAAAATTAAAGAAGTAACTGAATCAGATAAAAATACATTTCTTAATCAAAACCATTTGCAAGGAGAAGACAAATCTACAATTAAGTTAGGATTATATAACAAAAATGATTTGGTTAGTATTATGACATTTAGAAAGTCTTCACGGTTTGATAAAACAAGTGATTGGGAATTGGTTAGATTTTGTAATCTAATCAATACTATAGTTAATGGTGGTGCAAGTAAATTATTAAAACATTTTATTAAACATTATAATCCAAAAAATATAGTAAGTTATAGTGATAGAAGATATTTTACCGGCAAAATCTATGAAACTTTAGGATTCAACTTTGTAAGTCATACACCGCCTAATTATCATTATCTTATAAATAATTACAAAGATATCAGACACCGAATGAGTTTCCAAAAACATAAATTAGAAAAATTATTAAAAATATACAACCCTTCATTAAGTGAATGGGAAAATATGAAAAATAATGGATATGATAGAATCTGGGACTGTGGTCACGGAAAGTATTTCCTCAAGATTCTTTCAAACTAGCCTTTTTATCAAATATATGATTGATGTTATTTCTGAGTTTATCTAGATGACCTCTAGATCTTAGTATTTTGAAAACAATATTTTCTGTACTAAACTCACCTGATTTAGTAAGACCAACTTCTCTCATATCATACAAATCTTTAAGTACTTTTTTTAACTTACCAATACTTTCAGTTTCTAGTGCATTTTTAATTTTCAACACCATATCACTGTATTTTTGTTGTATTTGTTCTTTATCTAATTCAAATTCTTCTTTTTTTGGTTCTGTTATCCACTTGTTGTTTAATAGTGAATAAACTCCAGTTGATCTATTTTTCTTAGATACATCTTGAATATATACTTCTACGTTAAAACCTTTGATATGAATATCATGATCTTCATTCCACTTAGCTTTAATTGCGTTAACCATCTTTTCAACCATTTCAACGTCCTCTGATATATCTTTAAAGTCAATTACTATATGAACGTCAATATCACTAAAATTTGACCAATTGTGGTTTGCACTACTTCCCACCATTAAAATATCTTTAATTGGTGCAGTTAGTTCTGTATCCTTATAAAACAACTGTCCTATGGACTTTAAAGATTCAGCTACATCTGGTTTCAACTTTAAAGTATTCCAAAGCGCTGGATTAAGAGTGTTATTATATATTCTCACTTTCATATATTAGAATAACTATAACCAAAAGATTCTGGCAATTGATTTATTAACAATTGTAAATCATTTAGTGATTTTGATGCGGTTGTATGAATAATACCTTTACCACCAGCAGTTTCAAATGATTCTACATTTTTAGGCAAATCATCAATTAAGCAGCTATTTGGTTTAGCAAATTTAGCTTTACCTCTACCAGAACCGCTGAAATTAACTTTTAATCCTGACCAATTGTTTCTTAACCATTCTAATTTACCTTTTTCTATATTTCTAATAACTTCTTTAGCTTCATCTCTTGGATGGTTTTTAATAATCCAATTACCGCTGGTGCTTGTTAAAACTTGTAGATCTAGATTGTTATCATTAACAATTTTAACTATACCATCTTTAAGTTGAGTAAAATCAGGCATCTTTTCCATACTTGACCAAAACAATTCACCTTTATTAGCAATTTCATTCCAGAACTTTAAAGTGCCGTATTGAGCTTCAAATTCTTTAGGTGATGATCCTATCATTTGAGTGAATTGTAAATCAAAATCACACATCACACCATCCATATCACAAAATACAATAAATGATTCAGATTGTTCTAGGAGGTTAGCATCCCAAACTTCAGGTAAAAGCGCTTTAAGCTTAATCATAATAAAATAAATATCAGGAGATTAAAATAACTTGACTTAAATCTATAAAAAGCATATATTAAAAGCGCAACATTTATATTTAAAAAAGCATTAAGCATTTATTATAATAATAAGTAAAACGCAATATAAAAAGCGCAGCGCACCTGATAATTATAACTTTATTTAGGATTTGGTATAAAAGTTCCATCTTTTAGATTTAAAGATCCTTCACCGTACTTGGTGGTGATGGAATTTAACCATTCATCTTCATCTTTTTGAATCTTTTCATAGTTGGTTCTAAGATTAGATTCAACTTGAGATAGTTCTTTGATTTTTGAGTCTAATGTCATTTTGTCTAAATATAATTGACCAAATGACATGATGTTTTCTTGGAAACTAAGTTGAATGTTCTTCAATGATTCCAATTCTTGTTGTGTAAATTTAATAGGTTCTGGCATAATTATTTAATTGTAATATTGTTTTTTATTTTGTCAAAAACGTCATGTGGAGATATTGAGGTTGTACACTCAAACATTCTTTTTGTATTTTTGTGGTTTGGACACCAATTCCAATCATACTTGTCAAATGGTTTTTCATTTAAACAACCATGACAAACTGATTCATTGTCTATTCTTATTACATTGGTTGTAAACTCACACCATTTTTTTGTAACATTTGTTATCAACACAACTTTTTTACCAACCGCATGTGCTAACCAACTTAAACCGTTGGATGTACCTATATGAAATTCTGCATGATTCATATAGTGTGTGGATTCCAACAGTGATATTCCTGTTTTATCAATTGCACCTGATGGTACTGTGTTATAACAATCTTTTGCTCCATAACTATTATACATATCAACACAAACGGCAGTTAATCCATAACGTTGTTTTAATAAGTTTAAAAGTATGTTCCACCCTTTCTTTGCATTCCAGTATCTTCCCTGATGGGTTGATTGTATTGAAATTGTAAAATATTTTTCTTTAATAGGTCTATCTTTTATTACAGTTGCAACTTTTGCGCATGTTTCTTCAAATGGAAGTCCTAATAAATCTGATGCATACTTTTCAAGAGGTTGGTCTAAATTTACATGTAAAACTTTCAGTTCGTCATATCTAAACGGTTCATCAAAATTAATATTTGGATAAACTGATTTAAACAAATCAACATACTTTGTGTTTATAATAAAATGTACAGTGTGGTTTGTTAATTTTTGATATTTATCAACCTGACCAATTGACGCAATTGTATCACCTAAAGAACTTGTTGTTAATTCTATTTTTATTATCATAAATTTACTTTTCTAAAACAAAAATGATCTTCTTTTTCATTAAATATTCTCAACTTAAAATGAGAATATTTTAATATTCCATCAAAGATTATATAACTTGATGTACGGATTGGAGTCATGTTGAATGCATGTTCATTGATTGAATGTAACAACACTTCTTCATAATCATTAATGCCATAAACTTCTATTATATATACACCAGAAGAATCTAGATCATAATGAATTGCGTCTCTGTATTGAAATAATACGGATAACTTATTATTTTGTTCTCTTGTATACGTATTTAATAATCTCTTATATTTTGTTGGCGTGTCACTTGCTGCGTGATATACAAACAAAGTGTTTTCAGAAAGAAAATGGTAACGATATGGAATGATTTTTATATTATTTGTTACAACTGGTTTAGTTATATCAAAATACTCCATATTTAATAAATTATCATCCGTTAACGTTTGTCTGATAAATAAATCCAGTACGGTTTGTTCATGGAAAAACTCATAATTATATTTTCCGCTATTGTCCCAAATATAATTTAAAGTATCTATTGACCATTGAGAGTTTTTCCATATCATGAATCCTGTATTAGTCATGGAGTACATCCTTCTATCAGATTCTGATGGTGGATTCTTTGAAATTACTAAATCAATTCCGTCATCAATAAAATCTTCAATTTTTGTGTTTTTTAGAAAAATTGCATCCGCATCTATCCAAACAACATAATCATAGCTAGGTAAGTGTTTTTTGATTAAATTGATTTTGATCCAAGTATTTTGTCGATCTACCAAAGGTTCTTGTAAAATTTCACATACAAAACTATAATTGTGTTTATTTGCATATTTTAAGTTTACTTCTGCACAAAATTTGCCAAAGTCACAATTACCGTAATTGTTCCAAACTACTTTTTTTGTAAATGCGGTTAATATTAAAATATTCATTTTATTAATAATATAAAATTTTTTCTATGTTGTCAATTATCATCTTTGGTGTTATTGATTTAGAACATTCATATTCTCTATCAGTATTTTTTAATTTTGGGCACCACCACCAATCTGTTCTGTCAAATTCATATCTATCATCACTCCAACATCCGTGACAGACATTTTTATTAATTACTCTAAATGGAGTGAAAAATTCAGTTGTTTCTTTGCTCATTCCGCTAACTAATATACATGGTTTATTTAAACACCATGATAACCAACTCATTCCAGATGATAGTCCTATAAAAAATTCACAATTATATAACAAATTAATAGGTTCATTTAGATCAACTGAGTCACACAATTCAATATCTAGATCAGTATCATTTATCAAATCAACAGATTCTTTCTGTAAAACTATTACTTTATACCCTTTAGAATTTAAATATAAAACAATTTCTTTCCACCCATTTTTGTATTGCCATTCTTTACAAAATGCCGTAGATTTTGTTGAAATACAAACGTATTTTTGAACTGTTTTTCTTTCTTTATTCTGAACTTTTAATGGTGGTTTAAGTTCTTCAAATTTTAATCCTAATATATTTGAACATATTTCTTGATTATTTAAAACTTTCCATTTTACTTTATTGTTATGTGGGTTATCAAAACAGCCAATTGGATATGATGCATATAAATTTTCAACAGAAGTTCCTGGTTCAACAAAATTAATGTCAGGATAAATTTCTTTGAAAAGATAATTAAAAAAGGTTGAACAATATAATATACAATTATGTTTTTTTCTAAATTCTTCTACATATGGAATCCATCCTAAATTGTCTCCCAATGACTTACTATCAAACCATATATAAACACGTTTGTCATTTGCGTTATAATCAATTTCCTCAATTGTTAATTTTGATTTGAAATCAATGATTTTAATTTTATAATTTATAAAATAAGTGTAGGAACTTTTACACCACATGTTAGATTTGATAACATCATCATATATGACTTTATCTGTGTCTTTGTCTATAAACTGAACATAGTACTTATTAAATTCATCTACCAATGGAATTTGATTTGGAAAGTTAGTACCATTATCTATAAACTGAACATTGTATTTATTATCAACGTTAGATAATATTTCACAGAAAGCACCGTCTACAAAATTTATGTTAAACTTCATGTTTTATTGTAAAAATTAAGTGTCTAAAATAAGAATAATATGAAAAATAAGGAAAATATGTAGATATATTTGACTTAAATTTATTCAATTTTTGAATCAAAAATGTATCTCTTGATGAAATATTAGGATGAATATTTTCATTTAAGTAGTATAAAACTATATGCATTTTTTTATTGTATGTCTTCAATTGACTTAATACATTAAAAAAACTATCTTCACTTTCAAAATAATTTAATACTATTGCATATTGTTCAAATCCACTATATTTGTTAAACTCAACATGTTTATCAATATATATGTTTTTAATTTTATCTTGTTGATCCTTACTGAGTCTTGGTGATATAATACATACGTTTTTATTTAATTGATTTATGTCAAAGTATATCATTGAATTAAACTCTTTATAACACTCATTAAAATCATATATAGGTTCATATGGATTATTTTTACATTTATCATATCCAACGTCAAAATTGCCGTTAAAGTTATCTTTTACTGTGGAGTGAGATTCAGAGTCTGTTCTATAACTCCATCTGTATAAGTTTCTTGGTACATGTAACCACTTTCCAAATCCATTTGAATACATTGTATGATATGAATCTTCTGCGCATGCATCAAAGTCTTTTATCTCAAAATCCAATTCTTTTAGATTTTTAAAACACCTTCCGTGACCAAGACAATAATAATTCAAATTGTTTAAATAATCTACTGTTGGATGAAAGTGTTCTAGTTTTTTATATAAAACATCATCATTTCTAACAAATCCTACTGAATGCACTTGATTATCTGATTCATTCATTTTTTTATAATCACAGGATAAAAAAGTAACATCTGGATATTTTTTTGCTAAATGGTTGTAAACGGTCAATATATTAACGTCTACTAAATCATCACTATCAACTAACAAAATATATTCATATTCAGATGGAATCATAGAATTTGGTTTCCAATACATTTGTTTTTTATATTGTTGTTCCAAATATACAATTTTATTGTTTCCTTGAATTTTGTTCAACAACTTAGATTTGGTGTTATCAGGACTAAAATCATCCGTAACAAACCACGTCCAATTTGAATATTTAATTGACATTAAGTTTTCATAAATTTGATCTATATAACGCTCAGATTTATAAAATGATGTGTAAATTGCAAACTTTAATTCTGTGTTCATAACAAATTGGTTTTAAATAAATAATTGATTGTTTTAGTTACATCTTCTACTGAAGAATGACATTCAAACGTAGGTTTGTTTTCTAAACATTCAGTTAAAGGCGGCACGTTGTTCATAGTACCCCATTCTCTAACACCATATTTCATATTATTGGTACAGAATAAATCACATTTTCCTTTTACATACAAATACTTGTAATTCTGTGTTCCTTTTCTATATGGAGAAGAAAATCTAGGATCTTTTGCGCTTCCTAATTGGAGTATAAATGTATCAGTAGTACCAGCAAGATGTAACAAACCAGTATCAAGAGTAATAAACAACTTTGCATTATTTAATAAATGCCATGTATCACTTAGATCTAATTGATCTGCCAAATCCAAACCATGCAAGTTATTGAACTTTTTAATGTGTTTTTCAGTGACTAAATTTACTTCTTGTTGAACTGTTGTTTTTCCGGTTACTACTGTAAAAATGTTATTTTTTGATAAAAAGTCAACTAATAATTGCCAATTTTCATATTTCCAAGTTCTATTGGGCCAGTTAGTAGATGGATGAATAACCACATAATCTTTAGGTAGTTGTATAGAATTTGAGTATTTATTGGGAAAAAAGTCACAATGTAATTCATCACTGAATAATTGAAATCCCAAATCATTTGCGTGAATTTGACGCAGATCCACCAATTGAAACTTTCTTTCTACTCCAAATTGATTTTTTTGACCTGGTAAAACATAAGTCTGATAATATTCAATCTCATTATTAATCAGATAATTCCAATCTTTGTTTTTGAATTTATCCTTGAACTCTTCATAACTATATAATTTGTCAATGTAAGGGTTGTTAATCCACATTCTCTTTGTTTCATCAGGAACAACTACGTTTATTTTTTTGTTATATACAAAAAACATTTTACGCAATGATGGTGTTGCACAAAGAGTATCTCCTAATGTTCTACAATTAACTGATAAATAAACATCTCTTTGATTGATCATAACATATATTACATATAAAAATTTAAATTAAAAAAATCAATTTACACCAAATAAAAATACGTATTATCATAGGTTACAAATGAGAAATTTATATCACATAGTTACTAGATTTACGAGGAATGATACTAAATGGTTAGACAATTGTTATAAAAGTATAATAAGTAATGATATAAATTATAAATGGTATATAATTGGAATAGAAGATGACGTTGATATTTCTAAATATAAAAACACAACATATCTAAAATTTCCAAGTAAACCTAATTGGAAAAATTTATGTAATTATTATCTGGATGTTGTACCTGATGAGGGTCAATGGTTCTTTATCTTAGATGATGATAATCTGTTACATCCAAATTTTAATCAACTAGATGATAGAATATATAATGATACAAAATTAGTAATAATGAGTCAACTCTATGAACCTGATAAAATAAGAGTTGCATGTGAACAAAATATAATGGTTCAGAAAATAGACATGGCACAATTTTGTATTAAAAGAGAGATAATTAATGATTTAAGATTTTGGGAAATATATAGAGGTGATGGTTATTTCATTATGGAACTATATATAAGATGTAGAGAATATGGAATACAATCACAAATATTCCCTGAAGTATTTTCTTATTATAACGCACAACATTGGATATGATAAATATAGACAGTATAGATATATTAAAACTCAAAGAACAGTTCAAAAATCATAATAGAATTGTTATTAATAACTTTTTATTAAATGATCACGCTGAATCTTTTTATGAATTTTACAATGAAAAAATGCCATCTAATTGGTGGCACGCATCATCATATCCATCTTTTACTAAAGGTGAGTCACATGAATTTATACCAGTAACAGATGAAAATTATCATACAATACAAATAAATAAATCATACTCAAATAAGTGTTTGAATGATAATGTATATTCTTACTTCTTTTATAGAACCCTTCCTCACAATGAAGGATGTAACTGTACGCATTGTTCTATTAATGACTTTTTGCATACTCCAAAGATGGTTAATATACTAAATGAAATCACAAATTTAAAGTTAGAAAAACCTACAACTATATTTGCAAATAAATATACGTCAGACTGCTTCTTGTCAACACACACAGATGATGGAAATGGAAGATTAGCATTTGTTCTTCACTTAACAAAGGATTGGAATCCTTGTTGGGGAGGTCTTTACATGGATCACACTGACCCTTATAATATTAAAACCTTACTCCCAAGTTTTAATAAAATGGTAATGTTTAAAGTAGGAAATAACCAAACTCCTCATAGTGTTAGTTGTGTCACAAATAACTTAACTAGAAAAAGAATATCAGTAACAGGATGGTATAATTAAAATATGAAAAAATTTTGCATATTAACATTAACACATGAATCCAAAAACAGACCATCTTATTTAAAAGAAACAATAGATTCATTCTTAAATAATACTGAATATGATGAAATAATTGATTGGTTTATTTATATCAATAAATCAAATGAAGAATTTATTACTACTTGTAATGAATTGATAGAAAAATATAAAGATAAAGTTGATTTCAAAATAGTACATTCTAACATAAATAATGGTGTGGGATATGGAATAAACAGACTCAATGAACTTGGTGCGGATTATACTTACAGCCTTTTCTTAGAGGGTGATTGGAAATGCATGTCACCAGAAATAAGTGGTCAATCAAAAAATTGGTTGAAATCAAGTTTAAAATTGTTAGAAGAAAATCAAACTGTAGATGCGGTATTCTTAAGAAGATATATAAATGATTATGAAAGTAGATCCACAGGAATATTAGGACATACAAATATAAATGATTCTGTAGAACTTGAATTGGATAGTTTGAAATATTTTATTGCTCCTATAGGTTCTTATACAAATAATCCATTAGTAAGAAGAAATAGTTCATTTTATAATAAAAAAGTGTTTCCATTAAAAGAGTTCTTTGATGAAAATGGTAATCCTACAGAGTTAAAGATAGACAATCAAATGTATCCAAATTGGGGTGCAGCAGAAATAGAAGCGGCTTCAGTATTACACTGTAATCCTAATAATGAATCAAATGCAATGACATATGCATTTCTCATGTGGGGTACTCATTGTCATATTGATGATTTAGGTAATCAATATGACCATGAAAGTCAATCTTTCTATGAAAAAGAAAATACTAAAGGTTGTAAAAAATATAAAAATGGACAGTCTACATGTAAATTTGGATATTATAATATATCACCTCATTTTTGCACATTATGCAGTGTAGATACAAAACCAATTAATTTAGTACATCTATTTTCAATTGAATCTGAAATGTTGGATACGTTGGAGATAAACAAAAATATATGGTCTAATGATGAAAAAGTTAACTTTGTAAAAAATTACATACAAAATCCTGAATTAAATGCGGAGAATTTTACTAAGTATTTTATATGATATCTTTTATAATTCCAACAATATGGAAAGCAGAGGAAATATATAAATCAATAGAACAATTTAAACGTGTCAAAGATAAAAATGTTGAACTAATCATAGTTGACAACACTCATTCAGATTTCTATGATAGTGACCCAAGAATAACGGTGGTTAAATGTTCAAAAAACATATTTGTAAATCCAGCGTGGAATATTGGTGCAAGATTAGCCAGAAATAAATATATTTGTTTATTAAATGATGACATTTACTTCAATTATATACCATTAATTAATTCTTTTCCACAATTCATTGAATCATATCCAAATCTAGGATTAATAGGATTTAACGACCAAACATTAAAAATTGATGGTGAATTAAATGATGATAATGATAAATTAGAATTATTTGATACTACCGGGATGGTACCATATGCATATGGATGTTGTTTGTTTCTAAAAAAAGAAGACTATATACAAATTGATGAATCATACAAAATTTTCTATGGAGACACTCTTTTAATTGTATCTATTGTTGACATAAAAAGAAAATACATGTATTATATAGATAATATAAAATATATTGGAAGAGTAAGTGTAAGTAGTGATCCTCATTCTGAGGAAATGAATGATGAATCTCCTCTTTTTTCTGTACAATATCATAAATTAATAAAATATGGATCAGACTATTTCAAAAAATAACAAAATAACAGTTTGTATATTTGGAAAACATATAGATTCGTTATTTTCAGAAAAAAATGCTCCTGAATATGAGGAGAATACATTTGAACTTTTAAATTATGAAAATGACCGTCAATTAAATGACATCATAAAAAAGTATGATCCCCACGTTTATATCACATTTGGTGATTGGCAACAGTATAAATTGTTGTGTAATGCTCCATATGAAATAAGAAAGAGATGGTTGAACTATCCAACTGATGTATCTTTAGATCAATTAGGAACAGATGCATTAAATTGTTATATAAGTTCAACATTTTGTTATTATTCAAATGAAGCAGGTAACCCATTAGTGTCAGTATTTACGCCAGCATACAGATCTGCACAGAAAATATTTAGACCACTACAGTCTCTATTAGATCAAACTTATAAAAATTGGGAATGGGT
>Ga0114967_10003911_pt1 | contig 12117 bp, 14 predicted proteins | sample M_130628_MF_Meta_FD_92639 | JGI IMG/M metagenome (GOLD analysis project Ga0114967, IMG submission 92639) | Freshwater microbial communities from Lake Montjoie, Canada to study carbon cycling - M_130628_MF_MetaG | ecosystem: Environmental > Aquatic > Freshwater > Lake | place: Lake Montjoie... | reverse complement strand
AGCAAGTCCATGATCTCAATCCCTGAGGGGAGAACCCTGAGTTCCTTCCTTCCGGGCTATCAGCAAGACCATCGATTTTCCCCGCCCGCGAAAATCCTACAGGCGCAGGTCAGGATGTCTGAGCCTCATAACTATTGATCAAAGCTGGCTGGCGGTCTTTCACCAGGACACGGGTTCCACTTTTAATCGTGGCAAAGCGGGGCTGGGTCGTGAACCCGTTGCCTTGGCCGTGGGGTTGGATGCCGACGAGACGGCAGATCTCCGGGGAAGGGGTGAGGTCCAGCGTGATCCCATCATCCGACGCCTCGGCTTCAATTTCGGCGGTGGTTCCGAGATTTTTGAAATTGAAGGACTGTGGGCAGCCAGGGGTCGGCCAAAATACAGGGTGCGTGATCGGGGGGGCTGGAACTGGAGCGGGTAGCTCTATGATGGTTTCGGGGAGATTCGGCTGATCGAATTCAGTCGGATAGGGAAACTCCAGCACTGACTCCAATTTGGATTTCTGACCGCCCCGCACGAGTAGGTAGGCGGACTCAGAGAGGGTAGCCTTGCCAGAGTCCAGCAGTGCTTGAGCCGCAGTGCGGAGACCCTCTGTTTGGCCGGAAGCAGGTATGCTATCCATCAATTGATCAGCATCGGCAGCATCCAGCTCGACCCATTCACAGAGCACTCCGATTTCCTTGATGGCTGATGAATTCAAGACCGGGGGCGGACCATGCCCTTCAATAAATGCTTTGAAGAAAACCAGCACGCGTTCCTCTGCCATTGGTTGGGCTGCGGTGCCGGGTCCGGGCACTGCCGGACGCAGCAAGGCAACCAGCTTCCATGTGTCGTGTTCACACAGGGCCTGAGCAGATAAGGCACAACGCTGAAAGACGGGTTGGGTGATTTCGGCGATGCCCTGCCCCCAAACCTGATCACCGGCATGGGTCGTCCAGGTGGCGGCAAGGTTCAGGTCTGCAAAACGGGAGCTGTCGTCCACGGTGGGTTCGATCTCGAGGTCGAATCCAAGTTGCTTGGTTTCGAAAGAGGTTGGTTCTGCTTTTTTGAAGTCTCCCTGAAGGACGTTGCCACCCTGCACCACGACCTTTGTGGACACCTCCGGGGGGTCATATTCGGTCGGATAGGGGAAATGCCGCAGGGTGCCTGTTTTGGCCTTTAGACCGCTGGTGGTGGTTAAGAATTGTTGCTGCAGGAGCTGGCCTTTGCCGGCGGCCACCAGCTGTTGCGCGGCTTCGTGCATCGCGTTGCCGGACTGCGGACTGGAAGAAGTGAGGGACCGGATCAGGCGGTTCGCTTCAGCGTGGGGCAAGGCGATCCATTCGCAGGATACCCTCAATTGTGGCGCGGGTTGGGACGTTTGATTGGGCTGGGCCCGGAGCAGTGAATGCGCCGACAGGGCTACCAGCATCAGGACGCCCAGGGAGCCCAGCCATTTAGTTGGAGATAATTTCACGCGGATAACTGGTTGGGGGCTTAAGGGAGGACGGTGACAAAGACGAGGAGTGCTTTCTCCGGGATTTTTTCGACGGAGGGACCACGCAATAGTCCCAAAGATGCGGGAGGTGGTGCATCCACTTTGGCGATGAGGCAGGGTTGGCGGGCGATCAATGATCCGGCAAAGCCAGCCGGGCATTCCACAGTCTCCAGCCGCTGCTTTTCCTGCGTGCCATCGCCGTGGCAGCGGATGCCCATCAATCGGACCATCCGGGCCTGGGTGTTGATGGAAAATGGGCCTTCATTCCTGACGCAAGTCAGCTCAGTCTCCACATCAATCCCGGTCCGCACCAATTGGAAGGTTTCCGGAATCCGTGGCGTATCGCCAAAAAACAGCCGTTCGTATTTTTGGATAGCAGGCGGGATTGTCCCCTGCGTTTGACCGCCGCCCTGGGCCGGAGCGAAATTAGCGGCATTTCCGATTTCGGTAACCGAACGGGTATTGGATTTCTGAGCACTGCGCAGGATCTGGTAGGTCGTCTCCAGCAGGCTGGCCTGGCCCTTGCTGATCCGCTCCTGAAGATCATTCCTGAGGGCTCCGGACTGTTCCCCGGCCGGATATCTGGCGAGGAGAGCGGCCGCGTCGGTCTGGCTGATCTCGATCCATTCGTGGAGCAAACCGGCGGCTGGCGGCGTTTTAGCGGCCTTGGCTTTCGCTGGCCGGCTTGCATTGGTGACGGGTGCTGCAGGATCTTCCCACAACGCCCGGATAAACGTCAGGACCCGATCCGGCACGAACGGGCCGCCGACTCCTTCAGCTTCTGGATTGGGCCGCCGAAGAAGGGTGGCCAAGGTCCACTCACCTCTCCGGAGCGGAAACCTGCTGTCAAATTGGCAGTGATGAAAGATGGGCTGTTTTATTTCAGCGTAATCACGGCTCCAGGCATGTTCAGCTGTCAGGCTGCTCCAGGAATGGGAAAGATTCAATTCCACCCAACCGGAACTGGGATCGCAGGATACTTCCGCACTGGTAGTCCAGCCCAGGTGTTTGAATTCAAATGATTGTGGCGTGGTGGGGGTATAAAAAGGCTTCACCACTTCCGGAGGGCCGGGGTTGGTGATCAGGCCCAGCATGACAGGGTCGAATTCGGTTGGGCAGGGAGACTCCTGAATGGATTCGGATTGACTCCTGCCCAGGGGAGTCGTGAGAAACTGCCGGTGCAGGCGCTTTCCCTGACCGGCGGCCACACTCAGGAGGGCGGTTTCCCGTGCCTTTGAGCCTCCCGCAAAGGCTCCACCCATGCTCCGGATCAAGGCATTCGCCTGGTCGTGCGGGATTTCGATGGAATCAATATCAAGCCGGATCTGCACGATAAAATTCTGTGCCGGGGCCGAATCCTCCCCGCCCGTGGCATTACCGGGCGGTGCAAATGGGTCCCGCTGGGCGAACAGGGGGCCAAGCCCGGACCATACCAGGGCAGTGATCACGTAAAGGGAGGGGCAGCGCATCCGTTAACCTACTACGGCATGACTGGTCTGTCATGCATAAGATAGGGATTATCGGTTGAAACGAATCCTTCGCATTGCCAAGGCGGTTCGCCTGACTCGCTTCAGGACCAGAATGCTTCCGGATCAGAAGAGGTTGGACTCCTTCCAGCCATTCAAATCAGGCAGATGGGACCAGGCTGCCGGAGCCGGATGTGCCCGTCAGATCGACTGCAGCCGTTTCGCGCAGCAGGATAGCCAAGCCTGCTTCTGCGGCAGCCATCTGGGTGTAGACGCCGGTGGCACCGGCTTCCAGGAGCGGGACGGCTTTGGCAATATCATCCGGCACGCCCCAGCGGCCAATGTAAATGCGCAGTCGGGGGAATTGTCGACGCAGACGCCGGAGCTGCAGGCGGGCGGTATCATGGCTGCCGGGAGGCGTGGCACTGATGAGGAGTGCCGCTGGCTGACGGGCCTCGATCTCCGCATGCAGTTCTCCGGTTAGTCTTTGTCCAGGGACGATTTCAAAGTCCAATCCGGCAGGCAGCATGAACTGCAGGCACTGCAGCGCTGCTTCATCCGCTCCGGCATCGAGAGGCCAACCCAAAACCAAGGGTCGATTGGCAGGATTTGCGGGAACAGCGCTGGTGCCTGCAGCAGCGGGAACATCGTTGGGCAATCCCGCCGCAGAGCGCATCTCCGGCAGGGCGCGGGCCATGACACGCAGCACGGCATCATGCAGGAGTTGCTCCTCATCATCGGACAGGCGATCACGGGTCGATTCCCTTTTCGCCAGAGCGATCGCTGGCAGCACCGTCTCATCCAGCACTTCCATTGGTGATTTTTTCCGGAGTTCCGCATCAAGGAATTCACTGGCTTCAGTTTCGTCCCCGGCGAGGAGTCGTTGATAGAGCACCATCCAGGGCCTGACTTTGGGATTGTCCCCCATCAGGATTTCCACCCATTCGAGAGATGGCACGTGCCGGGCCATCACGACAAAACAGACGGTCAGTGGGGTCGCCATCACCAAGCCAATCCCGCCCCACATCCATGTCCAAAAAACTATGGCCACAAGGAGGGCAAATTCAGAAACCCCCACGCTTTGACCATAGAGCACAGGCTCCAGGATCATGTTGGTGCCCAGTTCCAGCAGGGCGATGAGGGCGATCACCATGAGCGGATGCTGCCAATCCGGAAACACTGCCAGGGCCAGGGCGGATGGGAGCACAGCCACCACCGCCGGACCCACATAGGGGATGAAGCGGAAGAGCGCCGCCAACACGCCCCAGAGCACCACATAGGGTAATCCGATGCAATACAAACCAACCGCCAGGACGGTGCCATACAATCCGTTGATGATCGCCTGCATGAGAAGATAGCGCCCCACCCGGCCCCCGGTTTCGTCCATGGCACGGGTGACGATGGTGACGTGACGGAATCCGGCAAGGCGCATCAGGCGGTTCCTCAATTCCTGCTGGCGGAGGAGCATGAAGATGACAAAGACGATCACGGTAGCCGCATTGCCGAGGCCTTCCCCGGCGGTGCCGAGAGCCCCATTCAACCAACCTGGAGATTGCTCAGCCTGTTCCACCGCAGGGATAGGGCGGTCAATGGTGGGCTCAGCAGCGGCAGCGGTGGGCTTGGCGACAGGGGGTGGAGCGGGCGCTGAAGCGGGCTTTTGAACAGGCGGCGCGGCTTCACCGGAAGCGGGCGGGATGTCAGGTTCGGGCGGGGCAGTGGCAGCAGCGGCGCTGCTTTCCTTGATCGTTTCCTTGATGTCCTGGAGCTTTTCCATCACGCCGCCCCGCCCACTTTGATGAAAGGAGACGATCCGGTGGCGGATGTTATCCTTGTAGTTGGGCAGGCTGGCGGCAAGGGAGGAGAACTCCCGGCCGATGACCCATCCCATGATGCCGAGAAAGGAAAAGACGCTCAAGGTGACCAGCACCACAGCAAGGGCACGCGGCATCCGGCAGCGGTGCAGGAAATTGACCAGAGGATTGAGCAGGAAAGCAAAGAGGACAGCCAAGGCCAGCGGCATGAGCACGGGCTTTCCGAAATAAAACACGACCACGATCAGAATCGCAGTGACGAAGCCGGGAAGGGCAAAGCGTTTTCCCCGATGGGCGGCGCTCATGGAATATAAGGTTCGAGGCTGATACTGTAGGCCTGCATCTGTTCCATGCTCATCTTCCGGTAGGCAGGATCCTGGAGCTGACAATGAACTTCCTGACGCAGCAACAGCAACGGGCCAAAAGAGGTGCAGACTGAACAATCCGAAGCATCCCGTCCGGTGCCTATCCTTACAATCCCATCCGGTGAGGCGAGCCCAGTGGCGTCCCAGAAGAGCCAGCGGCCACCGATCCAGGTTTCAAAACAGGCATGAAAATCCGGCGGAGAAAGATCATAGGCATAGCCGGTAAAATAGCGGGCAGGAATGCTCATGGCCCGGCAGAGCGCGATGCCGAGATGGGCGAAATCACGGCAGACTCCGGCCCTCTCCACCAGGGAATCGACTGCGGAAGTGCCGGCATCCGTGGATCCACTCACGTAGGTAAGGCGGCTGGAAATCCAATCCACCACCGCCCGCACTTTTTCCTCCGGGGTGGGCAATTTGCCAAACAGATCAAAGGCCAGACGTCCGAGACGGTCGGATTGGCAATAGCGGCTGGGATACAGATAAGGCAGCACCGGCCCATTGAACGCCGGTGGACCGCCGTCATTCAGACTGCCGGATGGGATGAAATCCGCCGCTAATTCCACAGCGGCTTCATAGCGGATTTCATAATGCCCGGGCTGGCTGGCATGAAGGCGGTCGAACGGGGTGCCGGTAGCCACACAGGTCTGAAGATGATGCTCCAGTCCTGGAGGGATCTGCAGGTTTTCAAACCGCAGGCTCTGCCCGGGACATTCACGGGCCCGGATGCTCAACAGAAAAGTAACTGGCGTCGTCACCTCGTATTCAAGCAAACTGGAGACCGTAAAGTGCATCATGGAGGGGAATATCTTGATTTAATGGGCTAACTTCAGGATATGAAGTGGGATATCAGGCAGCTTCGGCTTCAACATTGCAGGCGTCACCAGCCAAATCGCTCAAAGTGCGGTCAGCTTCCTTTTCCTCATTCAGGGTCCCGGCCAGAAGCGATGCAGCATCTTCATGGCCAAGCGCATCCAGCCGGGAGGGCGAGGTAGCTAGCTGGTGGTGAAGAAGGAAAGATTGCGGTTCCATCCGATGAGGCGGGTGGCATTCTCAAAGATGTCCGCAAATTTGCAGATCAGATCCCGGTGTTCCCGCTTTTCGCCCCCGTAGAAGATGGATTCCGCATTGTCCCGCACCCGCACCATGCCATAGTGGAAATTCCCCTCCTTTTCGTATTTATGATAGTGAATCCCCACGAGGCGGCGGCCGATGAAAATACTGATGACGGTGCCCGCCACCGCGTGGATGATCAGCACCAGGACGAGGGTGAAGGAGGTGCTCCAGAGCACGCCGGTGAAAGCGAGCAGGGTGACAAAGGAGTTCAGCGTCATCAGCAGAAAACTTAGGGTCGTGGTAGTGATATTTTTGACGTCTTCCGCGATGCGCTGATCCGGATTGTCTATGGTATCGGAACTTCTTGGATGATAGTAGGCGCGGTTGGCAAAGTAGCGCTTCAGCAGGTGGTGGGTCATCCATTGGCGCCAAAGCAGGGCCAGCTTTTCCCCGGTGAAGCGATACCGGACGCCGATGGGCACAGCGAGGGCGAAGGTGCCAATATAGAGCCAGAGGTTCTTCCGGAAAGCCGCCGGATCCCGGGCTGTAAAGGCATCCATGAAATCGCGGGCCACATAACTCATCACCACCTGAACCAACGCTACAGCAATGGCGCAGCCCAGCAGAAGGGCCAGCAGCAGCCGGGCCTTCTTTTTCTTCTCCGGGCGGAAGAATGGGACAATGATTTCCCGGATCCGTGACAGGGTGTGCCGGTCGAAGGTGGGATCAGCCGTTTCGGACATGTTGGTGAGTTCAGTCGGTTAAAATGCAGTCCAAAAAAGGGGCCCGGACTCCCAGACAGCCGGGGGGAAGCTGACAAGGGAGCCGGGCCAAACCGCAGAGGGGTTTATCTGCGGGAACTTTTCACTAGCAGCACGGCACCAATGGCCAGGGCAACTCCACCGGCGATGGCCAGAGCAGGTTCCTCTTTGGCAAATTCCCGGGCTTTGCGGTATCCAGCTTCCGCGTCCTTGCGCAGCTGATGGGCGGTATCGGCGATCTGTTCAACGCCATCCCCGACGGAGCTGCGGGCATCCTGATAGGCTTCGCGGACCCGTTCAGCCGTTTGGGTGGCGGCACTGCTGAATTGCTGGGCGGCATTGCGGCCATTTTCAGTGAACCGGGAGGCGGCATCCTGCACCGATCCCCGGATATCCCGGCCGGCTTCTGCCGTGGCTTTAAAGCCCTTCACTGCTGTTTTCCTCAGATCATCGGCATCACCGCTGGCTTCGGAAGTGTAATCTGCCACCATGCGTTGCAGGGACTTCTCACGGGTCTTTTCCCAAAGGAGATAGAGCCCCCCAACGCCGAGCATGGCAGCTACCGCAGGATGGCGGCGGGGCAGCGCCACCGCAGAGGTTAGAGCACGACCGGCCAAAGCGCGGTTTTGTGGGGTCAGGATGGCATCCATCCAAGCGAGAGCGGAGGCAAAAAACGGACCGGGATCCAATTTTTGGCCCAGGCTTTGAGCGCAGCGGGCGGCCCGTTGGGCCTGGTGTTCGACGGTATCGGCGGTTTGATGCATGGCATCGGTGAATTCCTGGCGGGTGTTCATAGGGGTAGTGGGGGGGTGAGGGATGAGGGGTTGATTCGTTAAAGCGGCGGCAGTTGTTTTGATGGATTGCAGGGTTTGCCGGGGGAGCAGGCTGCTGGTCTTCAGCCGGGCTCCACTGTTCCTGAAAACCAGCCAGCCGGTGATGGCGAAGAAAACGGCGATGATCAGGGCAGACAGGCCGCCCGCCATGAGGGGCCGCCATCCGGCTTCACTGACCAGCAGCTGGCTTAGCAGCAGGGTGAAACCCGCCAGCACCAGCAGAATAGCCGTGAGAGCTGTGAGGGCTCCAGCTGCCATCAGGATCACCTGGCGCCGGGTCAGCGTGGCTTTGCCGGCCATTTCCTGACAGAGCAATACCCAGGTTCCGGAGACAAGGGCTTGAAGTTCCCCTGTGAGGGATCCCAACCGTGAGGCAGGGGAGGCGGGCATTGGTTTCAGGTGGGTGGAGGTTGGGTGGCTTAGACTTTGGAGGCAGCCAGGGCGCGGCGGGCTTCCTCAGCGGTCTCCAAGGCACCGTCCTTCGCCTCTCCGGCGACAGTGCGGAAGCTATCCTTCAAGCGTTCGGCACCGGCATGGAGATGATCCCCCACGCGTTCCAGACGGTCCGTGATCCGTTCCTTCAGGGATCCGGCTTTATCCTTCAGGGTATCCACGCCATCTCCGACGCGCTCATTGAGGGAAGCGGCGGCTTCAATAACATCACTGCCGGCCTGCTCCACGTTGCGCGATACTCTTTGGCAAGCATCATTGGCTGCGTTCTTGAGGTCTTCTGCTGGCTTGGAGGCACTGCAGCTGGAGTAGCGTCTTTCAAAGGCAATTGCAGTCAGGGCAGCTACGCCAGTGGCGATCACTCCAAGCAGGATTTTGATAGTCGGGTCGGTTTTCATGAGTAATTTCGGGGGATGGGTGTTTCCGGTTGGTTAAAGCTAGTTTTTGATATCACGGATGGTTTCCTTCACTCCGTCACGGATTTTTCGCCGGGGGTGCGCGGCTGGATGGCGTCCTGAACATTGCGGGCGGCGTCACGGAGCGAGTCTTCGGCTTTTTCAACCCGGCTGCGGCGGTCGTATGCAACATAAGCCAGGACGACGACGGCCACGGACAGAATGGCGATAAGAATAGTGGAGTTCGATTTCATGAGACTATGGGGTTTTTTATTTGGACGGCCTCTCCTGGGGAGGAGAATTTGGCGATGGCTGTGGCAGTAAAAACCGCCACAGCCGAGGCCAGGACGAGGAGATGAAGGACGATGCGGGTTTTCATCCTGAAAGTGCTGGTTGGTCTGGTGGTTCAGATGGATTTTTTCCCCCGCAGGAGAGAAACGACGAAAAGCACGAGAAACAGGAAGAAGCATACTTTGGCGACGCCAGCGGCAGCTCCAGCGAGCCCGCCAAAGCCAAGCACGCCAGCAATGAGAGCCACGATAATAAAAGTAAGAGTCCAGGAGAGCATGGGATTAGGGTAGTTTGGGTTTTATGAGGCCGTCTGAAGGTTTCGCTGGGCGAAGTGAACTCGAGGAGGATGGGAGATTGATTTGCAGCAATGGTGCCACGGGCTTGGATTCACACAAAAATCGTTGATTATAAACGGTTTACAGATTAAACTCACCCACCCGCAATCCATCTGAAGGGGGGCAATGAATGCATTTTGCCTGAATTCCAGACGGCGGGATTGCATTTTGCAGAAGGCACCTCCAGCAGCATTCCGCGAATGCGTCACCCAACCGTAAAAGGCCATCTCCAGACCGGCAGCGGAGGGAGTTTTGATTGGTTTATTAGCTATTGCTGCCCACGAAAAGTGTGCCAGCTTGGACAAGAGTGTGCACCCTCCCGCTGGCTCAGTCCATTTTTTCCAGACATTGCCCTTCCTGAGCACGATCATTCCTTTGCGGCCCTCCTGGGCGGCAGCACCCGGGCCTGCATTCCAGTAAAAGCTCATTCCTCAAATTTTCCTGCACCATTCATGAGCCACTGCCCAGCCAACAGCATCCGCCCTCACAAAATTCTGGTCGTAGATGACCAGGATGCCAATATCCAGTTGGTTTGCGGTTTTCTTCTGAGGGAAGGTTATGAAGTGGAGCCTGCCTCCAACGGTCCCATGGCCCTGGAGCGTCTCGCCTCACAATTACCCGACCTGATCCTGATGGATGTGCTGATGCCGGGGATGGACGGGTTTGCCGTGTGTGAGCGCATCCGGCTCATTCCTGAGTGTGCGTCGATTCCGGTGATTTTTCTTTCTGCGGCGGATGAATCGGAGTTCATTGTCAAAGCCCTCGAAAGTGGCGGAGTGGATTATATCACCAAGCCTTTCCGCCAGGTCGAACTGATCGCCCGGGTGCGCACCCACCTGGCTTTAAAATCCTCCCGCGACCGGATGGCCAAGCTTCTCTCAGAGAAGGATCAATTGATGGAAGTGCTGGCGCATGATTTGAAAAACCCGCTCTTCGCCATCAGTCTGGCGGTGCAGACCCTGCGGAGCAAGGAGCATCCCAACCCGGCTTTTCAGGCCCGCGTGATGGACCATATCGAGTCAACAGTGATGGATATGACCGCCAGCATTGAAGCCCTGCTGTCCCAAAAAGCCGAGGAGCGCGCGGAGTTTCCCCTGACTTTCCAGCAGATCAATCTTCAGGCTGCGGTGAAGGATGCCATCCTGGCGATGCGGCCGGCAGCCCATGCCAAGCAGATGACGCTGGAAATGAAGTCCACCGCCACCTCCATCGTGGTCCTCGCGGATGCCCAGGCGCTACGGCATATTCTGGACAATCTCATCTCCAACGCGATCAAATTCTCCCCGCCAGGCAGCACTATCACGGTCTCCACAGTCATGATGCCGGAGGAGATGCCAGCTTGTCTGGTGATGGACGAGGGACCGGGCTTCACTGCCCAGGATGAGGACGGGCTCTTTCAAAAATACAGCCGGCTCAGTGCGCGCCCCACGGGCGGGGAGAGTTCCACTGGACTGGGTTTGGCCATTGTCAAAATGCTGGCGGAGCGGATGAGTGGCACCGTGAAGACTGAAAACCGGACGGACCGCAGCGGTGCGGTCTTCACCGTCTGTCTGCCTCCAGCCTGACGTTATTTCAGGTTTTTGGTTCTGATTTTTTAAAATGGATATTCTCATCATCGACGACGACCGCTCCATCCGGGCGTCCACCCTGATGGCCGTGGAGGGCCTGGATCATTATGGGGAAGCCGTGGAAAACAGCGCTCTCGCCCTGACGCGATTGCGGGAGGACAAATTCGATCTGGTGATCCTGGATCTGATGCTGGGTCAGGAAAGCGGCCTGGATGTCCTCACCGCGATCAAAAAGCAAAACCCGGCCCAGGCTGTAGTGATGTTCACCGCCCAGGCAACGATATCCGCCGCCGTGGAAGCCACCCGGCGGGGCGCGATTGATTTCATCGAGAAGCCCTTTCATCTGGAACGCCTGCGCCAGGTGCTCTCTCTGGCCAATAAAACGAAGTATCTGGAATCCAGGGTGGCTGAGTTGGAAACAGAGGTAAAGGCGCAAACGATGGAGCCCCAGTTCAAATCCCAGGACGGCGCCGTGCAGGCTGTTCTGGAGCTGCTCTTCCGGGCGGCGGATACGACGGCATCCATCCTGATTCTGGGGCAAAGCGGCACCGGAAAGAGCGTGGCCGCGCGGGCGGTGCATGAGGCCAGCCACTTTGCGGGAAAACCCCTGATCACCGTTAGTTGCCCCAGTCTTTCCAGGGAACTCCTCGAGAGTGATTTATTCGGCCATGTGAAAGGCGCATTCACCGGAGCCATCAAAGACCACTGGGGCAAGGTGAAGGCGGCAGAAGGGGGGACGCTATTTCTGGATGAGATAGGAGAACTTCCCCTGGAATTGCAGCCCAAGCTGCTGAGGCTGCTGCAGGAACGGGAATATGAACGACTCGGCGAAAACAAAACGCGCACAGCGGAGGTCCGGATCATTGCCGCCACGAACAAGGATCTTGAAACCGAAGTTGCGGCAGGCCGGTTCCGTGAGGACCTGTTTTACCGGCTCAATGTGATCACGGTAACCATGCCTCCGCTGCGGGACCGGCCGGGCGATGTTCCCATTTTTGCAGGCAATTATCTCAAGTTTTTTGCCTCCCAGATGAAGCGGCGGGTGACCGGGTTTTCCGTGGAAGCCCAGCGCTGCCTTCTCAGCTATCCATGGCCAGGCAATATCCGTGAACTGCGCAATTGTGTCGACCGGGCGTTGATTCTGGCCTCCGGTCCGGAGATTCCGCCCCGGGATCTTCCTATTAATAGGATCTTCGGGGATTTTAGTGGTTGACGCAGTAGGCTTCTTCCCAAGGTGAAGAATGGATTCCAACCCCAAACTCCTCTTTCAAGCGCCACTGGAGGTGGCGCAGCACTATCAGCGTCTTCT
>Ga0114967_10003910_pt1 | contig 12120 bp, 12 predicted proteins | sample M_130628_MF_Meta_FD_92639 | JGI IMG/M metagenome (GOLD analysis project Ga0114967, IMG submission 92639) | Freshwater microbial communities from Lake Montjoie, Canada to study carbon cycling - M_130628_MF_MetaG | ecosystem: Environmental > Aquatic > Freshwater > Lake | place: Lake Montjoie... | reverse complement strand
TTTTGACAACAAGCGAGCAACAAACCCATTCGGTCATTTTGATTGATTTTCCAATTTTTTGATGCAATTTCTAACAACCAACCTTCCGGAATTAATCCATCAAAAAAGGAAAATAATCTTTTTTCAATATAAATTTTTTCGCATACAGGCATCGTAAATGTTAGAAAGTCATTTGGAAATTGATCAACATAATTTTTATCATATTTAAAGATATAATCTCCATCAGCTGTTTCTGAGATGATTCCAGCAAAATTTTCTTTATAAAAAACGCTTCCACTTCTCATAAAATTGAATCTTTAATTAAAACAGGACCCAATTTATGACCAAACAAACTCAAAACTATATTCACCTTTTCTAGATTCAAATTTGACTTACCTTGTTCTATTTTTCTTATCACTGTCAATGCAACTCCCGCCCTATCAGCAAATTGCTCTTGTGTCAAATTGACTTCTTTTCTTCTAGACTTTACAAAGTTGGCTAATTCCTTCATTATATGTAATTAAATATAAATAAACAATAAAAATAATTAATATATGCAAAGTAATATAAAAAAATCAAATTTTACAAATTTATATTCAACTAAATATAAAAAAACTAAATAATTACTTTGACAAGATAGACTTTCTGAAAAATGTCAAAAAGAATATAATTTTCAATTTTTTTTCAATAAAACTTGTCATTAATTAGAATATTGCTAATATTGCACTATCGAAACAGATCGATTCGAAAAAATCAAACAGCACATTTAATAGTATAGTGTACTTTCCAGTAATTACTAATTCATATTTATGAATATCAAAGATTTAGAGAGCAAAAAACTCCCTGATTTGCGTGAAATTGCCAAAGCAGCCGGAATAAAAAAAGTAGAAACTTTTAAAAAATCTGAACTTGTTGATGCAATCATAGAACTTTCATCAACAACAAGCGATGAAAATCCAGCGCAAATCGAAAGAAAAACAAAACCTGAAAAAGTAGCAATGGATGACAAAGCGTCTGAAATTACTCCAATTGTAGCGAGCAAAACAGAAGAATCAAGTACAGATAATTCTGAAGTTCAAAATCCTATCAAGAAAAGAAAAAGATTGGCTCCTGAGAAAGTAATTATAGGTGCTAAACAACCAATTATTCAAAAAACAGAAGATAAAAGCGACCTTTTTACAGTTGTAGCTGAAACGAAAATTGAAATTTCAGCAACAGAATCAGAAAAGACTGCTGAAACAGATTCAGAAGTTAAACCTGAAATCAAAGGGCGCGATATCCTCAAAGAATTTGCCAACAAAAAACCATTTCAACCGAAAGACAATATTCTGGATTCAAAAGAAAAAAGACCTTTCACGGAGGGAAATGAAGAAAAAAATACTCCCGTAGAAGGAGAAAATGCACCTGTAGAAAGAAAACTTTTCGTACAAACGCACAAACCGAATCCAAATCCAAATCAGAATAGACCAAACCCAAGGCCTAATCCGAATCAAAACCCGAATCAGAATCCAAATCAGAATCCAAATCAACAGCGAAATCCGAATCCAAATCAATTGGCTCAGCAGCGACAAGCTGAAAAAGAAGCGGAAGAAGAGTTATATGATTTAGCAGGAATTGTAAGCGCTGAAGGTGTTTTGGAAGTGATTCAAGACGGTTTCGGTTTCTTGCGTTCTTCAGATTATAACTATTTGGCTTCACCAGATGATATTTATGTTTCTCAAAGTCAGATCAAACTTTTTGGATTAAAAACTGGAGATACTGTAAAAGGAACAATTCGCCCGCCTCGAGAAGGTGAGAAATTTTTCCCATTGGTGAAAGTAGATTCGATCAATGGTCGTCATCCTTCTTACATTCGTGACCGTGTTCCTTTTCAATATTTAACACCTTTGTTTCCAAATGAAAAATTCATTTTAACTGGTCACAAGGATGAAAGCATGTCAACAAGAATCATTTACATGTTTGCTCCGATCGGAAAAGGTCAGCGTGGAATGAGCGTTGCGCAACCGAAAACCGGTAAAACAATGTTGTTGAAAGATGTTGCAAATGCAATCGCTGCCAATCATCCAGAAGTTTATTTGATTGTTTTGTTGATTGATGAACGTCCTGAAGAGGTTACAGACATGGCTCGAAGCGTAAAAGCAGAAGTTGTTGCCTCAACCTTTGACGAGCCTGCTGAAAGGCACGTAAAAGTGGCTAATATTGTGCTTGAAAAAGCAAAACGCATGGTTGAATGTGGCCACGATGTTTGCATTTTATTAGATTCAATTACACGTTTAGCGCGTGCTTACAATACTGTTTCTCCAGCTTCTGGAAAAGTACTTTCTGGTGGTGTGGATGCAAATGCGTTACACAAACCAAAACGTTTCTTCGGTTCTGCTAGAAAAATCGAAAATGGTGGTTCACTTTCAATCTTAGCAACTGCTTTGGTTGAAACTGGTTCTAAAATGGACGAGGTAATTTTCGAAGAATTCAAAGGAACTGGTAACATGGAATTGCAATTGGATCGTAAAATATCCAATCGTAGAATTTTCCCAGCGATCGATATTTTAGCTTCTGGAACAAGACGCGATGATTTGTTAGTAAACAAAGACATGTTGCAACGAATTTACGTATTGCGTCGCCACATTGCCGACATGAACCCCGTGGAAGCAATGGAATTTTTGAAATCACAAATGGACCATACACGCTCAAACGAAGAGTTTTTGGTTTCAATGAATAGATAATTAATTTTTAGAACTGTCAATTTCCACCTTGAAATTGACAGTTTTTTTTTGACTAAATATGAGAATTACCGTTAAAGTTGGATTTTTATTTGCCATTGGTTGGATGCTCGTTAAAATGATTTTTCATTTTGCAGGAATTTCTACAACTTCCATTGTTCCAACTATTTTCATTAATATGTTTTTGCTTTTATCCTCCATCTCGGTTGGACTTTACATGCACAAACAAAGAGAAGGTTTTGGCCAAGGAAATGCATTGAGCGATATCAAATCTTGCATGACGGTTGGAATTCCTTACACAATTTTGGCAGTAATTTTTATTTGTGTTTATTACAATTACATTAATCCGGATTTTGCTAATAACATGATTGCTGAAAAATTGAAAGCATTCAAAGCGGGATTAGAAAATCCTGAAGAATTGAAATTAATTCGCGCGAGTAACGAAGCTTTTGAAGTAATGACCAAAGAGAATATCTTCAAAGAAATGGAAAAAAGCACGCGAAGTACAATTTCATCTTTTTCAATCACAACGATTTCTCTACTTGGAATGATTTTACTATCGACAGTTTATAGCATCTTGGTAACAGTTATATTCAGAAAAGTTTTATTGCGCGGTTTACGATAAAACTGTTTTTGTTTCCGATTCAATGTTTTTAGCTCCAAGGTAGAAACAAATTGTACATCCTAACATAAAGAGATGACTTAAATCGTCCTTATTCAACCATTCATGAAGATTTATTTTAAAAAGAAAAATAAATAAAGAAGGCAAACAAACCAACACTCCATAAACCATGTATTTCATGTAATTGCTTCCTTGCTTAAAATAAATATATCCGTATACGCCGCAAAAAACGATGTAAGTTAAAATCGCATCAATCGCTATAAAAAGAAATTTTTGTTTCCACAAAGCCAAGAATAAAAGCACAATTGCTTTCAATATTATTCCTATTTTAAATATCTTTTTGCGAGCTTGATTCTTCATTTTAAATAAAATGGCATTGCTCGCAAAATATCCTGACATGACGCCTGTGATCCAATTTGGAAATTTTCCTGGAATGGCAAAATAGTGAAATAATAAATGACCAAAACCTGCAAAAAATGTAGAAAGTGAAAAGGTGATGAAAAAATATTTCCAGTAAATTACTTCTTCAGAATTTCTATTTTTCAATTTCAAAAAAGCATAGAAACAAAAAGTAGCTATCATCCAATTTGTTACCGCTGACATAGGTTCTTGAAGTTCTAAACCTTGAAAAGAAAAATATATGATTTCTGTTTGATTCATTTTGCAAATTTACAGAAAACCAATAAAATAAAGGGAATATATAATTAATTCTGTATAATTGTTCTATTTTAACATTCACTTACTTACCTTTACAAGCGGAAATAAAATCAAATTTCACCCATTTCAATATGAAAATACCATCCAAATATATGGAAGAAGCTGTCGAACAATTAGCTACGCTTCCAAGTATAGGAAAACGTTCAGCTTTGCGTTTGGTCATCCATTTATTGAATAGAAAACCAGAAGAAATTGAGCGTTTTGCGCAATCATTTTTGGAGATGAAAAAACATGTGAAATACTGTAAATCTTGCGGAAATATTTCTGATTTAGAAATTTGTGCCATTTGCAGCAATCCGCAACGAAAACAAGATGAAATTTGTGTGGTGGAAGATGTTCGTGATGTCATGGCGATTGAAGAAACAGGTTCATTTCATGGGATTTACCATGTTTTGGGAGGAATTATTTCACCCATGGACGGCATCGGACCAGCAGATTTAAATATTCCTTCACTGTTAGAAAAAATCAACTCGGGAAATGTCAAAGAAGTAATTTTTGCACTTAGCGCAACCATGGAAGGCGACACAACTAATTTCTTTTTGTACAAGAAAATCCAACCTTTTGGAATCACAGTAACAACTTTGTCAAGAGGCGTTTCTGTAGGCTCAGAACTGCAATATGCAGACGGTTTGACTTTGGGAAGATCGATTATTAATCGGACTTTGTTTCGAGTAGATTAAAATTAATTCAAGCTCTCCAGCCACTTCATCGTATCAATTCCATCTGCATAATCACTCAACGTTGGACACTGCGCCTGACCAAAAGGGACATATTGATTTCCAACAATTACCTGTAAGTTTTCTTTGTATTTTTCTATGTAATTTTCAACTTCCGATTGATTTTCATATCGGTGATAAAAAAGCATCGCCAACGGTGAGTGAAGTTCAGCTGACTCCTTGAGCAAAACAAAACCATTGTCCAAAATATTTTCTTGGTTCATCAAATGAATCGCTTTGTTGTAATCGTAATTATTTGCGTATTTGTGGTGGTTTACAATTTCAGAATGATTGATAATTCCTCCAAAAAATCGATTGATGTCAAAATCTGCTGGAATCAATATTTGAGATACATTGCGGCAACCCAGACCAAAATAGGTGAAAACATCTTTACCTAATTCGTGGATCTGTTCCTCCGTTTCGCTGCCATCAAAAATGGCCAGTGAAGTTCTATTTTTTCTAAAAATATGCGGATATTTACCAAAATAACTTTCAAAATAACGCATTGAATTGTTACTTCCTGTGGCAATCATGGCGCCAATTTCACCAATTCTATTTTCAGTAAGCGTAATGCGTTCTTGAATTTCTGGTGCGAATTTAATCAACAAATCGGTCAAGGCTGGAAGTAGCGTTTTATCATCCGAACTCATTTTTGCAACAATTTGATGACCAGACAATAAAACACAAAGAAAATCGTGGAATCCAACCAAAGGCAAATTTCCAGCCATGATCACCCCTACTCTTTTTGGGTTTTCAGTGAATTCGTACCTAGATGTCCAATCAGTCAAAGTTTCAACCGTCAATTGATTTCCCAGAGCCAACAAAGAATCACAAACTGATTTTTTTGAGAACCAACCATTGAAATGAATTTGTCGATTGATGACAATTTGTAAATTTTCGTATTCTTCCTCAGTTAAACCAAGGGAAAAATCTATCCAAGGTTCTTGTTTGCCCAACTGAACCATCACTTTTCCCAACTGGGCAAATGCAGTAATCAATGTCTCTTTATTCACGATGTAAAATTAATTGAAAAAGTCATGAATTAAGGTTAAAACGAATTATAAATCTTAGAATTAATTCTATCAAAACAATATAACACAGAATCATAATTTGTTAAAAAGAAATTACAATGATTTCAAAAATTTCAACATTGCATTTCGGTCATAAGTTGGGAGATTATTGAAAAAATTTGCTGAATATTGGGCTTCCCCTCCGTGCCACATGATTGCTTCGGTCAAATTCCTTGCACGTCCATCATGCAAAAAATTTCCATGTCCATTGACAATTTCCGTCAAACCAATTACCCCAAAAGCAAAAATTCTATTGGATGAAATCCTTTCAAAGCATCTTCCAAATTGTTGACATAAGTCTCGGTAAATTGATTTGTTCCATCAATTTGTGCGTTTAAATCAACAAAACTTACTGACCATGTATCGATGAGAGAATCTATATTTTCAGATGTAACTGTCCGCTAATAAAACCTTCAGATTGTTCCCAAAATGAAAGAGTAGCTTTCCATAAATCTCTGCAAATGTTTATATTTTAATATTTAATATCTCACCATTGGATTGGATAACGTATTCTTTGAGATTTTTTTCGGCTGGCGCTTGTGTCACTTTCCCATCCAAATCATACCTGCTTCCATGTTGATTGCAAACAAAGCCTGAATCTGTGGCAATCAAAGGATAAGTCCGGTGTGTGCATTGCAGTTCAAAAACACGAAATTTCTCGTTGGAATATTTGACAACTGCAATTTCAAATTCCAAAGATGTATTTCTTACAATCACCAAATTATTACCTTCAGAAAATTGATTAATAGGTAATTGGATAGATCCTTGGAGAATTTCTCCAGAGAAATATTTCAAGGGAGTACAACCAGAAAGTGCTGGCAAAATAGCTGAAATCCCAACTATTGATGCGCACAAACCACAAGCTTGTTTAATAAAATCTCTTCTTTCTACTGCCATTTTCTTTTGAATTTTCAATTAAAAGCTATATCCTAAACCAAGATTCACATAATGCTGCGCTTTGAAAAAAGGTTGACTTTGAGGAAAAGGATTGACAATCAACAACGGATTAATTTCTCCTGTTAATTTGTAATTATAATCTAATTTCACAAAAACACCCTTGATTGGTTGAAAACCTATGCCAGTAACGATATATTGCTGATTGTTGGCATCATTGAAAATACCAGAACCATTTTTTGGTAATTTAAAATTCATGTTTAAATTTTCATATCTCGCAAAAACAATCCAAGAACGCGTTGATTTTGGCGTTAAATTGTACCCTATTTCAAAATAACCGCCCAAAATACTTTCAGGCGTGTTATTCGCATAAGCACGATTGATTTCTCCAGCATTTGGAATGTTTATAAATGAAAATAACCCTTTCAATGTTAACTTTTTAGATAAATATTGAACATTTGCTTCAACCAATTCTACAGGCGTTCCAAAAGCACCTGATTGGAGTTGTAAACTATCTGCTTGAAATTTTGGTAAACCCGAACTTCCGCCAAAATATCCAGAAACTTGCGCGCGAATATTTTTGTAATAATATAACAAAGATCCAGTTAATGCCAAAGAATTGGTTTTAGCATTACTGCCTTCAAATCGTCCATCTCGGATTCCTGTTCCACTCGTAAAACTGGCACTATTCAATCCATTCATCAATCCCAAAGAGTAATTTAAACCCGGAATTTTATTGCTATTTCCATAAAGTCCAATTCCAATTTCTCTCCATGTTGACGGAATAATAAATGTTTCTACATAAGTTCTATCATTTCCATTAAAAGTAGTTGGTAAATGATTTTCGTTGATGATTCCAATTCTAGGAATGAATAAACCTGCTGTAATATACATTTGACGATTGATGTCGAATTTCAAAAATGCTTGTTCGATTGCATATTCTCCGCCCGATTGTCCTCCTGCAATTTTTGCATCTTCAATTTCCATTTCCGAGAAAAAAGAAATACGCTTGGTAAATTTATGACCAATAAATAAAATTACCCTATCAATATTTGCTTCTGCGGACTTTAAAGTTAGATTACTCGAATATTTTAAACTTCCATAACCTGAAATCACAGTTGTCGAATTTGAGGCAATCAAACCAGCAGCAAGCGAATCTTCTCTGGTTAAAACTTGGCTATTTGCACCCAAACAGAGCATCATTATTATTGAAGAATAAACGTACTTTTTCATCTTTTAAATTTTAGACAAACCTAACTTTTTTAAAAAACCTTTGCAATACCTTTTTTGTGGTATTATTATCTAGACTTATTCTAAACAATAAAATGGTAAAATGTTTAAAAAAAATATACACAATAGTTTGCGTACATTTGAGCTAAAGAAAATGCAATGAAAAAGGAGGTTCCGATTGTTTTTTATGATGGAGATTGCGGTTTTTGCAACAAAATTGTGCAATTCATTCTGAAAGATGGAAAGAGTCAAAATCTTCACTTTACCTCATTACAATCAAATTTCTCCAAAGATTTTTTCAAAAGCAATCAATTTCCTGAGCCAGATTTAAGTACTTTTTATTTCTGGGATGGTTCTGATTTGTTTTCGAAATCAACCGCAGTGCTAAAATTACTTGACCAATTAAAGACTAGATTTCAACTTTTGAAAATCGGCTATATTTTACCGAAAAAACTAAGAGATAAAATGTATGATTTTATTGCCAATCGAAGACATAAAATATCCAATGGATTTTGTGTTATTCCAAGTATCGAAAATAAAAAAAGGTTTATTGATTAGTTGATTTTTTCAACATTTTCTCTGTTTCGCTTTTTTCCTGTATTTCTTTCGGCTCTTCAATGATTTTCAATAAATCAGCAACATTCAAAGGACGAAATTTTGGATTCCAAGAAAAATATTGGATAAACTGTTCATCCTTATTGATTTGATCCATGGGATACATCATGCCATCAGGTTGCCCGAGGTACGTGACACTTTCCACTTCTCCACTATCCAACAATACTTTCAAATCACTGGCATACAATCTTGTCATTCCTTTTCTTTGAATTTCTATAATCGTATCGTTTTCCTTTGTTTCTTCCGGAAAATAAACTGTTTGTGCGTTTCCTTTTACATCCAGTTTTTTCAATTCATTGTCTAGAAAATAAGCAATCATCTTTTTTCCAGCAACTTGATTGTATAATTTACCAGAATCCAATTGCATCACTGCCGATGATTTATCAGTAATTTCAACTCTTTCAATGATTGTATCTTTAAGAAAAACTTCCATAAATTGTCCTTTCAATTCCGCATTTTTACTCCAAACCATTGGCTTTTCAAACATTTGCAACTTTCCTTCGTTTTGACGATAACTGATGCTATCACATTTACCTTGAAAATCTTTGCTGAAAATCCGCACATCGTTGTGCCCCAAAACTTTTTCTAATTGATTCAGACTATCTTGAAAACTGAACAATGTATCCGCATGGATGAAAAGTGTATCTTTTTTGAGTTGATATTGGGCGATTGCTTTTCCTGTCAAAAATCCATATTTTTTCAAGTCAGCAAAATAGGCTTTATCTCCATTAAATGAAATCTTATTGGTTGTGTCTCGATAGAAAATATTTCCGTTTCCTTGCGAAATTCCTTTTTGTGGGTTGACATATAAACTGTCGCCAGAAATAAATTTACTTTCTTTTGTAATAGAAGCATTTTTTTGCAAAACACCTTCCTCTGTTTCCGTTTGAAACCAACCTTTCTCGCAATGAATTGAATATGTTTTCGATACGATATCTGTTGGACCAAAGAAATAGACTTTTTTTACCAAATATTTATATCTCAAAGTATCTGTTTTCATCGTTAAGCTATCATTTCGATAATTCACTTTCCCGCTAAAAAATAGATTTTTGGTATTTGGATAAAAATAGCCGACTTTACTTGTTAAGATTTCTTTGTTTAGGATACTTTCAATTCTGCCTCCGTTTCTATAAACTGCCTGTTTCAATTTGGCGTCATATTCAAGTGTATCTGTCAATAATTTGTACTCTCGATCTCGCATTCTGACATTTCCCCACAACTTTGCTTTTTTGGTTTTACCGCTGTAATACATCGAATCACAAAATAAATTGAGCGTATCATTGCTGTTTATGTGAACTTTTCCGTAAGCCTTGACCTCGTTCGTTTTATCGTAAAAATAAGCTGAATCACAATACATTACATTTCCTTGGTAGGTAAAGTTAACTCCTCCACCTGTTAGTTTTTGGGCACCTGTCTTTTCATTGAATGAAAGTTTATAGGCGCCTGGCAATAATTCTAAAATATCATTTTGACTCCACGAATTGGTCGAGAACAAAAAAATTGCGCCTGTGACAAGCGCAATTTTAGATATTTTAAATATGTTTTTCAATTTTACTTTTTATTTTGCAATGTTTGCGTTCGATCTGGACCAACCGAAACCACAGTAATCGGAACCTCTAAAGCATTTTCCAAATAGGATACATAATCTTTCAATGCTTGCGGCGATTCTTCGAATGATTGCAATTTTGTTAAATCACAATTCCAACCTTGTAATTCTTCATAAATTGGTTCAATTTCAACGTCATTGATATCAAATGGAAGATAATCAATAACCTCGCCATTAATTTTATAATGTGTACAAACCTTGATTTTATCAAAATTACTCAAAACATCTGCCTTCATCATAGACAATTCAGAAACGCCATTGATCATGATTGCATATTTCATTGCAGGTAAATCAACCCAACCACATCTTCTTGGACGACCAGTTGTTGAACCAAATTCTCTACCTACTTGACGAATATGTTCTCCATCTTCATCCATTAATTCAGTTGGAAAAGGACCGCTTCCCACACGTGTGCAGTATGCTTTGAAAATTCCAATCACGTCACCGATTTTTGTTGGTGCAATGCCTAAACCAGTGCAAGTTCCTGCGGTAACAGTATTTGAAGAAGTTACGAACGGATAAGTTCCAAAGTCAATATCTAACATCGTACCTTGTGCACCTTCAGCCAAAATTTTCTTCCCCGATTTGATAGCGTCATTGATATATTGTTCACTATCAACGCAATTCAACGAACGCAATAATTCAACTCCTTCAAAAAACGCTGGTTCAAGTTCGGCAATATCAAATTCAAAACCTTCGTAACGCTTGAGCATTCCTTTGTGCTTTTCAATTAAAGCATCATATTTTTCCTTAAAATTCGGAGAAAAGATATCTCCAACTCGCAAACCATTTCGACCGGTTTTATCCATGTAAGTTGGACCGATTCCTTTCAAAGTCGAACCAATTTTATCTTTTCCTTTAGAAATTTCAGAAGCAGCATCTAATAATTTGTGCGTTGGAATAATAATATGTGCTTTTTTAGAAATCAATAAAGCGTCTTTTATATTCAAATTAAAAGGAGCTAACTTTTCAATTTCTTTTTGAAAAACTACTGGATCAATCACTACTCCATTTCCGATCAGATTTTTCACTTCTTTTCTGAAAATACCAGATGGAATTGTATGTAAAACATGTTTTATACCTTCAAACTCAAGTGTATGCCCTGCATTTGGCCCCCCTTGAAATCTTGCAATAATGTCGTACTTAGGAGTCAAAACATCCACGATTTTTCCTTTTCCTTCGTCGCCCCATTGAAGGCCTAATAATACATCTACACCCATTACTTATATTGCATTTACTTTCTTTAATCCCTCTTCAAAAGTTGGACAAATGGTGAATATTTCGTTTAATTTAGAAATGATAAATAGTTTTTCAACAACACCATTCAACCCTACTAAAATTAAATCTTTCCCAGAAGTTCTGGTTCTTGTCAATGCTCGAATGAAAAAATTCAATCCTGAACTATTGATATATTCAAGTTTTGTAAGATCAAAAATGATAAAATTATTTTCTGATTCAATGGCGCTATTTAAGTCAATGATGATTTGTTCGACCATATCAACTTGACTAATTCTACCAGAAATAGCAAAAACAACCACATTTGGCTGATTCGTTATGTTGTAATCAAAATTCACTATTCTTGTTCTTCTTTAGCGTTTGCTCTGACACCATATAAATAAAGAGAATGGTGTTGTATTTTCACACCAAAAACCTCTTCAATTGTTGCTTTGATTTGCTGAATTCTGGGGTCACAAAATTCTATTACTTCGCCAGTATCAGTGATAATAACGTGATCATGTTGTTTTGAACCGTGAGATTTTTCGAACTGTGCGATATTTTTGCCAAACTGATGTTTTCTCGCCAAATTACAAGCTAAAAGCAGTTCGATAGTATTATAAAGGGTAGCTCTAGAAACGCGGTAATTTTGGTTTTTCATTTTAATGTATAAAGATTCAATATCAAAATGACCTTCATAATTATAAATTTCTAAGAGTATGGCGAAGCGTTCAGG
>Ga0114967_10003909_pt1 | contig 12122 bp, 11 predicted proteins | sample M_130628_MF_Meta_FD_92639 | JGI IMG/M metagenome (GOLD analysis project Ga0114967, IMG submission 92639) | Freshwater microbial communities from Lake Montjoie, Canada to study carbon cycling - M_130628_MF_MetaG | ecosystem: Environmental > Aquatic > Freshwater > Lake | place: Lake Montjoie... | reverse complement strand
TATTCCTCAAAACAACATCTATTGATTTTTCATCGTAATATATGTTAATCTCATTTTCAATTTCGATGCATAATTTAATATTTTTTGAGTCTATGCTAGATTGAAAGGTACTAATGATATCCCAAACTTTATTCGATAAGAAAAAGTTTCTAATTAATGGTTGATAAGAATAGCCAGTCAAAGTTCCCAAATCAAGCAAATTATTGAGTACAAATAAAGCGTGGGATCCGTCACAATCTAATTGTCTTGATATTTCGACAATATCGCCAATACGTCTATTTTTGATTAAATAATTCAAAATATCTCCGCTATCTTTAAGATTTGTTATTACTCCACGTAAATCATGCGAAAACATTGCAAAGAACCTTTCTCTACTTTTGATAGCGTTTAATAAATCCAAATTAGTTTTATAAAATTTAAGTAAAAGGAACAACAATAAAGTTATTATAAGCCCAATACCTAAAAGATTCAGATTTAGCTCATTTTTAAAATGAGCAGCTATTTCAAAAGTATTTTTAAAAAAGAAAAGCTGTTTTCCAACCAATTTATTTGGTATTCCTGTGGGGCTATAATTTATACAAGAACTAAAAGTAAAGATTGGAAATAATAAATGAATAAAGTTCCATTTGGAAGACTTTTCTTTTATTAAAAGTGTACAATAATGCATAAAAAGACTATTTTAATGATTGAAGTACTACAAAGTTTTTAATGAAAATTGTTGATAAAACAAATAAAATAAAAAAAAGTCACTCCCAAAGGGTGTAACTTTTCCGACTTATTTCTAATTAAACCCGAAATAATGATTTAATATTTTAAATAATTAGATGCAATTCAGAATAAAAGTACCTACAACTAATGCTTTTATTAAGTACTCAGATATAAGTTACGAGATTCGTGACGGTTCGCCGTTATGATAAATTTTTGTTTGTATATAAATTAACTGTCATTTTACTCTCATTTTTTAAAACTTAAAAAGGTAAAAAAATCACTCCTAAAAGGTGCGATTTTTTTTTAACTATCCTAACCCATAATTATCTGATGTTCTTAATATTTAATTAGACGACAATTCTCCCTAGAAGATACATACTAATTAGGCTTTTTTGTTACCAAAAAAGACAATTAATGAATTTAAATCGAGCAGGAAGTAAGGGATTATTTCCCTTACTGTCCTTTTACACCACCGTAGGTGCCATTCGGCATATGGGGGTTTGCTAAAAGAAAGAAATCTGTGTCTTTTTTCTTTCTTTGAAATACTTTGAGAATCCTACATACCCCCTCCTTTCGAAGATTTTATTATCTAATGTCCGACATAAGATTGGGCTGTGAGCAACTCAACAGTATTTCTTACTAATGTTGCCCCATTCCTAAGCCTTGCCTTTATTTATGCCTAATTTTATCAGATTTTTAATCCTAGTTCTACAGCTTTTCCATTCTTTTCAATTCCCCATTGGTAGGTAAGCCCTCAGTTACCCCCGTCTTTCAATATTGTTATTGACTTACGACCTTTGTCAAAAATAAGATATACTCATGACGAAGGCAACAGAAATGCAAAAACATTACGATAATTTTTTAAACTCTGGTCTTACTCGCAAGGTTTACTGCGAAAAGCACAATATCAGTGTCCATACTTTTAAATATTGGCAAAGTAAATTGGCTATCAAAGCCAAAAGCAGTTTTTTGACAGTTGAAATATCGGAAAAGTCCGAGCCTATGGCATCGATTTTACAACTTGAAATACAATATCCGAATGGTGTAAAGATAAAATCTGGTTTAGATTTTGAGATTATTCGCCAATTAATCAGTTTGGTATAATGTTTTCGCTGACATCTTCGAATCGGTTTGAGTATTATTGCCAACCTTGCGACATGCGAAAAGGTTTCGATAGTTTATATGGTTTGGTTCAGAACGAATTGGGCAGAAACCCCCTAGATGGCGATGTTTTTGTGTTTCTAAACAAGCCACGAAATACCATTAAATTACTTCATTGGGAGCGAGACGGGTTGGTTATTTACCACAAAAGGCTTGAAAGAGGAACTTTCCCACCCCCTCAAATCGAAGCTAATCAAACCCAAATCCGCTGGCCAGAACTGGTGCTGATGTTGGAAGGAATCACAGCGACAAAGCTCAAAAGAAAACCCCGTTTTTCTTTAAATAATCCTTAAAAAAGGCATGTAATCTCTTGTTTTTAGCTAATAATTTCGTATTTTTACTTATCAAAAAAGCAGTAGAAATATCGCCCAAATCACTTAATATTGAGGTTTTTGACCCTGAAAAAGCACGATTTATTGCCTCAAATGAAGGCATAGAAAAAGCTATCGAATACTTCCAGAACATTATCCTAACCAAGGATGATATAATTGCAGGTAAAGACCTAGCTATTGTTGAGAAAGATCTAACTATTGTCGAAAAAGACTTAACTATTGTCCAAACAGAAGCTCTGCTCACTGAAAAAGAGGCTCTGATTGCAAAGTTTGTAAGAATGATCTTTGGACAAAAAGCCGAAAAATATATTCATCAGCCAATAGAGCAACTAAAGCTTGATTTTGGTGGAGAAATGACATCTGAAGAAATTAAGGCTATTGAAGAAATTATTAATAAAAAACGAGTTGAAGCTAAGAAAAAAGAAAATATCGAGCCAAAATCATCCAAACGCATCGCTTTACCTGTTCATTTAGAAGTTATTGAAACCATTATACAGCCCAAAGGAGACCTTTCTGAAATGGTATTTGTGAAAAATGAAAGTTCTGATTTCTTAGAATACCAGCCCTCAAAGCACTTTATTCATCGCATTATTCGCCCTGTATATGCTCCCAAAACAAAAGAAGGCAGCTTTGCTGTGGCGACTGTGCCAGATTCGGTTTTTGAAAAATCTAAAGTTGGCGTTGGTATAGTGGCACATCTACTTTATGGAAAATTTGTCATGCACCTGCCCATCGACAGGATGCTCAAAGAAATGATTCGACAAAAAATACCAACAAATTCCGCTACAATTTACAACTGGGTAAAACTCGGCATCAATCGGCTCGAAATACTCTACGATTATCAATTTAATAAAATCATTACACAAAAATACCTTCAAGTAGACGAAACAACCTTGAAAGTATTAGAGTCAGAAGCGGCGACCATCCGTAAGAAAGGGTCTTGCCATTTAGGCTATTTTTGGGTTTACAACGATCCAATCACTGGTTCTACCGTCTTCAAATACCAACAAGGTCGGGGAGCTAAATATCCAGAGGCGGTGTTAAAAAACTTCAGTGGCTATTTGCAAACAGACGGCTACTTAGGTTATGATAACCTGGCAAAATCTGAAAATATCATTCAGCTTGCCTGTTGGGCACATGCTCGCCGTAAATTTGAGGAAGCCCTGCCAAACGATAAAACCAAGGCAGAAATAGCCATGAAGCTGATTCAAGAACTCTACGATATCGAACGACAAGCCAAAGAAGCTAAGCTTGATGCTGACCAAAGAAAAGCTTTGAGAATAGAAAAATCTTTACCAGTATATAATCTGATAGGAAAGTGGATTAGTCAAAATCTAAAGAATACTTTGCCCAAAAGTGCAATCGGCAAAGCTATGCAGTACACTTTTGATCGTTGGGACGAGCTAGGAAACTATATGCTTGATGGCTTATTAGAAATAGATCGGGCGGCGAACCGTAATAATCTTGTAGAAAACGCCATAAGACCGGTAGCAATAGGTCGCAAAAACTACCTATTCGCAGGCACTCACGAATATGCTCATAGGAACGCCATCATGTACACATTTATGAGCGCTTGCAAAAAACACAACGTAAATCCATAAGCTTGGCTCAACTATGTATTAGAAAAAATACCGTCAGCAAGCATTCTTGAATTAGAAAATTTATTACCGCAAAATTTTAACTTATTAGACGGGGGTAATTAAGGGTTTACTTTGTACTTACTATAAAAAGGTTGTTTTTTGTGGAAAATAAATCACTCGAAGGAGCCATTGATGAATTGTGAGAGTCTTTTCTTGTATCCTTTTTTGCAATTGTTCAAGTAAAAGCGTAACTTTTTCCTCCAACAATATAATTTGTTGAGCTGAGAGAAACTATTATGGTTTCAAATTTTGATATGGTTTCTATATCTATTAAGATGAGGTAAGATTAATACATTTTATCCAATTTAACTAATTCAGGGGAGAACCTGAGTCCTATCACTTTTTTTTATATATTGCAATCTGCTTATATAATTAGTTAAATGTAACTGACCAAAAGTTATCACTATGAAAAAGATAAAAGTATTATTACTTGAAGATAACTCCATTGATACCTTGAAGATTGAGATTATGCTTTCAAATACGGAATCTTCCAAATATGAGATAATCTTATATGAAACCTTTAAAACGCTAGAAACATTATTGCTTTATTTGCAAAATCATATAAAAGAAATTGATGTTATTATTTCTGATATTTTTATTAACGATAAAGCAAAAGGCTTACAGCTATTAAAAGAAATTTCAAATTCAGACATTCCAGTCATTCTTATTACTAGTTCTCAAGATGCTGCTATCTATAACGAGGCTAAATCAATTCGAACGGTACAATATCTCATAAAACCATTTCACAAATTAACATTACAATCAAGCATCATTTTAGTATTTGAAGAAAATGAAAAAAGAAAAATCCATATCGAGGATGATGCAAAATTTTTATTTTTAAATTTAAAGCTCAATCATAATGAGCGTACAAACATAAATGATATTATATTCATTGAAGCCGAAGGCAACTATTGTTATATTCATACGAAAGAGAAAAAGTATGTGTTGAAAAAATCTCTTGCAAAATTAATTAATGAAGATCTTGACAAAATTTTTGTCCGTATTCATCATAAGTTTGCCTTAAATAGAAATTATATAAAACTTTTAAGTACTAGAAGCATACTATTAACCAATAATGTAGATTTGCCGATTGGTATTTCGTTCAAACAATCTATTAAAGATTACGCTTCAAAACATAGTATTCCACAATAAATGAACTTCAAAACAATACTTTTTTATTACCTCACAGGTTGATTTATGATGATTAGAATTAGGTATAGAAATACCTCCAATTGCCTTTTGAGCAAAGTATCAATGACAGAAGGAATGATAGAAAAGGCATTTTGACCAGTTTTAAACTGCCCAGAAACCTTTTGTTTGACCGTAATATTTCTGATTGCTCTTTCATCGGGTGGAATGGCTATATCAAAAATACAGGTTAATAAAAAATTTCAGTATTTAAGCATCGAAACTTGAATAGTGGAAGTTAGAGCATATTTTTCTTGGTCAAATTTAATCAGAGGTACGCCGTTAAGCTTTTTTTTAATAAAATTGCCTCATTGTAATTAGTTTGACAAGGTTGTTTTTTTTAGAAAATGGTTTTTCTAAGGTCAGAAACATCGATAAGTATCTGTTTAAATTCAGTAGCAAATGTATGTTTTTCTGATTCTTCCAGAAAAATGAGATTCCGGATTATATGAGCTAAACAAATTTGATGGTTTTTTGAAATGATTTTTAGTTGGGTAGCCCAACGGTCAGAAATGAATGTCGCATTAGGTAAACCTTTTTTCCAAACATCATCAATTTTCTTTGATCCTCGATTGTCGGAAGCGTAACTTTTTCCTACAACAATTTAATTTATTGAGCTGTGTGAAACTATTACAGCATCAAATTTCAATATGATTTCTATATCTAACAAGTTGAGGCAAGATTAAAATTTTTTACCCAATTTAACTAATTCAGTGTAGAACCTGAGTCATAACATTTTTTTTTATCCTTGTGATCAAATAATATTTATCTCTACTTTAAGAGTTCCGATTTAACTGCAGCATATTTTATACTATCACCTTCATAAGAATTCCTTTTGCATATTGAACCCCTCTTTTTCAAAAATACCATTATTTTTTGAAAAAATAAAAGGCTGTTTTTAATTATTACGAACTCATTATTGCCTTAATTGGAAAAGTCTTTACACTAATTTTCGTGGATTGATAATAAAAATGAGGCTTTTCCAAACGCAACAATTCAAATATACATATATGAACTACCGAAGTAATAGGATTATAATAATCGACAAATTTGCGAACAGCTAAATAGCTGTCTATAAGCTTATTACCTTACTGGGGACGAATGGATATTGACCTTGGGCTACCTTTGCTTGATTAAAATAAGACCAAATTGGTAAGAAAAAAACCTTTTTGGGTAGTTACAAAGCCAGTAAACAACGTCTAAAGTGGTAATTTAGACAAACATTTTAGTTCTCGATTATTATTTATTTGAAAATTATAGGAGATGCTATTTGTTTTAAAACCTGAGACATAATAAAAAATACGATAGCCGTAGCGACGGTTCGCCGTAGAGATAAAAACTTAATTATCAATAAATTAATAAATAAACATAGGTTTGTCGATTATTTTCGTCCTGGTACTTATCTAGTTTTTGGGTACACTTTAATAAATATATTACATACTTATCACCAAATAATTCATAGTTATCACCAAATTAGAAAGTTTAGGTGATATCCATAATGTAATTTCATATTTATTTGAAAAATAAATCTTTATAACTAAAAAATTATGAACGGGAATCTCAGTATATATTTTGATATTGTATCAGGAAATTCAAAAATAAAAAATATGGATTTAAAAAACATCCAAATACATAATGCTAAAATTGTGGATTTTCGAAATAACTCTTCTTTTTTTTGTGCAGTTACTGAAAGTCGTGATAATTTAAAATCATTAAGTTATGAACTTGCAGAATTCTTAAACGACAAGTATCTTTTTATATATTTGCATACTTCTTATTCTGACTCTATACTTATAGGCATGAGTGAAAAATGGTTACAAGATTACTTATCAGAAAGCTTTAACCTTTATGAGAAAGATTTTGTTGACTTAATCGATAATGTACTTCAGAATTTTTCATTAAGTCATAGTGTTGTAACATCAAGGCATACGCTTTTTCAAAGGCATTTCATTTCAACAGAATTTACTTCATTGTTATTAGAATCATATTGTACTCAATTTATTCATTATTTTTTTGTGTGTTTTGATTCAGAGTTAAAGAATGAAAACCCTTCAAATTATAAATTTTCTGATTATAAAAAACTAAAGGAGATTGAACATGAAATAACTAAAAATCTTTCAAAAAGACCTCCGTCTATTAATAAAATGGCCGAAATGGCTGGAATGAGTGTAACTAAATTTAAAGTTATGTTCAAAGAAACATTTGGAGAAAGTCCACATCAATATATTCTTGACAAAAAACTGTTTTTGGCAAAAGAACTTCTTCAAACAGGTCAATATTCAATTACAGAGGTTTCTTACAAATTTGGTTTTACTTATCCATCTGGATTTACGCGAGTTATTAAAAATAAATTTCAATATCCTCCGAGTCTCATATATACCAATAAAAATGCCTTATTAAAACTAGTCGACAATTAATAAGTTGTTAAGTTTTGGGGCAAAAGAACAAGCATTGGAGGCTTTCTTGAAGGATAATCCAAATCTAAAAACTACACTGGGTAATGCTTTTAATGATTTTATGTCAAATCCATTTGGGTCAATTGGAGCATTATTCAAAAGTGAGCCTAAAACACTAGCAGGTTATCTGGACGAAATTATGAAACAAAGATTGACGACTTTGAAGCAAAATGAAGCCAGTGCCATTCAAAATGAGATTTACAATAATATCATGAAAAATGCCTTCGATGCTAAAAATGACAATTATTCAGCTTTGGCCAACAGTTTTGATGCAAGTCCTATTGGGAATTTATCAGGAATGTCAGCGGTACTACGAATGAATACTGGCGAACGAATGCTGCTCATTAAAGCAAGCCTTGATTTACTGACCAAAGCCCAAGAGTTGCGAGAGAAAGGCAATAAGTTGATGTTACAAGCTTTAGATAACACCGAAACACAAAAACGCTTAGATGGTATCTGGTCAGCATAATTATTTAGAAATACACTATCAAAAATTAAAATCTGATGCAGAAAATTATTTTAATTGTGCTAATTGATTATTTCTCATCTTGTCAAAATTCAAGTAACCATCTTTCCAATAATCCATAAAAGGCAGCCATAGCTTATTGTCAATTAGCCAAGGAAGGTATTAAGGGCGATACAGCAAAGTATAATTTATATCGAAATGCTCATTTACAAGATAAAATTACCCAAAAAGATATTTTTGGTGCGATGCTCATTTATAGTACCGCAAAAATGACTCAAAAAGGAAAGGTTGCCAATTTTAATAATCTGAGAGAACTGGCACTTAAATGAGATGCTTCGGGTTGAAAAATGGAAGTGTCGGAAAAATTTTTGTTCACTTTTGAGAATAGTTAAACTGATAATATTATTGTAGAACTCGTTTATGATAAAAATATTTGGCGTTTGAAGTGGCAAAACATAGATGATTTAGAAAGAAAATAAATGCTAAGTCTGGCTTTTGTGTTTTCTAATTAAGTAATTAATTTATGTAATTGAAAAAATGCTGTATGTGTAATTTTATACACAAAATGTCAATGGAACGAAAAAAGCAAGCAAGTATATTTAGAAAATATTGATAATTATGCTCAAATAATTGCCGATTTGCCCCAGTTTTTAGATAACGCTGATGATATGATACATGAGATTGCGAGTAAGATTGAAATTTCGTTTTCGGCACTAAGCAATAAAAAACACGGTCGCCGAGACTGGAAATACGAAGAAGTTAATAAACCTATACAATTACTTGATAATGAAAAGCAGAAGGAGGTCGTTAAAAACTATATTTTAATTGTCAATGATATTTTACCAATCATTCAACAAAGTGGCATTCAATTCAGTTTTATTTTTAAAAAAGCTGGAATGACCGTCGGGAATTACCAAGTTAGAAGTCGCTCAATCTCTGCGTGGGATGTTTCTGAGGTACGACGAATTATTGAGGCGTTAAAGTTTTGATTACATATCAAAAAATACTATTGCCTGATATTCTTTTTATAGATTGTCAGGCTTCCTTTTATCGAGTATTTTACGGTATCCTTTATTTTCAAAATCAACTATGTATTGCATATTGTATTGCATAATGCAAAATAAGGAAAGTCATAAAAACAAAAAAGCCTGAAAATCGTTTGATTATCAGGCTTTTAAAGTGTGGGCCCACTTGGAATCGAACCAAGCACCTACTGATTATGAGTCATTATTTGTGTTCTTATAATACCTTATCAGTATTTATATAATCTGCTGATAAATAAGTATTTATGAAATAATATTTGATTGATAGTTATAGATTTTTATCATTATTTATTATATTTGTTGTGCAAAATGTTGTGCATTTTTAAACACTTAAAAATTTCCCATGGGACTATTAAAACCCACAATCGCAATAACTCAAGATAAGAGGAAAGCTAATTCTGAAGGTAAATTCCCTCTAAAGTTAAGAGTCATTTTTAACAGACAAAATAGAAAATATAGTATAGGTATTGATTTATCAAAAGAGCAATTTGATAAATTATTTTCTACAAAGCTTAGAGATGAATGGTTAAAAGATGTGAGACTGAATTGTGAAGAAATTAAACATAAGGCTGAAGAAACTTGTAATAAAATTGAGGAATTTACTTTTGATAAATTTAAAGATGCATTTTTTGTAAATCCTGATGAACAAGCAAAGACCAAAGATGTTTACAGAAGTTTTGATAATTACATTACCCTCCTAAATGGTCAAAATAGAGTTTCTACAGCTGCATCATACACTTGTGCTAGGAACTCTCTAAAAAAGTTCAAGAAAAAACTAACATTTGAAAATGTTACACCAACGTTTTTAAATGGATATGAGAAGTCTATGCTAGAAGAAGGCAACTCTCCTACTACTGTTGGAATATACTTAAGAAGCTTGAGAACTATTTTCAATCAAGCAATTGAAAATGGAATAATTGCTAAAGAACAATATCCTTTTAAGAAAAATAAATTTCAAATACCCTCAAGTAGGAATATTAAAAAAGCTTTAACCCTATCTGAAATCGAGAAAATTTTTAATTATGAAACTATTTCTGGGACATCAGAAGCTAAAGCAAAAGATTTATGGTGTTTATCTTATTTATGTCAAGGAATTAATTTGAAGGATTTAGCAAGACTCAAAATTAAAAATCTTGAATCTAATAAAATTACATTTATTAGAGCAAAAACTCAACTTTCAACAAAATCAAATCAAAGTCATATAACAATTATGTTATCGGATAAAGCAAAAGAAATCATTCATAAGTTGAAGAATAAAAGTAACAATCCAGATGACTATTTATTACCCATTCTTGAACCCAAAATTACTCCCAAGAGAGAAAAAGATTTAATTCAATATGCAAACAAGCTGATAAATACCTACATGAAGAGAATAGGTTTAGAACTTGGTTTTGACAAAGTACCACTTTTCTATTCAGCAAGACACTCATTTGCTACCGTACTTAAAAGAAGTGGTGTTTCTACTGAATTTATCTCTGAGGCCTTAGGTCATAGTAATCTTGCAACAACTCAATCCTATCTTGATAGCTTTGAAGATGAAACTAAAAAGCAATATGCTAACCTTCTAACAAAATTTGATTAAATCTTTTTTGTAGCTTGAAATTTTCTTCATAATTTCAATAACATTTCCTGAATTCTTTGACCTATTTTAAAATCAACATTTTTACAAAACCTGACATCTGAAATGCAGCATATTGATAAAATAGAAAAATTCTTTGAGTTTTTGGAGGAGCATTTGGAAGGTGGATTTAAAAAAATAAAACGAACTTATAGCTTAGGTTATTATGATGAGTTTTTTGATGCGACTCTAAATGATAATACCAATAAATTTATTCTTGTTAATCAAAGTGGTTACATAGAAACTGACCCTGAAACAGGGAATGAAGAATACTTTGATGAGGACATTTACTTGAATCCATTTAAGCAAATAAAAAGAATAGATGTAAGAAAACAAGGAGAAAATGACTTAATTAAATCCAGTAATATTAGTTTATACAATGATTTACATAAATTCTACTTTAGTGAATTTCAAAAATTTAAAAGAAAATTCTATCAATCCATAGTTATTAATTTTCCAAGTGGAAATAATAAGGAATTTCTAACAAACTTTTTTATTACAATCGAGGATTTTCAAGAACGAGCAGAGAACCCAAAGTTTTCAGTAAAAAATGAAAAATGTGAGGATATTCAGCTACTTAACTTCTTTTTACAATCACTTGTTGATAAGATTAAACAAAAATACCTAAATCAAGAGTCATCAGTAAATAATCAAAAAAATAAAGATGCTACTGCAATAAGACAAGCATATATAATTGAATTATTGTTAAAAACTGCTAATTGTTCAGCGAGTTCTACAGCTAAAGCTAAGTTTATAAATTTTTTAATTGGAAAGAGTACTGATAATATAAGACAAGATTTCTCTAAGTTTAAAAAAATGAATAATGATGATAAAAATATAATCAAACAACAATTTAAGGATATTAAACTTTTCAATTTAATTGAAAATGATATGGACTTACAAACTTATAATCAATAAAATTGTAGTATTTTTTGTAGTTACTACAGTAACTCCCATCTGAAAAAATCCCTGTTTCTTTGCATCATTACAATAAACAAAATAATGATGATGCAAAACAAGTTTGTTTTACTTTCCCCTGAAGAGCTTCAAGCACTTGTAGTTTCGGCCGTTTTTACGGCCGTACAGCAAATTACGTTCCCTCAAAAGAAAGAACCTCAACCTCCCTGATTATTTTACCATTGATCAGCTTTCAAAATATTTGAAGCTTGCTAAACCTACGATCTACTCGAAGGTTTCTAATCGGACAATACCTTTTATAAAGCGTGGTAAACGCCTTCTGTTTGAAAGGAAAAGTATCATTGAATGGTTAGAAGAAGGTAAAAAATAATATTTTTTTTTAAATTAATAAATAAAATTTAAATGAATAAAAATCATAACAAAGTGTACACAATGGCTGAAGCCGCTAAAAAATTAAATGTTCAAAGAGGTTATTTATACAAATTTTTTAGGAGATATGGGATTATTATCGATCATACAATAAGATATGAATTTCTCTTCATGGAGTATTTTATTCAAGGCTCATCAACGATAAGAATGGGTTCTTTTGGTT
>Ga0114967_10003905_pt1 | contig 12129 bp, 10 predicted proteins | sample M_130628_MF_Meta_FD_92639 | JGI IMG/M metagenome (GOLD analysis project Ga0114967, IMG submission 92639) | Freshwater microbial communities from Lake Montjoie, Canada to study carbon cycling - M_130628_MF_MetaG | ecosystem: Environmental > Aquatic > Freshwater > Lake | place: Lake Montjoie... | reverse complement strand
CACCATTTTTGTCTTCGCAACATCCGGGCCAGCAAGGTAAGCGTGGCATCGGTGATAAAGGGCGCGAAGACCATCAGCCAGCGCCAGGGCGCCCCGGTGCTGAGGATCCCTCGCAGCAGCAGCACCGCAAAGAGACCGCCCAGAAAATAACTGCCGACGTCACCCATAAAAATTCGGGCCGGCGACCAGTTCCAATACAGAAAACCCAGACTGGCGCCGGCCAAGGCAAAGCTGGTCGCGGCGATTTCAGTCACGCCGCCCGCCAGCGCCAGCGCCCCAAGACCTAGCCCGCCGAGTACGGCCTGCGAGCCGGCAAGTCCGTCGCTTCCATCCATGAAGTTGTACAGATTGATAAACCAGGTCATTGCCAGAGCCAATAAAGGCACGTACCAGATTGCCACGCTGCCCGCAGATTGCAGCGCCCAGAGTGTACTCACGCTGAACAGGCTCAGGATGATCTGAACCCCGAATCGCAAGCGCGCGCTGAGCGGCTTGCGATCGTCTCGCCAGCCCACATAGGCCAGACCGCCCGCCACCAGCAGCGTGAGTCCGGCGGGCAGCGCGGCATCTCCGAACCAGATTGAAGCGGTAAGCTGGACCAACAGCACCACAGGCACCACGCTTAAGCCGCCGCCGCGCGGGATCGGCGCGGCATGCAGGCTGCGGGCATTCGGCAAATCGAGTACTTGCGCACGCAGGGCGTAGCGCCGGACCGCGCCGGTGAGCAGCGCGGTGCTCGCGCAACTGGCGAGAAAAATGAGCAGATAAGTCATCACTGCCGCCAGAACCATTCGCCGGTGAGGCGCATCGCCGTCGTCAGTGAGGTTTGCGGTTGCCAGCCCAGCTCCGCGCGAATCTCGGCGCTCCCGACCAGCAGGGAATCTGTGAGGCGGGCGACCGCCGAGGCTTTGCCAAGCGCGCGCCCCGCCAATTTCAAACAGGGCGTCGGCACCGGCAGCAGCCGCGCCCGCCGCCCCATGCCGGCCGCCAGCGCGCGAACCAAATCCGGCGTTGCCAATTCAACATCGCTCAGGGGATAGGCCCGCACGCCCGCCGCGTCGTGCAACAGCGCAAGGCCAATGGCGTCGGCCAGATTCCCCACAAACAGCAGGCTGCGGCGATTGGTGATCGCGCCCAAGGGCAGCGGCCATCCGCGGGCGATCGCGCGCATCAGCGCCAGCAGGTTGGCCTTGTTGCCAGGGCCGTAAATTAACGGCGGGCGAAGAATCGTGAGCGCGGCGTTGGCCTTCTCATAAAGCGTCGTTAGCTGCATTTCCGCCGCGAGCTTGGTCGCGCCATAAGGTCCCGTGGGCAGCAGCGGCGAATGCCGCTCAAACGGCAGCAGATTACCGTCTGCATCCCGCAGCGCCTGTTCGCCATAAACCTTGCAGGAACTCAGAAACACCATGCGGCGCACGCCCGCCGCCAGTGCCGCCTCGGCCAGACGAGAGCTGCCGGCAACGTTCGTGGCGCGGAATTCCTGCACGGCGGCAAGCGTCGTCGCCTCCCCACGATGCGCGCGTGCTGCGAGATGAACCACCGCATCGCATGCTGTGAGCGCCGGGCGCCAGTCGGTGCTGGCGTCAATCGCCCCGACCCCGACCACCTGCTCGGCGCCTTTGATTAGCTCAACCCCCGTCCGCGTTGCGGCCACCACGCGATGGCCCTGCGCGGCGAGATGCGCAACAACATGCTGGCCGACAAAGCCGGCCGCGCCGGTGACCAGCACGCGCATCGGGCTAGTGCCCATCAGCCCGCAACCCCAGTCGCGCGTAACAGGCCAGCGTCTGGGCATGAATCGCGGGCGCTCCAAACACTTGCTCGACCAGTTGCCTTGCTGCCGCGCCCAGCGCCGCCATTTGCGCGGGACGACTCAACAAGTCCTCAATGGCGGCCGCCAGCGCCGGCACATCACGCGGCGGTACCAACACCCCGGTCACGCCGTCGCGGCAAATGTCCCGACAGCCCGGTGTATCCGTTGAAACCAGCGGGCGGGCGCTCGCGGCGCCTTCAAGCAGAGATTTGGGCACCCCTTCACGGTAAAAAGAGGGCAAGCAAATAATCGTCGCCCGCTGATACACCGCCGGCATGTCCTCGCACGCGCCCCACCATTCGGCGCCCGCAGCGGCCACCGCCGACTCCAGCTCGGCTTTGGCATAGGCCGCGGGATTGTCGGGATCGAGACCGCCCGCCAACACAAAGCGCGCCGCTGGATGCTGCTGGCGCACGATCGGGGCCGCAGCCAGAAACTCTGCCACCCCTTTCGCCCTCAGCATCCGGGCCGGCAACAGCACCATCGGCGCTGGATCATCGGGCAATGGGCTTGCCGCATAGCGATCAAGGTCGACGCCGGAGCCCGGGATCAGCATGGCGCTCACGTGAGTGTCCACCCCGAATCGCCCCAGCAAGGCCAGATCGTCGGCGTTTTGCACAATCGCAAACCCATTCGGTCGCCGCAGAATCAAGCCCAACAAAGGCCGCACCAGCATTTGAACCATGCGCGCAAAGCCGTCGGCCGACGCAAACAGATAGCCCATGCCCGTAATGGCGTGCACAAAACGCACGCGCGGGCAGCAAAACACGGCCAGCAGCGCGAGCAAAATGGGCTTCAGCGCCACCAGATGCACCAGCGCCGGGCGGCGTTTAAAGATGAGGCAGAACAGCGCCCACATCGCGTAGAAATCTTTATGGGGATGGCGCAGCGAGCGTTCGAACGGCATCTCGATGCACTCGATACCCAGCGCCTCAATGCGCTCGCGATGCGCGCCAAAGCGGGCCGCGAGGGCGACACGAAAACCGGCCTGCCGCGCGGCGCGCGCCAGTTCGGCGCGATGCGACCAGAAATACCAGTCCTCGGTCACGACATAGAGGATGAGCGGCGAAGCATCGGGCAAGAGCGGTTTCCTTACCCGGGCTGAAGTCGGGTCGCGGTCAGTTTAGGGGATGGCTGGCAGGGACGGGAACGCAGCGCCTCCTTCAAACCGCCCAGCGCTCGCGCCAAGCCTCAAACATCAGCACATGCCAGAGCTGATATTGGAGATTCTGCCCGCCGGCCAGATGCGCCTGCCAGGCGGCGCGAATTGGCGCCGGACGAAAATAACCGCCCTCCGCCAGACGCTGGGGCTCAAGCAAGGCTTCGGCCCAGTCGCGCAAAGGCCCCCGCAGCCACTGGTCGATAGGCACGGCAAATCCGCGTTTGGGGCGCTCAAAAAGCGCCCGCGGCACATGGCGCGCCAGCACTTCGCGCAAAATCCACTTGCCCTGCCCCTCCCGCACTTTCCAGGCAAACGGCAGGCGCCAGGCCAGCGCCACCACGCCTGGGTCGAGAAACGGCACGCGCGCTTCCAGACTCACCGCCATGCTGGCGCGATCGACCTTGGTGAGAATGTCGCCCGGCAGGTAATGCAGGGTGTCGAGATACATCATGCGTTCGATGTCATTGCCCATCGCTGGCGCTGCCCCTGCGAGCGCCATGATGCTGGCCGGCTCACGCGCCCCGATGATCACTTCTTCCGGCGCCTGCCACAGCGAAATCAGGCGCAGATACATCGCGAGCGGGTCATCCACCGTGAGCAAACGCGCCAGCTTGTGCAGTTTGTCGCCCGCCATGGGCTGGCGCAGCGACGCTGGCAGCACAGGACCCAACAAGCTGAAAAGCGAATCCCAGCGCGCCGGCGACACCGCGCGCAAGCCCGCAGACATCGCCCGCCTCAAGGCCGGCGGGAAACCTTGCTGACGGCGCCATAAGCCGGCTGCCACCGTGTATCGCGAGTAGCCGCCAAAGAGTTCGTCACCGCCATCGCCGGACATCGCCACCGTGACCTGCTGGCGCGCCAGGGCAGAGACCAGAAAAGTGGGGATTTGCGAGCAATCTGCGAACGGCTCGTCGTACATCGTGGGCAGTTGCGGAATGACCGCCTGCGCGTCTTCGGCGCTCACATAAAGCTCGGTGTGCTCGGTTCCGAGATGGCGGGCGACGGCGCGCGCATAGGGCGCTTCGTCGTAGTCTTGCGCGTGAAAGCCGATGCTGAAAGTCTTCACCGGCCGCGCGCTCTGCGCCTGCATCAGCGCCACCACGGTGGACGAATCAATGCCGCCTGAGAGAAACGCGCCCAAAGGCACATCGGCCACCATGCGCAAGGCGATAGACTGGCGGAGCGCCGCTTCGAGGGCGTCGATAGCGGCTGCGGGCGTACCGGTAAATGGCGTGCCTTGGCCCTGCGTCACACAGTCCGCAAGACGCCAGAAGCCGGCCGGCTCGGGCCATTGATCCCGCACAGGATTGGCGAAGGACACAAAACTGCCCGGCGTGAGCTTGCGGATATTGCGATAGATCGAATGCGGCGCCGGCACGTAGCCGTGGCGCATGAACAAGGCCAGCGCGTCGCGGTCGACCGCGGGCCGAAACCCCGGCAGGCTCGCCAAGGCTTTCAGCTCGGAAGCAAACAGCAATGTCTCGCCGTTCCAGCCGTAATACAGCGGTTTTTCGCCCAAGCTATCGCAGGCCAGATGCAAGACGCGCTCGGCTTTGTCCCACAGCGCGAAGGCAAACATCCCGATGGCGCGACGCAGGCTACGCGCCACGCCCCAGCGCGCGCAGGCTTCAAGCAGCACTTCGGTATCGGCATGGCCATGGAACGCGCTGCCCGCGGCTTCGAGCTCTGCGCGGAGTTCGGCAAAGTTATAGATCTCGCCGTTAAAACTGATGACGTAGCGCCCGCAGTGCGAATGCATGGGCTGCGCGCCGGCGCTCGAGAGATCGAGGATCGACAGGCGCCGATGGCCGAGCGCGATGCCGCTAGCGGGGTCGACCCAAACGTCGCCGGCATCTGGACCGCGATGCGCGAGCGCTGCGGTCATGGCTTGCGTGGAGGCACCCAGTGCCGCGCTGTCACCGGACAGCCCGATGCGCCACTGACCTGCTATTCCGCACATGCTGGCGGTCCTGCGCTTGGCGCAATCCAATCTGGCTGCAATGTCTGGAACCTCACTGGAGCGGCGCCTCGCTGTGTCCTTCCAAGCCCAGAAATTCAAACACACCAGAACGCTCGATCACGCGCTGCCACTCAAGGTCGACCACATCTGGCGTGACGAATGGTGTGTTCTCTAGCGCTTTTAGCGCGGCACCGTCAGCGCGAGGTGGCAACCAGCCGAACGTCGCCTTCCGTGCCTGCGCAAAAGCTTCGACCCAGGCGTAGCGGGTGGAGAGCACGGGCAAAGCGACTGCGCAGTACTCCAGCACTTTCGTCGCGGTTTGACAGTTGTAGGGGTAGAGATCCGGCACGATGTTGAGCGCGAATCGGGCGCTGGCCAGTAAAGCCGGCACGTCCGAGTAGTTCACGCGTCCGGTCCAAACCACATTGCCGTGACGACCAAGGCGCGAACGCTCGGCCTCGTTGACCGCGCCAATCAGCAGAAAACGTCGGTCGGGAGAAGTTTCCACCAATGTTTGCAAATAAGGCAAAACGCCCGGGCGATAGAGGCTGCCGGCATAAACGTAGTCGTACTCGGGGCTGCGCCGTTCGATGAAAAAAGCGCTGTCGACGCCCATGTCGCGCAAGCGAAACGGCAAATCGTCGTTGAAGGCAAAACCGCGCTGAACCGTCTCGTTCAGAAACACCCGGCGATGGGGTCGTACATTCACCCAGCGCTTGATGCGGTCCCGCAGGCGCGGTAGCGAACCGGTGGAGAGCGAGCCGTACTCGTGCACCAGCTCGCAATGGGACGGCAAGCGCGCGCGATCGAGCCCCATGAAACGCCACACCACGTCGAAGTCTGCCTCGCTAAAGCCTGCCGCCAATGTGCCGGAATCCACTGCTTCGACGACGTGAGAAAAACGCTTCAAGTAAGCGCAGTAAGCAGGTATTTCCGGCAGATAAACCTCTGGGCGACGACAGAAGAGCAGGCGCTTCAAGCCCCTGCCTCCAAGGCCCTGCGCGAGCGCAGCTTGCGCTGGACCACCGCCGGCATCCGCCAGAACCAGCCAGAATCCTGCCGGGCCGCGCGCCGCGCGATCGCCGGGATTTCAGACCACGCGCCCAGACGCAGGGCGGCGACGAGGTCGGTGGCGATGTAGTCGCGATGCCAGGCTAACGCCGCTGCCCTTAATGCCGGCTGGTGCTGCCATTGGGCGAGCATGGCTTCTGCCATCGTTAAATTTTCCGCCGCCAGGCGTCGAGCCACCAACGGTGTGCCCGCCAAGGTGCGCGAGCCCTCATGGGCCCGGTACTGGTAGAGCGTTCGCGGCAGATAAATCGACTTCACGCCTGCTGCTGCCCAACGAATCAATAGCTCGCGGTCGGCCCCCAGCGGATAGTCCAGCGAAAAACCGCCGAGGCGCTCGAACAAACGCAGGCGAAAAAAGCGCGCGTTGATGATGGGCACCTCGCGCATGATGTTCACTGCCGTCAAGCCATTGCGGCTCGCATCGTCGTGGCGCGCAATTACGCGCTCGCCCTGAGCATCGCTGACAAATACCTCGGCGGCGCCGCTCACCACCTCCACGTCCGGATGATGCGCAAAGCAGTCCAGCACCGCCGCCAAAGCGCCCGGCGGATAGCGGTCGTCGCTGTTCAACAGACCGATGATGTCGCCTTGAGCAGCCAGAATGCCTTTGTTGAGCGCATCGTAAATGCCGCGGTCGGGGCCGGGGAGCAGCCGCAGGCCGGGGTTACCTTGCACCAGCGCCAAGGTGCCGTCGGTCGAGCCACCGTCAACCACCAGATGCTCAACTTGCGCGCAGTCGACGCTGGCCAGCGCTGCGGGCAAAAGCGCCGCGCTGTTGAACGTCGGCGTGATGATGGAAAGTGAGACCGCCGACATTGCGATAAACGTGCTCTGGGTGCTGGGGCCAACTACGGCCGAAGTGATTCGCGTTGCGACATCAAGCCCCGCGCAGTGCCTTTGAACGACTGCGACCGCACCGAGCTATCGGCTATGCTTCCCGAACACTCAGGGAGTCTTTGATGTCGGCAGCAGTTTACCCAGATTTGGCAGAGCGGCATGCGATCGTAACCGGTGGCTCCTCCGGCATTGGCGCCGCTATCGCAGCGGCTTTGCTCCAACAGGGCGCGCGCGTCGCCATTCTCGACCTGCAGCCGCCGCCGCCCGAACTCGCGAACGCGAACTATCTTCGCTGCGATTTGCGCGACCCGGACGCTATCGCCGCAGTCGTGTCGCTGGCCATGGCGGAATGGGGCAGCTTCGACATCCTTGTGAATAACGCCGCGCGCGACGATCGCCACACCCTCGCCGAGGTCGACAGCGCGATGTGGGACGAGCTCATGGCGGTCAATCTGCGCTCAGCGTTTATGACGTCCCGCGCGGTCAGCGCCGGCATGCGACGACAGGGCCACGGGAAAATTATCAATCTGTCTTCCAACTCGTTTCTGCTGGGTCTCGCCGGCTATCCGGTGTATGCCACCGCCAAAGCCGGCCTGTGGGGGATGACCAAAGCGCTGGCCCGCGAACTCGGCACTGCTGGCATTCGGGTGAACTGCCTGATTCCGGGCTGGGTAATGACCGAGCGGCAACGCGAGCGCTGGGTCACGCCGGAGGCGCTGGCCGAGTGCCTCGCCGCGCAGTCGATCAAAGAAGAAATCATGCCGGAGGACATCGCCGACGCCTGCCTGTTTCTCGCCGCAGATGCCAGCCGGATGATGACCGGACAGATGATGATCGTGGACGGCGGGCGGGTTTGAACGCCCGTTTCACGCGGCGCCCGGTCGCTGATTCCGCCCTGCTCCGCTTATACTCGCCGCTCCTGTTCCAAGCCCAGATATCCGATGAGTCCTGACGGCGCATTGACCGAGACTTCTCCTTCCGACCCGGCTCCCGCTGCGCAGGCTCACGTCAGTTGTTCCATTGTCATCCGCAGCCTGAACGAAGAAAAACATATCGGCACGCTGCTGTTTGGGCTGGGGCAGCAGGATTACCCCATCAAGGAAATCATTCTGGTGGACTCAGGTTCCACCGATGACACGGTCGCCATCGCCCGTCACTTTGGCGTGAAGGTGGTGCCGATTGGTCGCGCGGAGTTTTCCTTTGGCCGGGCGCTCAATTTGGGGTGCCAAAAAGCCACCGGCGAGGTGCTGGTGTTCGTGAGCGCGCATGTGTATCCGCTGCATCGATCGTGGCTGCGACGCCTGATGGCGCCCTTCAATGACCCACGCTACGTGCTGAGCTACGGGCGCCAGCTGGGCAATCATTTGAACAAGTTTTCCGAGCACCAGATTTTTGCCAAATGGTTTCCGGAAGTCTCGGCCCAACCCCAGCAAAACCACTTCTGCAATAACGCCAACTGCGCGGTGCGCCGCAGCGCCTGGCAACGCCAGCCCTACGACGAAACCCTGACCGGGCTGGAAGATTTGGCCTGGGCCAAGGAAGCTCAGCGCCACGGTGGCCTGCTGGCTTACGTCGCCGAGGCCTCCATCGTGCACGTGCATGAAGAGACTTTTGATCGGGTGCGTAACCGCTATCGACGCGAAGCGATTGCCATGCGCGCCGTACAGCCGCATATGCGGTTTGGCTTCTTCGATTTCCTGCACCTATTTGTGCAGAACACGGTCTCTGATTGCCTCAGCGCGCGGCGACAGCGGCGACTCCGCGAAGAATGGCAGTCAATTGTTTTGTTCCGCTTCAACCAGTTTTTTGGCACCTGGCAGGGTTATCGCGACCCCGGCCAAATCAACGCCGATCTGCGCCGACGCTTTTACTTCCCACACTGGAGCGAAGACCCGCGCCGCGTGGTGGAAGGCGTCGACGCCACCGATTTAATCGATTACGACGATCCGGCGCGCCTCGACGCCTTGCCGGTCGACCGCGCCCACCTTCAGTAGGAGCTCATTTATGGCCTATAAAATGGTTGCCCTGATGCCGATGCGCCACAACTCGGAGCGCGTGCCCGGCAAGAACTACCGCCCGTTTGGCGATGGCCGTCCGCTGTTCCAGCACATGCTCGATGTGCTGGTGGCCTGCAAGCGCATCGATAAGGTCGTGATTGATACCGACTCGCCGACCGTGCGCGACATCTGCGCCAAGGACTATCCCCAGGTGCTGGTGCTGGAACGCCCCGAGGAGCTGCGCGATGGCGCGATCCCGATGAATCGCATCCTGTTGCACGACACCGAACAGGTGGCATCCGAGTTCTATCTGCAAACGCACTCCACCAATCCGCTAATGACGCTGGCTACCGTGGAGGCCGCAATCGACACATTCCTCGCGCAGGCGCCCACTTTCGATTCGCTCTTCACGGTAACCAAGGTGCAAACCCGTTTGTGGGACCCGCTCACCCGCGCGGTCAATCACAATCCCAATATCCTGCTGCGCACGCAGGATTTACCGCCCTTGTTTGAAGAAAACTCCTGTCTGTACATCTTCGCGAAGAACATTCTGCTGGAACGCCAGAACCGGCTGGGCTTGCGGCCATATATGCTCGAGATGGACCCGTTCGAAGCGATCGACATCGACAACGAAATTAATTTCCAGGTGGCCGAAGCCGTATGGCACGCCACCCGTAAGGCCTGACCCATGGCACCACCTGTCCATCGCGTGCTGGTGACCTGCGGCCATTTACAGCGCCACATCGGGCGCTATGAACAAGGCTTGCGCGATCAGGGTATCGATGTTTTTGTGCCGCCGCTGACCGCCCAGCAGTTCTCCGCCGCCGAAATGGTCGAGCACATCAAAGACATTGATGTGGTGATTGCCGGCGACGACTTCATTACCGCGGAAGTCCTTGATGCCGGCAAAGCCAGCCGTCTCAAGGCGATCGTGAAATGGGGCATCGGCACCGACAGCATCGACAAGCCCGCCGCCACCGCACGCGGCATCCCGGTCTATAACACGCCGGGGATGTTTTCCGATGAGGTCGCTGACCTGGCCTTGTCTTATGTGCTGGCGCTGGCGCGTTCCACCTTGCGCGTGGATAGCGCAGTTCGTAGCGGCGAGTGGCTACGGGTTGAGGGCACGTCCTTACGCGGAAAAACCGCAGGTGTAGTGGGTCTAGGCGGCATTGGACAGGCGATTGCCGCACGCTGTCGCGCGTTCGGCATGAGCGTCGTGGGCAGCGATGTCGCGGCGATGCCCGAGGCCGTGCTGAAAGCCTGCGGCGCCGAGCAACTGGCGCTAGAAGATGTGCTGAGCAAAAGCGACTTTTTGATCCTCGCCTGTAACCTCACCGCTGAGAATCGGCATCTGATCAACGCGACAACGCTGGGTTTGATGAAGCCTGGCGCGTTTATTGTGAACGTGGCGCGAGGCCCGCTGGTAGACGAAGCGGCCTTGATTCAAGCCTTGAAAGACCAGCGACTGGCCGGGGCCGGGCTGGATGTGTTTGAAGTGGAGCCCTTGCCCGCGGATAGCCCGCTACGAGATCTGCCGAATTGCGTCTTTGGGACGCATGGGGGTTCGAGTACGAGGGAGGCGATTGAGCGGGTGAATGAACTAACGCTGGAAATGGCGCTCTGTCTGTTGCAAAAGCGAACTCAGGACCTTCAGCGCTTAAATCGGGTTGCGTGAGCACCGGATCAGGTCGCACTGACTAGAGAAGGATCGACCGAAGCGCCTATTCGCCCATCGCAATGTTGGAGCATCAGGGATGTGGAACACGGAAGGTCTTACTGATAGGTGTTGGGCGGATATCAAAAATCAGGGCGTAGTAGCTGGCATGACCGTCGAACCCGCAATTTCACCCGCCGACTTTATGGTCTAAGGTAACTGGCCAGCCGTGAGGCAGATCGAAATGTTTTCGCGACACGCCCGGTAGCGGCTTAACACAGGAGTCGTCGCAGACAGCTGATGTGGTGATTTCGTTCGTGTACGTCAAATATTTAAAGAATCATAGAAACTTTCAATGGCATCTCACCTTCTCGTCACCACTATTGCGGCGGAGTTCATCAGGGGCGGATGCGTCGTTGAGATTGGGTCTTCTCGTGAAATTGAGAGGAAAGAAAAATCCTCGACACATTTTTTCAAAAAAACCTGTGAGCTGTTGGATTCAATGTTTTTCAGCGTTGATATCTCGGAAAAATCTCATGCTCTGGCGCAAACAATAGTGGGCAATCAAGCAGTCTGCACCGACGGCGAGACCTTCCTTAAAAACTTCCGACACCTCACCCGGAGACGCATCAGCGTTCTGTATCTCGATAATTTTGATGTTATCTACAACGATCAGCACGAAAAGGATTTGCGAAGTCGAGTTGGCGAAGAGTACGGGAAATGGGGCTGGGAGCTCGAAAACTCGAAATCTGCTGAAGTACATCTTTCACAAATGAAGGCAGCCATACCACTGATGGCGCAACGCTCAGTGGTGATTTGCGACGACACAATGACGAAGAACGATGGATGGTGGGGAAAGGGCGCCACCGTCGTGCCCTATCTGTTGGCTCAAGGCTGGAGAGTGCATTCAGCATCCGACATCGGTGTAATGCTGACGTCTCCGCGGATGAAACATCCAGAAACTCCAAGCTGGTTCTCGAGACGACGCCGTTATGTGTGGGGCTTGGCCGGGCCTAGTTTGCCGTCGTTTGAGTGGCCCACTGGCTAAACGTCTGATGCTCGTCTGCGAATCCGGAACACTAACTCTAGAGTTCCACTGCACCTTTTGCATTTGAGATGCTCCAGTGATGCTCTATGACGAAATCCCCAACGTATATCGCATGTGCCCCAGCCTCGACTACTAGTTCGGGACCAGGCCAGCGATACAAGTACTCTGGCCCATCAACGATGGCGATGACCGTCTTATATCTACCCGGGCTTAGGACCATTTGTGGAACAGTGACTTCCAAACAGCATGTGCTGTTTGCTTCAGAGGGAATGGCAAATCGCATTTGTTCAGAAGACAAGTGCGTCACCAAACGGCCATCCGCCGACCACACGGGGATTCCCACAATAAGATTGCGCATTCGCTGCGGGACCCGGAAGCTTATTTTCAGTAGCAAGCTCTCCCCGACACGCACAGAGTCCACGCTAGACCCAAATTTATTCACCCAGTGCGATTGAACGTGCTCAACAGCAGTTTCATTGGCGTAAAACTCACCAAGGTAAGTTCCCCCCTTGTCCGCAAACGTTGAGTCCTTTTTCAAAGAATCCGCCGCCTCGTAAAAGGAAACCGCCTGTACAGGCTCGCCT
>Ga0114967_10003904_pt1 | contig 12130 bp, 14 predicted proteins | sample M_130628_MF_Meta_FD_92639 | JGI IMG/M metagenome (GOLD analysis project Ga0114967, IMG submission 92639) | Freshwater microbial communities from Lake Montjoie, Canada to study carbon cycling - M_130628_MF_MetaG | ecosystem: Environmental > Aquatic > Freshwater > Lake | place: Lake Montjoie... | reverse complement strand
GCTAACAGCACTTACGCAAGTTAAGGAGACAGCATGGCTAACTCGAATGCTGTAGGAACTCGTTATCCCGATAGTTTTGGTAATTATGTTGTCGGTGTTACTTCTGCTCCCGTAGGTTTGGGAAGCACGGGTAATGCTGTCGCCATTATTCCTACTATTGGTACAAGCTACATTGTTCGCCGTATAACCGTGTCTAGCGCAAATGGAAGTGTTGCTCTTGCAAACGTCACTATTTTCACAAGTAGTGACGGTGTGCTTGCAAATGCAGTTTCAAATGCAACTGTGTTAGCAAACGTAACAGGTACAACCAAGTATCAAGATTTGAACCTGACGGCAAACACCGCCACAACAATCTTTTCTGGTTCTTTGTTCTTGTGCGTTAACACAGCGGCTGCGGCAAACAACACGGTTGAAATATCGGTGTACGGTGACATCGTTACGTTATGACAGAAATTGTTTATGTAACCAACAACTCCGACAAAGACATTTCTTTTGAGTACAACTTTGTCGGGATTGAATTCCCTGTTGGCAAGACGGTAGAAATACCTCTTCAAACAGCCAAACATGTGCTTGGTTACGGAGACAATGAGAAGGAGAAGTATCTCGTCCAACTGGGCTTGATACGACTTCACAGCGAACTTGAAGAAGCAATGGAGAGATTCAAAAGGGTAGAAATATCCGAATCTCATCCTAGAAAGAACAGCTCGTTACCCTCGGCTGTTGGCGTAGTACCCTTGCGGATTGAAAAATCCGTAGGGGGAAAATCCAATCAGAGGGTTGCTTAATATGAAGGTAACATGGCAACTCTCTCTTCCTACATTACGGAAGTACAGCGACTTTTGCATGACGCAAACTCTGTATTCTGGTCTACCTCGGAGTTAACGGATTACATCAACGATGCCCGTGAGCGAGTAGCGAGAGATACTGGGTGCTTGCGTACCCTGCAAATAACTGCCACCCCAATTTCTAGTACAGGCGTACCCGCAACAGCTTGGGCAGCCAGCACTCCTGTCACTGCTGGTCAATTCTTGTTTTCCAATATTTTTATTTATGAAGTAACCACTTCTGGTACAACAGGAAGCGATGCTCCTCCCTATCCTGCATCTGGTTATGCTTTCCCTCCTTCTACTGCTTTTACAAATGGCACTGCTGGTCTAACTTATTCTGGCCCTGCTGAGATTATTCCGTTTGCCACTTTGGCCAGCGGAACAACCTTGGACATCTTGAACGTCAACATTTACTGGGGTAACAGCCGCATACCACTGCGCTATCTGCCTTGGTCAAACTTTAACGCACAACTGCGTTACTGGCAGAACTATGTAGGCAGACCAATTTGTTTTTCTGTCTACGGACAACAACAGATTTACATTGGCCCTGTGCCTGACCAGGCTTACGATGTTGAAATTGACAGCACCATTTTGCCAACTCCATTAAGTCTGAACACGCCTAATGCTGTTGACCCTATCCAAGACCCTTACACCACCCCTGTGGCTTTCTATGCGGCTTACAAAGCCAAATACAAAGAACAGAGCTATGGTGAGGCTGAACTTTACAAACAAGAATACACCAAGCATGTACAGGCAGTGTTGAACTCTGTCTATACAAGGCGCATCCCTGACCCATATAGCACGTTCTAATCATGGCAGCAGCAGAACAAAAAAAGTCCTATGCTGTCATTAAGAACTTCAAAGGTCTTAATACAAAAGCCAATAGAACAGCTATTGATGAGGAAGAGTTCTCGTGGATTGAGAATGCTATGCCTATTGGATTTGGCAATATTAAGATTGTTCAATCCCCTACCGCTGTAGTCACATCTGGCAATGCCGCAGTATCGTTTGGCAATTTAGTTACTACATTAGAAAGTTGTAATCTTGGTTTGTCAGATTACATCTTGGCTTTTGAGGCAAATGGACGGGGTGAATATTTTAAGATTGACTCTGCTACAACAGGTAATGTGGCTATTACAGGCACATTTTCTTCTTCCAATGTTTCTACCGCCCAGTGGAAAAACGAGTTTGTATTTATAGGTGACCCTGACAAGGGCTTGTACACATGGAACGGTACAGACTTGCTTGCTGTTGGTGGCGTAGGTTCTGTAGGCATTACAAACAGGGGTTCTGGATATACATCTGCGCCAGCAGTGACTATTTCAGCCCCAAACCAAACAAATGGTGTTCAGGCTACGGCTACATCCACCATTACAGCCAACGCTGTCTCTTCAATCTCTATCACCAATGGTGGTAGCGGTTATACCTCTGCCCCAACTGTGACCATCACAGGCGGGGGTGGTAGCGGTGCAACTGCTATTGCCCAGGTCTTGACCTTTACCAAAGGTGCGCTTGTTATTTCTGTAACAAATGGTGGGTCTGGTTACAACACACCCCCAGCGGTCACCATCACTGGCGGTGGCGGTGCAAATGCTGCGGGTACTGCAATTGTGTCTGGTAATGCCATCACATCGGTCATTATGACCAACGTGGGCAACAATTACACATCTGTTCCTACTGTCAGCATTGCCGCTCCTCCTACGCCCACAGGCAACACTACAGCAACAGCTATAGGCGTACCCAACCTTGACTCTATTTCTAGCGTAGCAACCTTCTCAGGTCGTGTTTGGGTGTCTACAGGACGCACAGTTACTTACTCGTCTTCTGTCAGCCCTTACGATTTTGTGTCTGTGTCTGCTGGTTCTATCACCCTGTCTGACTCTACTTTGCATGGCAACATCCAATACATGTTGTCTGCCAACAACTTTTTGTACATATACGGTGAAGACAGTATCAACGTATTTTCAGATGTGAGGGTAACCAGCACAGGCTCAACCTTGTTTACCAACACCAACGTGTCTGCCTCTGTTGGTAGCAAACTGAAATACGCTGTGTTTCCCTACTTCCGCTCTGTGTTGTTTATGAACAACTATGGTGTGTATGCCCTTGTAGGTTCAACCACCAGCAAACTATCTGACCAACTGGACGGCATTTTTCCTTACATTGACTTTACTTTGCCTGTCACTGGCGGTCAGGTGTTGCTTAACAACATTTTGTGTGCAGCGTTCAACTTCTACCTTAACAGTAGCTTTCCAATTACAGAAGGCTCACGCTATGTTCAGGCAATTTTCTTTGAGAAAAAGTGGTTCATTACTAGTCAGGGAATACAAAACTACATTACATCTGTACCTGTTGGCGGTTTAATCAGCATGTATGGAGTGTCTGGCGCAAGTTTGTATAGGCTGTATGCCTCATCTACCGCTAATATTTCAAGTGAAATACAAACGGCTCTTTCTCCCATGAAAGACCCTATCCGAACCAAACAGGCATTGAAGTTTGGTATTGAAGCAACATTGTCAAATGCCGCTACCTTTACTGTCACTGTTGACAGTGAATACGGCAGTAGCCCGTCTTACACTTTAACCAACGGTGCTGTTGATTGGGTAAACAACAGTGCAATTGTTATTCCTTGGACAAACAGTTTTAGCGCAATTATTCCTTGGTTGTCCTCTGGTGGATACAACTTGTATAAGTCAGACGCACAACAGTACGGCAAATATTTGGGTTTGACCATGACATCAACAGACCCCGCTTTTGTTGTAAACACATTTGAGTTTGAACATGAATTGAGAGTGAGGTTCTAAATGGCAGTTCCGTATACCTTTGCATCTGCCACAGGGTCAATCCCCCTGTCGCAGCTTGATGCTAACTTTAATACTGGCATTACGATTGGCAACACTTCTGTTTTGTTGGGTGGAACTATTTCTACCATCAACAATCTAAGCCTTTCCAACGTCACTATTACTAGTGTTAACCAAGCTTTTCCTAACGGATACCTTGCTAATAGCAATGTGGTTCTTGGCACAACTACTTTGACACTTGGTAGCACTGTCACGACTGTTGATGGTTTGACTTTGAGCAATGTAACTATTGCAAGCGGCAATGTGACTATTTCAAACGTCACTGTGTCCAACTTTTCTGCAACCACAGCCAATGTCAGCGGTACAGCCAATGTGAGCAATCTTGTTGTCATTGGTAACGCTACTGTTGGTGGCAACGTCACTATCACAGGTAACGTCAGTGCGGCAAAAGGAACATTCACTTCTGCAAACGTGTCTGGTACAGCAAACGTGCAAATTATTGCGGTCACACAGAATGCAACTGTAGCTGGCAATGCAACTATTACAGGCAATGTAAGTGCGGCTAATGGTACGTTCACCAGCGCAAACATAACTGGTGTTGCAAATATTACATCCAATTTGATTGTTGGTGGTAATGCAACTATTTTAGGTAACGTAACCGCTTTGAATGGTTTTGTCACTATTGGCAATACCACGGTTGGACTTGGAAATACAACAGCTTCAGTAGGTAACGTCACTGTTGCAAATACCACTGTTACTAATTACACAGAGACTGTGGTGGCTATTGGAACAGTTACAACAACAAACACATTGTCATTGACAAATGGCACAGTACAAACAGCAACCCTTACCGCATCAACTGCTTGCACATTTACTATGCCTACAGCAACTGCTGGCAAATCATTTATTTTGTTGCTCAAACAAGCAGCAGCTACAGGTAACGGAACTGCAACATTTACAGGTGTGAAATGGGGAAGTGCTGGAGCACCAACAATTACAGCAACGGCTGGAAAGATGGATATTCTTACTTTTGTTGCTGACGGGACAAACTGGTATGGCTCTGCCGCACAAGGATATACACCATAATGTTTGCTGCTAAAAACTTCTTTTTTGCTGGTGGTGGTGGATACACTGTCATTGAATCATTCTTGGCTAGTGGTTCTTGGAAATGTCCTACTGGTGTGACCAGCGTAGATTATTTGGTTGTTGCTGGTGGTGGGGGTGGTGGTGCTGCGGCTGGTGGTGGTGGTGGCGGTGGCGGTGCTGGTGGTTTTCGTACTGGCACAGGATTAAGTGTTACCGCTGGCACTACTTACACCATCACCGTTGGCGCTGGTGGTGCTGCGGGTACAACTGGGCAAGGTGGCGCAACAGGTAGCGGAACGAGTGGTAGTGACTCAATATTTTCCACCATTACATCTACTGGCGGTGGTGGTGGTGGCGCTGGCCTTGGTCAAGTTGGAAAAACAGGTGGCTCTGGTGGTGGCGGTGGTCATAATGGTAACGCTGGTGGTGCTGGAAATACCCCATCAACATCCCCAAGTCAAGGCAACAATGGTGGAACACCTAATGCCGCCCACAATGGCGGAGGGGGTGGCGGTGGCGCATTTGCCGCTGGCGCAACAACCCCATCTACGGCTGTTGGCGGTGCTGGTGGTGCTGGTACAGCATCAAGCATCAGTGGCTCTTCAGTAACCTATGCTGGTGGCGGTGGTGGGGCATCTAATACTACTGGTGGTGCTGGTGGCGCTGGAGGTGGCGGTACTGGTGGCGCTAATAATGGCGTAGCTGGTACAGCCAACCTTGGTGGTGGTGGTGGCGGCGGCTATGGAAGCACAGGTGTTGCGGCGGCTGGCGGCTCAGGCATTGTCATCATTTCTTACATCATGCCTAAAGGTAATGTGATTGAATTCTTATCTACCGCAACATGGGTAGCACCTACTGGAATAACTTCTGTTGATTATCTTGTCGTTGCTGGCGGTGGTGGTGGCGGATGTATTGGCGGAGGCGGTGGTGCTGGCGGTTTTAGAACAGCTACATCTTTTGCTGTTACGGCTGGAACAAGTTATGTAATTACTATTGGTGCTGGTGGTGCTGGTTCATTTGCTCAAAATACTGCTGGCACTAATGGTAGCAATTCGGTATTTAGTTCAATTACATCCACTGGTGGCGGTGGTGGTGCTTCAAATAATGCTAATGGTGGGAATGGTGGTTCAGGCGGCGGCGGTCAATGGACTTATTCTTTTGGGACTGGAACTTCTGGACAGGGTAATAACGGTGGAAGCGGCGCTAATAATCCTCCTTATTATTCATCTGGTGGCGGGGGCGGTGCAGGTGCAGTAGGCGGCTCATCTAGTGGCGCTACTTCTGGCGGCGGCGCTGTTGGTACTGCAAGTTCAATAACTGGCACAAGCGTAACTTATGCTGGCGGTGGTTCTGGCGGTTGGAGAACATATCAAGGTGGTAGTGGTACAACTCCAAGTGCTGGAGGCGGTGGTGCGGGTACTGGAGACAATACCAATGGCAATAATGGAACTGCCAATACTGGAGGTGGTGCTGGTGGCGGTGGCTATGGTGGCGGTGTTTTATCTAATGGCGGTGGCACAGGTGGTTCTGGTATTGTTATTTTGAAATTAAATTGATATGACAAAAATCTACCAACTCTACGGAATTGATACGGCAATGCAATTGCTACGCCCAAATGCAAAATGGGAAATTAGCAACCGAGACATCACAAGATGGGAAGATGACCGCCCTTGTCCGACATGGAAAGAGATTGATGAAACAATGGAAAAGATAAAAGCGTTTGAAGATTCAATTCCAACCATTTGGACAACTGAACAAATTAAAAAACTTTCGGGGAAAAACTAATGGCACACTTTGCAAAGATTGAAAACGGCATCGTCACGCAAGTTATTGTGGTGGGTAATGCTGACACAGCAAATGCTGATGGCGTTGAAAAAGAATATATTGGCGCTGCATTTTGTGAAAAATTGTTTGGTGGTGAGTGGAAACAAACCAGTTACAACGGCAAAATTCGCAAAAATTACGCTGGCATTGGTTACTCATTTGACGAATCACGCAATGCGTTTATTCCTCCGCAACCATTTCCAAGTTGGACTTTAGTAGAGGAAACTTGCCAGTGGACTTCCCCTGTTGCCATGCCTACCGATGGTAAGTTTTACAACTGGGATGAATCAACTCAAACATGGGTTGAGGTGGTAAATGGATAATTTAGAAAAAGAATTTGCCGTGCATGAAGCTATTTGTGCACAAAGGTATGACGCAATTCAAAAGTCATTGGCTGACGGGGACAAGCGCATGACAAAGATTGAATACCTTTTGTACGCAGTCATGGCCTGTGTGCTGTTTGGCCCTGGCGTTGCTGCTGATTTTGTAAAGAAAATGTTGGGGCTGTAAATGAACATGGAAGCACTTTCCTATGTGAAGTTCGGTGACAAAGACGGACTGGGAGAGTTTTTGTTTGAAAACGGTGTTCAGCACCAATTGTTCTACGAAATCTTGGGTGACCAAGGAATTGTGGTGCAGAAGTATCCATTGACAGATGCCAATGTTGCCAACCTTGATGATTGGCTGTTTGTGCATAACCAAGAGCATCAACGGTTTGCAAGCATCTTAGGGTTGGATAATCCTTTTCAGTTGCTTGATAGTGACTGGAATGTGGAGGATGATTTTTACGATTGGATTGGTGTACACCAGACCATTCATCAACAGATAGCCTCGGCTTTGGGAGTGTGATATGGCAGATGTAATGGAAGCAATGAAGAAGCAAAAGGTTGCTGAAGATATGCCTATGCTTGACATCTTGAAACAAGATGTTGAACAGTCTGGTGGTGACTTTAATACTGTCTATCAAGGGTTAAAAAAGGGTATTGAGTCAGGAAAAATGAGAATCATGCGTTCTGGCAATACGTTGTTGATATACAGCATATTGCAACCAGGCGTGGCTGAACTTCATATTTCTACAATGGATGAGCCAAACAAGTTGGTTAACTCTATTCAAGAGTTGTATCAAGCTATGAAGGTTGCTGGTTTTAAAACAGGTGTTTCTACAACTGACAACTCTCAGATTGCCCGTGTTTTGAGTGCGGCAAAGATTCCTGTTAGGGTGCAACAAGTACCTGGCACACAAGGTCAAGCTCAATATCAATTAACCATAGAGGTGAAATAATGGGTGGAGCAGCAAAAGCAGTTGAGAGAGTTGGTACTGCCGTAGGTAAAACAATTGAAAAAATTGTTGAAAATCCTTTGCCTGTTATTGAAACAATTGCGTTGACCTATGTTTTAGGGCCAGCAGGGGCAGGATTAGGTACTGCTGCTTCTGCTTCTGTTTCTGCTGCCGCTGTAACTGCGGCAAACGGCGGGGACGTAAAACAAATTGCAACTGCGGCGGCGGCGGGATATGTTGGTGGTTCAACAGCAGAAGCAACGGGTGCAAGTGTAGGGGCAACATCGTCTGCTGAAACCGCCAAAATTGCCGCTTCTGCTGCTGGCGCATCTGCATCAACAGTAACTGCTGCTCTTGCTTCTGGTCAGCCTTTGGACAAAGCATTAGAAGCAGGTTTGAGTTCTGGCGTACTTGCGGCTGGAACTACAGGCGTGATAGAAGAGACAAAGGCGGCGTTAGCACCACCTGAAACAGGTCAGGGTATCAAAGCTGTACCAGGTCAAGGCACTCAATTGTTTGGTGACCAAACATCTGTAAGCGGTCTTGGCTTTACAGACAAAGTACCTACAGGTGGTGGGCAAGGATTGACAGTTGACCCCAACATAATTTTGCCAGCATCACTGGCGAAATATGGCACAAACACAGGCAAAGTCAGAGGAACAGAAGAGGGTGGACTGCAACCCGCTTACAGGTCTGAATCTGATTCTTACACACCCCCGTCTTTTGACCCGTCAATTGCACCACCGACACCTTACCAAGAACCAAAGACCGTAACGCAAACGCCTGAACCTGTAATTTCTAAAACTACAGAATCTTTTGCCAGACCAGTTATTTCTAGCGGGTTGTCTGAATTGTTTGGTCTTGGCCCTAAAGTGCCAGGCGCACCTTCGGCAGGAGGCTCTGCTCCTATTGAACAAGGTGTTAGCACAGGCACTACCACAGGCTTGACTTCTTTGCGTGGAGAGGGTGAAATTGAGAGTAAAGAAACAGGTAAAGCCCGTAAAGACGTTTGGAATGAGGAGTCTTTACGACTCAAAGATGCTTTAGGAGTATGAGATGGCAACGCTGAAAAAGATGACCCGTGTAGGTGCAGATGTGCGCCAAATAGCCCGACTGTTGCAAGCAAAAGCACCAGAAGGGCACATGCTTGCCTACATTACTCCAGACGAGGCAAAGTTGCTGAAGTCTCAGGGTGGTAGCGGTAAAGAACATGCAGACACGGGCATTCCTTCTTTTGCCCCTGAATATGGTGATAGCTATGGATTCACAGAAGACACAGCATTTGACTATGGCCCAGAACCACCACCATCATACTCAACACCTGTAAGAACTTCTCCTTATATTAGTCCAACGTCTAATCTGGATTTACCTTCAGTAAAAGATACAGGTAATTTTTCTGGTCGTTCATCTTCAGGTTATTATGATTCAGCCAATAATCGACCAAGCGCATATGCACAGCCAGGAGCATTTTCTACTCTTGGCCAAGTAAATCAACAAGAAACAGCACCAACTTATTTCACAGGTGGTTCACCTGCGGCATATACTAAATATCCAGTAGACCTTGGTGGAGTTCCTGTTGATATTAGAGATGTTCCCGCACAACCTTTTGACACAGCTCCAAGCAAAACTATTGGAGAAAGATATGATGATTTAGCCAAATCTTTAGGCATGAAACCAGAAACTCTTTCTCGACTTGGTTTGGCTGGAGGTTTGGCGGCGTTGGGTTCTTACCAAAGCAAAAAAGCTAGGGAGCAAGCAGAAGAAGCCAAAAAAGAACAACAAAAACTTGCCGAGCCTTACCGAGCAAAAGGTGCGGAATTGCAACGTGCAGCACAGTCGGGAGAACTCACTCCTGTTGGTCAACAACAATTGCAAGCTGTTCAAGCACAGGCGGCACAGCAAGCCTCTGGTAGAGGCGGTGCAGTAAGTGCCGCACAGACACAAGCGCAGATAGAGGCTTTTAGGGCACAGTTGCTTCAACAACAATATGACTACGGTCTGAAGTTGTCTGGCATAGGCGACAACATTGCTCTTGGTGCTATCAAAACAGGACTTGAGGCTGACAGGTATGTTCAGCAATTAAGCAATAATTTCTATACCAACATGGCAAATATTGCAGGTGGTATGCCAGCACAAGCACAAGCTCAACAAAGGACTGCATGATGGCTGAACAAACAGACGTACTTGCAAAACCTCTTCCAAAAGCTATTGCTCCTACAGGTACAGGGCGTGTAGGCTTTAAAGAAGCTATTGGCATCAGCGAGCCATTTATGACTCGCAAGGCCGAACTACAGCCTGAAATCACTAAAGCTGAAGGCGACATTGCCAAAGCTCAACAAGAGCAAAAAGAAATTAAAGCTACAGGCGAGTTATCTGCCCAAAAAAGGTTTGGGCAAGAGCAAGAAACCGCTATGCAAAGCTATCAGGAAAAACTAGAAAAAGAACCTCTTCCTGCTTTTATTCCCTCTAAAGATAGCGCACAAGACATTGCAGGACTTTTTAGCGTTATTAGCGTTATCAGTATGTTGGTGGGCGGTGGCGGCAAGATGTCTGGTCAGCTTGCGCTTGGCAACATGAATGGCATGATGGAAGGCTACCGCAAAGGTAGAAAAGACCTGTACGAAAAAGAGCGTATAGAGTTTGACAAGAATTTTAAAAGCATGATGCAAAAACATGCAGAGTTCCGTCAAGAAATGGAAGATGCTGTTAAGTTGGCTATTACAAACAAAGAAGAAGGTTTTAGGGCTGCTGAGTTGGCGGCTACAAAAGCTGGCAGTGATATTGTCAAAGCGCAGTTGCGTAAGGGTGACTTGCTGGGTGCTTTTAATCTTGTCAAAGAATCTCAAGCGGGTGCTGAACATGCTTTGCAAATGGAACAAAAAGCCAGAGAGCAAGATGCAAAAGAAAGACAGCATCGTGAGGATATGGCTCAACGTGAACGTACCCACAAAGCAGACATGGCTCAACGTGAACGTCATCAAAGAGAAAATGCCGCACGTGCAGAACGCATGGCAAAAGAAAAAATGTCTCATGCAGAAAAAATAAAAGAATTAAAGGGTATGCAAAGACCCGCTTCTGCTACAAATGAGCGTTATGCAAACACAGTTTATCGTTCAAGTAATGAAGTTTTGCGTAGTTTGGAGCTTGTTGAAAGACTTGGCATATCAACTGGTGGTGGCGTTCTTGGTTCTGTCGTAGGTAAAGGAACTATTCCTTCTGAGGTTCAAAGATACCTTGGTCAAGCCATGACAGATGAACAACAACGCAACTACAACACGGCAATGTCGGGTATTGCGCTTGAGTTGGCTTATGTTCTTAATGGTGGTTACAAACCTACCGAAGGCCAAATTAACAAGTTAGAAACTTTATTGGCTGTTGGCCCAAATGACACTTTTGGTAATGCCGCTTATAAGTTTGCTGATGTGTCTGCAAAGTTAAAGGCTGCTGTTGAAGTTTCTCCAACTTATACAGATGACCAGAAAAACACAAAACAAATGCTAATGGACAAAATGAACAGGTACGCAACACCTGAACAAGTCCAAGACCGCATTTATGGCCCTGGCAAAGCTGAAGAACCCGCTGTTAGAGCAGGTAAAGTTTACGAGCCTAAAACAGATACAGACTTCAATGCCATCCCTGGCGGTGAGTTATACAAAGACCCTGATGACGGAAAAATCTACAGGAAGAAAAGATAATGGCTGCTCCACGATTTCAGGGTGAACTTGTAGAAGATGCTCCTAAACCTAGGTTTAGTGGAGAAGAAGTGCAACAAGCAAAAGTGGAGACACCTCCTCCACCTGCCAAAAAATCACCTATGGAGCGGGTAACTCAGTTTGGCGAGTCTGTACTTGGGGGAACTATTGTCGGTGCTGCAACTCCAGAATTGGTTGAGTATGCTGGTAAAGGGATAGCTAAATTACCAAGCCCCTATGCAAAAGCTGGTGGTTATGCCATAGAAGCAGCGGGTAGACTGATGAAAACTCAGCGTGGTGTTGCCGCTGGAACAGGCGCTCTTGGTGGCGCAACTGCTGATGTTGCTGGTCAAAGTATGGAAGTTGCTGGTGGGTTACCTCCCGCAGTCTTTTTAGCTGAATTGGCGGGTGGATTTGTTGGCCCACAGTTTGCCAAAACTGTCACAGAAGCTATTCGATATGGCTCACGCAAATTGATTGGTATTGAACCCATAACAGCTATTAAGAATGTTGCAGAAGACCTTGGCATAAATGAAGCCATTTTGTCTCCATCACAACGTCAATTTATTAAAGACCAAATTCAAAAGCTACGTGGTGGGCAGCCAAGTTCTACCGCTCAAG
>Ga0114967_10003895_pt1 | contig 12151 bp, 11 predicted proteins | sample M_130628_MF_Meta_FD_92639 | JGI IMG/M metagenome (GOLD analysis project Ga0114967, IMG submission 92639) | Freshwater microbial communities from Lake Montjoie, Canada to study carbon cycling - M_130628_MF_MetaG | ecosystem: Environmental > Aquatic > Freshwater > Lake | place: Lake Montjoie... | reverse complement strand
ATATAACTTTCATCTTATTTATTTTTATGCAATTTACAACTGTTTTTAGTTTTATTCTAAAACAATTTTAAGCCATAATAACCAATAAGGGTAAATAATATACAACGAGTTATAACTCCAATGCAACACCAAATTAGCAGTTTTTTTAAATCGGCGTTTAAACCTGTACCTATTGCTATACTTATTGGAGCACCAACCAACATTGTGCCTAAAAAACCTAAACCTAAAATGCCATACTTTTCCCAAATTTTTACAACAAATGGGTATTTTTGGGCTTTATCTTGCTTGGGTTGTTTGTTTTTATAAATGAACTGTTTAATTTTATCACCTAAAAAAGTAGCAACAAAAACACCAACTAAACCCCCTGTTACACTTGCAAAAAATATTACCAAAGGAGATAAGCCAAATGCAAAACCTGCTGGTATTGCAGCATATATTTCAAATGTAGCTAATCCAGCTACTGTTAATATTTTAAAAATCATTATAAAAAGATAAAAGAATAACTAATAAAAGAGCAAATGTAATGCCTAATTCTAGTATCTTTTTAAGTCAAAATAAATTATAAAAGATTAGGTTGATAAATTCTTATCGTTCCATCATTTTCATTACTTAAAATAAGTAAACTTCTATTTGTAGGTGCATTTTTTGCGGGTATAAAAAGTATTCCTTCTGGGGCATCGCCAGTTATTAAACTTTGCAAAAATTGGGGCGCTATTGGGTTGCTTATATCATAAATCACAAATGCATCAGCTCGTTCAAGTCCTACAAATAAAATATTTTTAGTACCCATTTTGCCTGTTGTTACAGCTTCTGGTTCTGAACCTTTATCATCACTTCTACCATCATCGTAGGTTGTTAATGTTTGTGCCCTTTTATCTAAATCATTTTTACTATCAAAAACTAATTGGCCCGTAGTGCCATTCCAAATAGAAAATGATCTGCTTCCAAAAGAATATAACTCATCTAAATCACCATCACCATCTGTATCGCCTAAAGTTGTAGTAATATTTAAACGGCCCATTTGTGCATTTGTTTTTAATGTAACGGCATTAGGAAATGCTGTGGCATCAAGTAAAACGCTGCTAGTGCCAATTCTTTTTACTTCGTTAAAGCCAGTATATTCTCTTTGGTCGCCTTCGTTTGCAGTAACAACATATTGAGTGCCATTATTCTCAAAATGCGAAATAGCATCTGGTTCAAACATACCCTTTACTTTCCAATTAGCAAATGCAATTCCTCCATCTTGGTCGCTTATGTCTATTGCATTTTCTGTAACATTATAATCTTTAAAGCCTAATGGAAAAATAGTTGTTATTGTTTTATTAGTTAAATCAATTTTTGCAATTGCATTATTTTCTTGCAACGTTACCCATGCCGTTTTTGAATCAGTCGAAATAGTAATATACTCTGGTTCTATATCTTTTGCTAAATTTCCAGCCGAAGGGCCAAAACTTCTAAAACCTGCTTGTTTTAATGTAGTCAATTGTGTATTGAAAGCACTAAAATTTAAAGTAGTAACGGTATAATTATTGTTTACATCAATAATAGATACAGTTCCATCAGGATCATTGGTATAAGTATCGTTTGGTTCTCCTTCGTTAGCGGTTAAAATAAAATTACCATCTGGCGAAAACGTAACCATATCTGGCAAAGCACCCACTGTAATTTGTTTTATTTCGGCGTAAGTGCTTGTATTAAATACAACTACTTTACCTAAATCTTGTTTACTTGTAGTAGATTCTAAGGCCACGGCTAATTTTCCATTGTAACAGGCTACACTATTTGATGCACCATTGTATGGAACTAAATTAATATTGCCTATAATTTTTGGCATTGCAGGGTCCGTCAAGTCAATAATTTCAATTCTATTTGTACCACTATTGTTTACTACAAACAATTTTTTTGTGCTTGCATCATAAGCACTAATTTCTGCTGCCCCAATGCCTCCAATACTAATAGTTGCTATTTCCTTAAAGGTGCTAGCATCCTCATTAATAGTAGGTTCTGGAGTAGTGTTTTCATCTTTTTTACAGCTTGTAAATAAAAGGGTAACGATTAATAAATTGTAGAATAAAAAGCGCATAGTAATATTTAGTTTAGAAAACAATGTTACAAGCCTAATTTTATATTACTGTTAAGGTAATATTAAGTAATTGTGAATAAATTAGTTCTAATTACTAATACCTACCCGTTGTTTTATAAATTCTTTTTGTTCTAACTCTTTTAGCATAAATAAAGCTAAATCACCAGCATTAATTTTATAATTATTGGGCGATGGAGAGAAGTTTGCAGCTGTAAACATATTGCCAGTAGGGCCTTCGTTTAAAATTGTTGGTGGGCAAACAAATGTCCAATTTAATGTACTAGCCTGTAAATAACTTAATGCCTTTTTATGCTCCATACTTACTCCTAAATATTCTTTAGGAAAATCTTCCGTATCCATTTGTATTGTTTCCTCATCTGCCTGTAACAACCCCAAACCTCCAACGGCAATAATTCTATTTACGTCCATTTTTTCCATTTGTATAACAATATTTTTCATACCTAAACTTCTGGTTTTATCATCTCCACCAAAATCGCCACCAAGGCAACTAAGCACAGCATTACTTTCTTTTAGTGCATTTCGTACATCACCTTCATCAAACAATGCCCCTTTAATTAGTTGTAAATTATCCTCTTCCATGGGTAATTCTGCAAAAACATTTCGTCCAAAAGCCTTTACAGTATTGCCTTTAAATAAGGCTTGCTGCACTAGTTGCTTCCCTACCATTCCTGTTGCTCCAAATATTGTAATTGTCATGTTTTTTGAATTAGGTATCTAGGTATAAAAATTTGCACAAGTTATATTTTTTGACGCATCTTTGTTGTGATAATTTAATAGGTGGAATGAAAATTTTGGTTTTTGACAATTACGACTCTTTTACTTATAATTTAGTTCATTTAATTGAAAAAAATAGTAGTATTAAGGTTGATGTTTTTAGAAATGATGAAATTGCATTAGAAGATGTAGCAGCTTACGATAAAATTATTTTATCTCCAGGGCCAGGTATACCATCAGAGGCAGGTTTGCTACTTCAATTAATAAAAGAATATGCAGCCTCAAAACAAATTTTAGGAGTTTGTCTTGGGCATCAAGCCATTGCAGAAGTATTTGGAGGTAAGCTGCTTAATTTAAAAACAGTGTATCATGGCGTAGCTAATAAGCTAATTTTTGAGCATGTTGATTGTACTTTATTTAATAATCTTAAAAGTGGTATTAGTGTAGGTCGATATCATAGTTGGATTGTAGATGACGAAAATTTTCCTAATGAATTGGAAGTAACGGCAAGAGATGAAAATGGATATATTATGGCTTTGCAACATAAACATTATGATGTACAAGGCGTTCAATTTCACCCAGAAAGTATTTTAACGCCAGATGGCGAAACAATTATCAAAAATTGGATTTATAAATAATTAAAACAAAATAGATGAATATTAAAGTATGTGGTATTACTCAATTTAAACAACTGCAACAATTAGATGGATTAAACATAGCCTATGCAGGAATAATATTTGAAAAAAATTCGCCAAGATATGGCGGAGATTTATTAAATAAAGATGCACTGAAAAATGCAGATTTTGATTTAAAAAAGGTAGGTGTATTTAATAATCCTGATTTAATAGATGTTATTGATGCCATTGATGATTATGGATTAGATGTTGTGCAACTGCAAGGAAATGAAAGCCCCGAATTGTGTGACGACCTTAGCTCACAAGCCGAGGTAATAAAAGTATTTGGTATTGATGAAAGTGTTAAAGATATTGATACATTGGTAGCTAATTATGATGGAGTATGTGATTATTATTTGTTTGAATCAAAAAACGAAGACGAATTATTTGATTGGGAAATTTTAGGCAAAGCAAAAATTGAAAAACCATTTTTTATTAGCGGTGGTATAAGTGTAGATGATATTGCCAAAATTAAAAAATTTAAGCATCTTGATTTTTTAGGTGTAAATATTAATAGCCATTTTGAAAAAGAACATGGGGTAAAGGATATGGGGAAAGTGTTGGCATTTGTACAAGGAACGAAGTAAATTACAATTGTTTGACAATCTCTTTGAATTGGTATTTATGCTTAAAAGTTGATAATTTTCTAAAATAGGTTTTCTATGAAATTAACAGTTAAGAAGCTAAATTTGCAAATTATAAATTCATATTAATGAAGTATTTAGTATTACTCTTATTCATTCCTATTTTTTCAATAGCACAAAAAAAAGTAGCACCTAAAACACCCAAGCCAAAAGCTATTAAGGTAGTAGGTGTAACCAAGCCACGTAAAGATTATATTATTACCGGAAATGTAAAAGGGTATAAAGATGGTACAGTGGTTACTTTGCTAAATCCGCAAACAAACATACCCGACATGAACGCTATTGTAATGAAAGGCAAGTTTACAATAAAGGGTAAAATGGATAAGCCAGATTTTAGAGTAATAATGTTTGATAATAAGCCTCCATATCTTTCTTTATTTTTAGATAACTGCTTAATGGAGATCAATGGAAATAGCAATGCAATTGAAAAAGCAGGTGTGGTTGGTTCTTTAAGTCACATGGAGTTTCAGGCATTTAGCGCATTAATGGAACCTTATAAGAATGTTTTTGATGATACTAAATCTTATGATTCTGCTAGGGCTGAGAGAGCTGCTGTGTTGTGTAGAGAGTTTATTGTGCAGCGTCCGGGTTCGTATGTTAGCCCTTTGGCATTGTTACGCTTTAACCAGATTACTGAAGATGTATTTGAAACAGAACAGTTATATAATTTTTTAAAAGCGGATGTAAAAAATACAGCTTTATCCAACTACATTCAATCATTAGTACAAGAAGCAAAAAAGAATCCTGTAGGCTCCATACTTGCTAATTTTGTTCAAAAAGATACTGCAGGTGTTGAGGTAAGTTTAGCTTCCTTTAAAGGAAAATATGTGTTGGTAGATTTTTGGGCTAGTTGGTGCATACCTTGTAGAAAAGAAAACCCAACCGTTGTAAAAGCATTTGAAAATTATAAGGACAAAAACTTTACAGTATTGGGTGTATCACTTGATCAAAATGCCGATAACTGGAAAACCGCCATTAAGCAAGATAGCCTTTTATGGCAGCATGTAAGCGATTTAAAGGGCTGGGGAAATGAAGTGGCCTTACAATTTGAAATATTCAATATTCCACAAAATTTTTTACTTGACCCAGAAGGAAAAATTATTGCAAAAAATATAAGAGGAGCATCCTTAGAAAGAAAGCTTAGACATTTTTTGATTAAATAGGTATTGATATTTTAAACAAAATTTTAAAGGAGTACACAGATTGTATCATTTAAATCTTTGATATTAAACTGTGTACAGCACTAGTCTAAGTATCTGTGGTTAATTACCCAATCAAACATCTTTTATACAACTGCACTGTATTCTCAAGTCCTAAATAGATAGCATCGCAAATTAGTGAATGCCCTATTGAAACTTCTAACAAATTTGGTATGTGCTGTGCAAAGTATGTAAGGTTGGTTAAATCCAAATCATGCCCAGCATTGATGCCTAAACCTAATTCATTAGCTTTTGTTGCAGCAGCAATGTAAGGCTGTATTGCTTGTTGCTCATTGCCAATCGCATATTGTGCCGCATAAGCTTCGGTGTACAATTCAATTCTATCTGCACCCGTATCTTTTGCACCCTCTATCATTTCAACAATAGGGTCAACAAAAATAGATGTACGAATACCAGCATTTTTAAAAAGAGTGATTATGGTTTTTAAAAAATCTTTTTCTGTTATGGTATTCCATCCATGGTTACTGGTTAGTTGATGGTGTCCATCGGGTACAAGCGTTACTTGGGTAGGTTTATTGGCCAAAACTAAATCTATAAAACTTTGTTCGGTGCAATTACCTTCAATATTAAATTCGGTTGTTACAATCTTATTTAGTTCGTATACATCTGCATAGCGTATGTGGCGTTCATCTGGTCTAGGATGTACCGTAATGCCATCGCAACCAAAGCGTTCAATATCTTTTACTGCTTTTATTAAATCGGGATTATTGCCTCCACGGCTATTGCGTAAAGTGGCAAGTTTGTTTATGTTAACGGAGAGTTTTGTCATTTTTACTTATTTATGTCCCACGCAGGCACTTAGGCACAAAATAAAATCTTAGTTGTCTTTGTGCTTTTGTGGGAAGTTTATTTCATTTACAAATTTACAGCAAAACACCTTTTGCCCTACTAAAAAAGTTACCCAATGGTATACCGATGAAAAGTTCTGAATGTTAGGAAGCGACCGATGAGAGATGCCATAGAAAACTGCCGCTGGTAAAAAAAATCATACCCAATCATAATCATCATAAGAATTAGCGGTCGTTCTAAAAAACAAAAACCCCAAGCTAAAAAGCTTAGGGTTGTGTATTTAATCACCTTTATCACTTAGTATTTGGTAATAATAAGTAGTAAAGAAGTTGTATTAATAACGATACATTTCTGGCTTAAATGGTCCTTCATTTGAAATACCTAAATAAGCAGATTGCTCTGCTGAAAGAACATCTAAAACAACACCAATTTTTGCTAAATGCAAACGGGCAACTTTTTCATCTAATACTTTTGGTAATACATATACTTCGTTGCTGTATTTACCAGGATTACACCACAACTCAATTTGAGCAAGGGTTTGGTTAGTGAACGATGCACTCATTACAAAACTTGGATGACCTGTTGCACAGCCTAAGTTTACTAATCTACCTTCTGCTAATACAATAATATCTTTACCATCAATAGTATACATATCTACTTGTGGTTTAATGGTATTTTTTGTATCGCCATAAGCTGAGTTTAACCAAGCCATATCAATTTCAATATCAAAATGCCCAATGTTACAAACAATAGCTTTATCCTTCATTACACGAAAATGTTTTTCGGTAATTAAATCTCTACAACCACTTGCTGTTACAATAATATCAGCTTCTTTAACCGCTTCAAGCATTGGCTTAACTTCAAAACCATCCATAGCGGCTTGTAATGCACAAATAGGATCTATTTCGGTAACGATTACACGACAACCAGCGCCTTGTAAACTTGCAGCACTTCCTTTACCAACATCCCCATAACTTCCAACCACAGCTACTTTACCAGCCATCATAATATCTGTAGCTCTACGTATAGCATCTACTAAACTTTCTTTACAACCGTATTTGTTATCAAACTTACTTTTGGTAACGCTATCATTTACGTTAATTGCAGGAATAGGTAAAGTGCCTTTTTCCATCCTTTCGTATAAACGGTGAACACCAGTTGTAGTTTCTTCGCTTAATCCTTTAATATGTTGTACTAATTCTGGATATTGATCAAAAACCATATTGGTTAAATCGCCACCATCATCCAAAATCATATTCAATGGTTTATCAGCACTTCCAAAAAATAAGGTTTGCTCAATACACCAATCAGCTTCTTCTTGACTTTGTCCTTTCCAAGCAAAAACACCAATACCAGCAGCAGCTATTGCAGCAGCAGCTTGATCTTGTGTAGAGAAGATATTACAACTACTCCACTTTACCTCTGCACCTAACGCAACTAACGTTTCAATTAGCACAGCTGTTTGAATAGTCATGTGTAAGCAACCAGCAACTCTTGCACCTTTTAAAGGTTGGCTAGCACCATACTCGGCACGTAAGGCCATTAAACCTGGCATTTCTGCTTCGGCTAATTTTATTTCTTTACGGCCCCACTCTGCAAGGCTCATATCTTTTACTTTGTTTTTTAAACTAAAGTCGATACTGTTTTTTGTTATTGTTGACATATTTTATTGATTTATACTGCAAAAGTAAAATAAATAGTATATTTTTCTATCATTTTTTGTAGATTTGGAATAGAATATGATTTATTAACTAAATTACAGAATAAATATACTGTTTGTTATGTCAAAATCTACTCAAAAAGAAAATTCGGCTTTGCCCCAAGTTAGTTTAGATGCTAAAGACCTAGCTATACTTAAATTATTACAACAAAATGCAAGATTTACCGTAAAGCAAATTGCCGAGCAAGTACACCTTAGTACAACACCTGTGCATGAGCGTATAAAGCGTATGGAAGAAAGTGGTGTAATAAAACAATACGTGGCTTTGCTAGATTATGCAAAAGTAAAAAAAGGGTTAATGGCAATTTGTTATGTATCGCTTAAAGAGCATAGCAAAATAGCAGGTACAAAATTTGTAAAAGCAATTTTACAAATGCCACAAATTATTGAATGCTTTACTATTAGTGGAGAGTTTGATTTTATGTTAAAAGTAGTTACCCAAGATATGAATGCTTATCACGATTTTCATGTAAACAAATTAAGTAGTATAGAGAATATGGGCCATGTACAAAGTGTTTTTGTAATGGGGGTAATAAAAGAAACGCATGAACTAGTTTAATATACCTACCTAACCATTAATTTTAACTGAGGTGCAAACATCAATCTTCCTTGCTCGTCTTTTACAATTATATCAAAGAAAAATAATTCGTCGCCCGTTTTTAATTGTTCGTTGATAGTTGTAACCCAAAGTGGAGATAGGGGAGCTGTTCTAAATAAATCTGCACTTATGGTTGTTGTGGGTTTTGTTTTACCCGTTGGGCCGTTTTCATTTTCTTCTTCAGTTACACCCGTTTTTCTGTATAAAAATTGATAAGATGAAATGGTGTATTTGCCATTTTTAACATCTGTAATTTTTAAAGGTGTTGTAATAAGTTGTTGACCTTCTGCCACTGTAATAATTGCAGAATCTTTATAATTACCTAGGCTACTAGCTAACTTTGGAGGTTTAAAACCCTTAACAACAGGTGATTTTACAACGGGTTTAGTAGGCTTTTGTGCTACTGCAAAAAAAGTACTTAATATAAATAGTGTAAGTAAAGTTGTACGTAACATCTTTTTTATTTTGAAGATACAACGAAAAAATGATGCCAAAAGTATGGTTCCGCAAATATTAACTAAATCTTAGCCAGAATAGTTACCACAGATTATCATAAATTTTTTGCCCGTTGATAACGCTAATATCGCAGGTTTTATTAGCACCTCCTTACATTAGCATTATTAGCTCATTGAACTAAGGCTTTCTTCAATCGTCTTTATCCTAGCTTCTGTATCAGCTTGTTTTTTTTGTTCTACAGCTAACACTTCTGGTTTGGCGTTAGCTACAAACTTCTCATTATTTAACTTTTTTTGTACTGATACTAAAAATCCTTTTTGATGTTCTAAATCTTTTAGCAATGTTTCTTTTAAGGATGCTGTATCAATTTCTTTTTCGGATGCTATATAAAATTTATCATTTTCTACAACTACAACAATAGTATTTGCAACAGATTCATTTGTAAATGAAATTGTTTGTGTATTTAGTTGTTTGCTTAAAATTGTTTCAATGGCTTTGTAATTTTCAACATCTAAAGTTTGAATATGTAAGTCAATTGTCTCTTTTGGCTTCAATTGATTTTTTGCTCTTGCTTCTCTTATAGCGGTAATTACTTGTTTTAAAATTGCTCCTTGAGTTAGAATGTTTTTGTTAATTGCTAATTGCTTATTGCCAATTGATTGTCGAATACATAAATCTTCTTTTTGTTCTTTTAGCAACTGATAAATTTCTTCTGTAACAAATGGCATAAACGGATGAAGCAATTGCATTAAGTCTTCAAAAAATTTTATCGTTTTCTCATACACATTTGCCTCAATAGGTTGCTCAAAACCAGGTTTTGCCCACTCTAAGTACCAACTACAAAAATCATCCCATATTAAACTGTAAATAACTTTTAAAGCTTCGCTAAGTTTAAATTGTTTTATTAATTCATCAACCTCAAGTTGCACTTCATTCAATCTGTTTTCAAACCAATCTAACGCAAAATGGTGATTGGTGAGTGCTGATTGGTGAGTGGTATCTTCTTCATTTCTAATTCTTAATTCCCAATTCTTAATTAATTTCAATGCATTCCACAATTTATTATTAAAATTTCGCCCTTGTTCTAAACTACTTTCATCAAATAATAAATCGTTACCAGCCGGGGATGCTATCATTATTCCAAACCTAGTTGCATCGGCACCATACTTATCTATTAGGCCCAACAAATCAGGGCTATTACCTAATTGCTTACTCATTTTACGTCCTTGAGTATCTCTTACCATACCGGTAAAATACACATCTTTAAAAGGCATTTGTTTTTTAAAGGCATAACCCGCCATTATCATTCTGGCTACCCAAAAAAAGATAATATCTTGCCCAGTAACCAATGTGGTGCTTGGGTAGTAGTAATTAGCATCGGCATTATTTGGGTTACTAATTCCTTTAAATACTTCCATGGGCCAGAGCCAACTGCTAAACCAAGTGTCAAGACAATCTTCATCTTGAAGTAATTTTGAATTTTGAATGTTGAATTTTGAATTTTTTGCAGCGGCTTGCTCTCTAGCTTTTTGTTCATTTTCTGCAACATAAAAATTCCCATCTTCATCATACCATGCAGGTATTTGCTGACCCCACCAAAGTTGGCGACTAATGCACCAATCTTTAATATTATTCATCCAATGGCTGTAGGTATTTTTTAATTTTGTAGGATGCAATTTTATTTCATCATTAGCAACCGAACTTATCACCTCAGGATTTAAGGCAATAAATTTTTTCATATCCATAAACCATTGCAAACTCAATCTACTTTCAATAATAGCACCCGTTCGTTCACTTGTACCAACTTGCCCTTTATACTCTTCAATTTTTTGCAATTGGCCAATAGCTTCAATATCTTTTACAATTAGTTTACGCAATTCAAAACGATCAATACCATTGTATGCTAAAACCTGTTTAGTGGGGTTTTCATCCATCAACTCCTCTGCAGTAAATTTTCCTTCGGCATCTAATGTATTCAATGCTTTTAGGTTATGCTTTCTGCCTAGTTCGTTATCATTTTTATCGTGTGCTGGTGTAATTTTTAAAGCACCAGTACCAAAATCCATGGTTACATATTCATCTGCAATCACAGGAATTTTTCTATTTATGATGGGTACAATAACTTGTTTGCCCACTAAATTTTTATAACGTTCATCTAACGGATTTACACAAATAGCCACATCGCCTAAAATAGTTTCTGGTCTTGTTGTAGCAACTGTAATACCCCCAACTCCTAAAGGTGAGTTAGTGTCTGCTAAGGGATAGTTTATATAATATAGCTTAGAATCTATTTCTTTGAAAATTACCTCTTCATCGCTCAAAGCCGTTTTACTTACAGGATCCCAGTTTACCATACGTAAGCCACGGTAAATAATTCCATCCTTATAAAGGCGTATAAATATTTCAATAACTGCTTTATAATAATCATCATCCATTGTAAAAGCAGTACGGTTCCAATCTAAACTGCAACCCAATTTTTTTAATTGCTGCAAAATTATGCCACCATATTTTTCTTTCCACTCCCAAGCGTATGTTAAAAATTCCTCTCTACTTAAATCACTTTTTTTAATACCTCTTTCCCTTAACATGGCAACTACCTTAGCTTCGGTTGCTATACTTGCATGATCGGTACCTGGTACCCAGCAGGCATTTTTGCCTTCCATTCTAGCCCTACGAATTAAAATATCTTGTATAGTATTATTAAGGCAATGCCCCATGTGCAGCACACCGGTAACATTCGGCGGCGGAATAACAATGGTGTAGGGTTCTCTCTCATCGGGGGTGCTATTAAAATATCCCTTATCTATCCAATGCTTATACCACTTTGTTTCAATTGCTGTTGGCTCAAAATTTTTTGTAAGTTCCATAATACTTTATAAAGTGCAAAAATACAAAAATTGAGGTAGGGTAAAAAGTAGCATTTTTTCGGGTTGATGATAAGGGGGTTTTGGGCAGATATGGCTTGGCTAAAAAAAAGGGAGAAGCTGTCTCAAAATTGAGATTTTTTGTATTTCCCTCAAAGTCACTAAGGTCAAAAAGTTGTAATAACCAATGGAGAAAAATTCTTTGTGTTTTTGTGGAATTTCTTTTTTGAGACAGCCTCTCTCAAGTATAACAAGCAAACGAAAAGTTTTTAAGGTAAAAGAACACGGCCACAATTACCACCAAACTAAAATGTATTGGTAAGATATAATGGTTATTCATTACCTACTAGCGTTTGTTGCAGGTACGT
>Ga0114967_10003894_pt1 | contig 12151 bp, 14 predicted proteins | sample M_130628_MF_Meta_FD_92639 | JGI IMG/M metagenome (GOLD analysis project Ga0114967, IMG submission 92639) | Freshwater microbial communities from Lake Montjoie, Canada to study carbon cycling - M_130628_MF_MetaG | ecosystem: Environmental > Aquatic > Freshwater > Lake | place: Lake Montjoie... | reverse complement strand
CAAGCTCGGCGGACGAGTGTCTGGCGGCCATTGAACGTATTGGCATGCCCTGTGTGGTGAAGCCTGTGATGAGCTCCTCGGGCAAAGGGCAGATAGTGGTGCGCAACGCCTACGACGGCCAGCGCGCCTGGCGCTATGCGGTCAGCGGAGCGCGCGCCGCCGTGCCGCGAGTGATCGTGGAAGGGTTTGTCAAATTCGATTACGAAATCACGCTGCTGACGGTGCGGCACGTGGGCGGCACTAGTTTCTGTGCGCCTATCGGACACCTGCAGATTGACGGCGATTACCGCGAATCATGGCAGCCGCAGCCCATGAGCGAACTCGCCCTGCAGCGCGCCGAAGCGATTGCCGAACGGGTGACCGCCGCTCTGGGCGGGCGAGGCTTGTTCGGGGTGGAGCTGTTTGTGCGCGGGGATGAAGTCATTTTCAGCGAAGTGTCACCCCGTCCGCACGACACCGGCATGGTGACGATGGTCGGTCAGGCGCTTTCGGAATTTGCCCTGCACGTGCGCGCGGTGCTGGGGCTCCCGGTACCGGTGATTGAACACTGGGGCCCGGCCGCATCGGTGGCGGTGCTCGGTGAGGGTGACGGCGCCCGGATTACCTACAGCGGGGTCGCCGCCGCACTCGCTGAACCGTCCACCGAGGTTCGATTGTTCGGCAAACCCGAGGTGCACGGCAAGCGCCGGCTCGCCGTTGCGCTGGCCAGAGGCGCCGATGTGGGGCAGGCTTTGGCACGAGCCCGGCAAGCCGCCGCCGCCATCGAAATCACCATCGAACCCTGAAGCCAAAAACGACATCGGAAGAGCGACAAGGAGAACACCATGCGAATGATGCACACCATGCTGAGAGTGACCAACCTCGATAAGGCACTCGACTTCTACTGCAACGTGCTTGATATGAACCTCATCCGCCGCAAGGACTACGAGGAAGGTCGTTTCACGCTGGCGTTTGTGGGCTACGGTGATGAAACGAATGCCACTGTGCTGGAACTGACTCACAACTGGGATACCGACGCCTACGAACAGGGCACTGCCTATGGCCACATTGCGATCGGCGTGGACGACGTCTACGCGACCTGCGATCGGGTGAAAGCGAAGGGTGGAAAAGTGATTCGCGAGGCGGGTCCCATGAAAGGAGGCCGCACCGTGATCGCGTTTCTTGAGGACCCGGAAGGGTACAAGGTTGAACTCCTGCAGGACGAGCCAAATCCGGGCTAACGGCAGCCGTTTTTGCCTTGTCGGGCCCGCTGGCCTTTATGCTACAGTGCCAGCGGTTTTTTCTCCCTTGCGGTAATGCAAAGCCTTCTTCGTCGCCAATGAGTGGTGCGATGTCTTCGGAGAACTTCGAATGAAGCGACAATTTCTGGCCGGCCTGATCCTGACGATGTGCGCCGTGTTGCTGGCGCCGACGCTCCGCGCGGACGACAGCGCGCTGCAAATCGTGCAAACGACGACCACAGAGGTCATGCAGCGGGTCCGGAGCGACAAAGAGAACCTTCGCGCCGACCCGGCGAAAATGTACAGGCTGGTGTCGGAAATGATCTTTCCGCACTTCGATTTTGAAATCATGTCCCAGTGGGTGCTGGGCGCCAGCTGGAAAACTACCGAAGAAGCAAAACAAAAAGCTTTTGTGGAACAATTCCGCCGCCTGTTAGTCCGCACCTACGCCACCGCCTTGCTGGAGTACTCCGACCAAGCGGTTGAATACCCGTCGGTGCCGCCGGCTAACAATCCCAAAACCGCCACCGTGCGCCAGAACATCAAGCAGGCCGTGGGTAAAGTGCTCCCGGTGGTCTACCGCTTGCACAACAAGACCGGCGAATGGAAGGTTTTTGATGTCGAAGTCGATGGCATCAGTCTGGTAAAGACCTTCAAGTCATCTTTCTCACAGATTCTCAAGGATGGTGGCGTGGACAAGCTGCTCAGGAATCTCAACGCCAAGAACAAGGACCTCGGCGCCTGAGGCGCCGAATCGGTCACTGGTAGCGCCCAAGTCATGCGAAAAGAAAATATCCAGCAACTGATCGAAGCCGGCTTGCAGGGCGCCGAGGTTGCCGTTGACGGGGATGACGGCGTGCATTTCGCCGCTCGCGTGGTCTATGACGGCTTCTCCGGCCTGTCCCCCGTCAAACGCCACCAGCTGGTGTACAAGTCATTGGGCGACCACATGCAGCAGGCGATTCACGCCCTGTCCTTGCAGACGCTTACCCCCGAAGAGTGGCAACGTCAAAAGCCGTTCTCCACGCTTTAAGCTCAGAGCCTCATGGACAAATTGATTATTCAGGGCGGCGCCCGTCTGCAAGGTGAAATTCGCATTTCTGGCGCGAAGAACTCGGCGCTGCCGATTCTGGCGGCCACTCTGCTCGCGACCTCGCCAGTGACGGTGTGCAATATGCCGCACCTCCACGACATCACCACCACGATGGAGTTGTTGGGGCGCATGGGGCTAGAACTCACAGTGGACGAGAAGATGAATGTCCACGTCGATAGCTCGACGATTCGCGAATTCTTCGCGCCTTACGAGTTAGTGCGCACGATGCGCGCCTCGATTCTTGTGTTGGGTCCGCTTCTGGCCCGATTTGGACGGGCGGACGTCTCTTTGCCGGGCGGTTGCGCCATCGGCTCGCGTCCGGTGAATCTGCATCTTCAGGGGTTGGCCGCAATGGGGGCCGACCTGAGCGTGGATGGCGGCTACATTCGCGCCACGGCCAAACGCTTGAAAGGCGTAGACCTCTGGATGGACCTGGTGACCGTCACCGGCACCGAAAACCTGATGATGGCGGCTACCTTGGCGCAAGGCGTCACCGTGATCCGCAACGCTGCCCGCGAACCTGAAGTCGTTGACCTTGCGAACTGCCTCATTAGTATGGGCGCCAGAATCGACGGCGCCGGAACCGATACGCTGCGCATCGAAGGGGTTGATGAACTTCACGGCACCACCTACGAAATCCTGCCAGATCGCATTGAAACCGGAACCTATCTGGTAGCAGCCGCGATGACGGGGGGGCACGTCAAGCTCAAAAATACCCGCCCGGCGCTGCTGGAAGCCGTGCTCTCGAAGCTGACCGAGGCCGGCGCACAGATCACTTCCGGCGACAACTGGATCGAATTGAAAATGGATGGGCGTCGCCCGCAGTCAGTCAGTTTGCACACCTCGCCTTACCCCGGGTTCCCGACCGATATGCAAGCGCAATTCACCGCGCTGAATGCGATGGCCGAAGGCACCGGCGTCATCACCGAATCGGTATTCGAAAATCGTTTCATGCACGTGCTTGAACTCCAGCGCATGGGGGCTCAAATCAAAGTTGAAGGTAACACGGCCATCATCACGGGCGTGCCGCAACTGAAGAGCGCGCCGCTGATGGCAACCGACTTGCGCGCGTCGGCGAGTCTGGTGCTGGCCGGACTTGTCGCGGAGGGCGCAACCGAGGTAGAGCGCATCTACCACATCGATCGCGGCTACGAGACGATCGAAGAAAAACTTTCAAATTTGGGTGCTCAAATCAGGCGAGTGCCGGCCTGAGTTCAGACGGGGCCTTAGCATGAATAGCCTTCCATCCGGTGACCAACTCATCATTGCGGTGTCCAAAGGGCGCATCCTCAAAGACGCCCTGCCTTTGCTGGCCCAGGTTGGTATCGCCCCGCTTGATGACCTAAACACCACCCGCAAACTGATTCTTGAGACCACCGATCCAGGCGTCAAAATGGTGGTCGTGCGCGCCAGCGACGTCCCCACTTATGTGGAGTACGGCGCTGCCGATGTCGGCGTGGCAGGGAAAGACGTGCTGCTGGAGTACGACGGCAGCGGTTACTACGAACCGCTGGACCTCAAGATTGCGCGTTGCCGCCTGATGGTTGCCGGCCGGGTCGGTGCTACTGAACAGCTAGGTCGCTTGCGGGTTGCCACGAAGTACGAAGGCATTACCCGTCGCTGGTACGCCGAGCAAGGCGTGCAGGTCGAAGTCATCAAGCTGTATGGTTCCATGGAACTCGCGCCCTTGGTTGGGCTGGCTGACCGCATCGTCGATGTGGTCGATACGGGAAATACGCTGCGGGCGAACGGTCTGGCGCCTCTGGAACATCTCTGTGATATCAGTTCCCGGCTCATTGTGAACAAGGCTTCCATGAAGACTAAACACGCCCGGGTGACCTCACTCATCGGTGCGCTCGCGGCGGCGGTCGGGGAGACTTCGCCGAGGAGCGTCGCTTGATCGCAATGCCCCGACGGCTGTCGAGCACCGACCCTGATTTCGAATCCCGGTTCACGGCGCTTCTTGCTTACGACCACGATACCGACGATGCCGTGCAGTCCACCGTGCGTGGCATCGTTCAAGATGTTCGCCGCCGCGGTGATGCCGCACTCGTTGAATACACGAATCGTTTTGACCACCGTGCGCTTGGATCTGCGGCCGAACTTGAAGTCCACGACCTCAATAGCAGCGCGGCACAGGTAAGTCCCGAGGTGCTCGGTGCGCTGGAATCTGCGGCAGCGCGAATTCGCAACTATCACGCGCGTCAAATCCAGCAATCCTGGGAATACGCCGACGGCGAAGGCACCGTGCTCGGCCAGCAAATCACACCGCTCGACCGCGCGGGCGTGTACGTGCCCGGCGGCAAAGCCTCATATCCCTCGTCGGTGCTGATGAACGTAATTCCGGCCAAAGTTGCCGGGGTGCGAGAAGTCATCATGGTCGTGCCAGCACCCCACGGCCAGATTAAGCCGGTGGTGCTCGCCGCGGCACGGATCGCCGGCGTAGATCGCGTGTTTTCCATTGGTGGTGCGCAGGCCGTGGCAGCTCTGGCATTCGGCACCGCCACCGTGCCGGCGGTCGACAAGATTGTTGGTCCCGGCAATATCTATGTCGCCACTGCGAAGGCGCAGGTGTTCGGTCGGGTCGGGATCGACATGATTGCTGGGCCCTCGGAGATTCTGGTGGTTTGCGACGGCAAAACACACCCCGACTGGGTGGCGATGGACCTCTTTTCGCAGGCCGAACACGACGAGCAGGCGCAGGCAATCTTGCTCGCGCCCGATGCCGACTTTCTGGAGCGTGTCGCTGCCAGCATCGAGCGCCTGCTGCCAAACATGCCCCGGGCAAACATCATCGGCCAGTCTTTGCAAGGCCGGGGCGCGCTCATTCTGGTTCGCGATCTGGAGGAGGCTGTGAGCCTCACAAATCGCATCGCGCCTGAGCATCTGGAACTCTCGGTTGAGAACCCGCGGGAGCTATTGCCGCACATTCGCCATGCCGGCGCCATTTTTATGGGCCGTTACGCCAGTGAATCGCTCGGCGACTACTGCGCTGGGCCAAATCACGTGCTGCCCACGGCGGGGACGGCGCGTTTTTCCTCGCCGCTTGGGGTCTACGATTTTCAGAAGCGGTCTTCGATTATTGAGCCAAATTCGGCCGCTGCCGCTCGCCTCGGACGCCTTGCATCAACGCTTGCACACGCGGAAGGCCTGACCGCCCATGCCCGGTCAGCGGAGCTACGACTAGCCGACGATGACCAATCGACAACTCGAGTCTGACCGAGGTTTTTTCGGGCTGTCCCACGAATGTTTGATGCTATACTCGACGCCGATAAGAGTCGCCTTCGCGGCGTAAAGGGCCGTGCTCAACGGCCAAAACCACGCCTAGGATTTCGCTGAGTTTAGATGGGGCCGCCGTTTTATCCGCTAGCTCGGAGCGGTCCCGCAACAGGAGACGTTTCAGACCATGAGAGACGACGCCGTCGATCCTCGCAGACGCCGCTTTCTCACCGGCACGACACTCGTGATCGGGGGAATTGGCGCCGCTTTCACCGCTGTACCCTTTGTATCTTCTTTCCAGCCCAGCGCCAGAGCCAAAGCCATCGGCGCACCGGTTGAAGTGGATATCAGCAAACTCGAGTCCGGCCAGCGCCTTGTTCAAAAATGGCGCGGCAAGCCGGTATGGGTTGTTCGGCGCACGCCGGAAATGGTCGAAACCCTAAAGAGTTTTGATCCGGCTACGCTCCGCGACGCCAATTCTGATAAATCCGAGCAGCCGGAATACGCGAAGAATGCTTGGCGCTCCGAGAAGCCTGAATATCTGGTGCTGGTCGGCATTTGTACGCATCTAGGGTGCTCGCCGAACTATGTGCCTCAGGCCGGCGCGCCTGAGGTCGGTAGCACTTGGCAAGGAGGCTTCTTCTGCCCCTGCCACGGCTCGAAATTCGACCTCGCGGGACGAGTGTTCGATGGGGTGCCTGCTCCATCCAACCTGGTCGTTCCGCCGTATCGGTTCCTAAGCGATACCAAAATTATGGTGGGCGAAGACAAAGGAGCCGCAGCATGAGCACCAACACCGATAAGCCCGCGACACTGCTCAGATGGGTCGATGCCCGCTTCCCGCTCATGAGCTTGTGGAACGATCATCTCGCCAAGTATTACGCACCTAAAAACTTTAACTTCTGGTACTACTTTGGCGCGCTTTCTCTGGTGGTATTTGTCATTCAGGTACTTACGGGTATCTTTCTGGTGATGAACTACAAGCCGGATGCGGCGACCGCCTTCGGTTCGGTTGAATACATCATGCGTGACGTTGAGTGGGGATGGCTTATCCGCTACCTCCACTCCACCGGCGCCTCGGCGTTCTTCATTGTCATTTATCTCCACATGACGAGAGCGCTGCTGTACGGCTCGTACAAGCAACCGCGCGAACTCGTGTGGATTCTGGGCATGTGCCTGTACCTCGCCCTGATGGCGGAGGCCTTCATGGGCTACTTGCTGCCGTGGGGGCAGATGTCTTTCTGGGGAGCGCAGGTGATCATCTCGCTATTCGGCGCGATACCGGTGATCGGTGGCACGCTGGCCGAGTGGATTCGCGGCGACTACGTGGTATCGGACATCACGCTCAACCGTTTCTTCTCCCTGCATGTTATCGCCTTGCCCTTCGCGATTGCCGGGCTCGTGTTCCTGCACATCATCGCGCTACACGAAGTGGGTTCGAACAACCCGGATGGCGTTGAAATCAAGAAGAAGAAGGACGAAAACGGCAAGCCGCTAGACGGCATTCCGTTCCACCCCTACTACACGGTGAAAGATCTGGTGGGCCTGACGGTCTTCTTGATGATCTTCTCCGCGGTGGTGTTCTTCGGGCCTGAAATGGGCGGTTACTTTCTGGAAGCTAATAACTTCATTCCAGCCAATCCAATGAGTACCCCGCAGCACATCGCGCCGGTGTGGTATTTCACGCCGTACTACTCAATCCTGCGGGCGAACACGGTCAACTTCCTGTGGATCGACGCCAAGGTCTGGGGCGTAGTGTTCATGGGGCTAGGCGTGCTGTCGTTCTTCTTCTTGCCGTGGTTGGACCGTAGCCCGGTCAGGTCGATTCGCTATCGCGGTGGCCTCTACAAAACGGCGCTAGCGATCTTCATCGTCTGCTTCCTGATCCTTGGTTATCTTGGCGTGCAACCGCCGACGGAAACCAAAACGCTGGTGGCACAGGTCTGCACGGTCATTTACTTCCTGTTCTTCCTGCTAATGCCGATCTACACCACGCTTGATAAGACCAAGCCAGTTCCTGAACGGGTGACGATGTGATGCGTAGCTTGCTCGCAACAATACTTCTGGCGATCTTCACGCAGTTCGCGCTGGCTAACGAAGATGGTCTGAAACTGCAGAATGCGAACGTCAATCTAAGCGATCGGGCCGCACTGCAGCGTGGTGCGAAAATGTTCGTCAATTACTGCGTGAGTTGCCACTCGGCTCAGTACATGCGCTACAACCGGGTTGCCGCTGACCTAGGCATCCCAGAAGACGTGCTGAAGGCGAACCTCATGTTCACGACGGACAAAGTCGGCGAGCCCATGTTGGTCGCGATGCGGCCCGAAGATGGCCAGTCCTGGTTCGGTGTTGCGCCGCCCGACTTGTCTGTCGTGGCGCGATCGCGCGGCGCGGACTGGCTCTACAGCTACCTCAACGGCTTCTATCTGGACACTAAGCGTGGGTCCGGCGTGAACAACCTCTACTTCCCCAACACGGCCATGCCGCATGTGCTGTGGGAGCTTCAGGGGCTCAAGCGCGCGATGTTCGAAAGCGAGAAGACGCATGACGGGGCGACGGTTGAAGTCTTTGAGAAATTCGAGACCGTCCGCCCGGGGACCCTATCGGAAGTTGACTACCAGCGCGCCACGCGCGACCTCGTCAACTTTCTGGTCTACGTCGGCGAGCCGGCCAAGCTGGTGCGTTACGCGCTGGGTATTAAAGTGATCGGCTTCCTGTTTATCTTCTTCCTTGCGGCCTACGCTCTGAAGAAGGAATACTGGAAAGACGTACATTGAGATGACGGTTGCGACAAATCGGCGGAATGGGCTCACCTTGTATGTGGACGCCGCCGATTTAGCCGGGCACGCGGTCCGGCTCGTCTTGGCCGAAAAAGCCCTGAAGGCCGAAATTATTTACGTCACGCCGCAGAATCGTCCGGAAGATCTGAACGACCTCAATCCCTATCACCAAATCCTTACCCTCCTCGACCGTGATTTGGTGCTCTATGACCCGCCGATAATGCTCGAGTATATCGATGAGCGATATCCGCACCCGCCGCTGATGCCGACTGATCCCATTTCGCGCGCGAGCAACCGTCAGTTCAGACGTCGCGTGTCGCGCGAGCTGCTCGATGTGGCGGACGCGATCGCTGGTGCCACCAAGGCTCAGGTGAAGGAGGCCACGCGCGTCATCCGCGATAACCTGCACGCCATTGCGCCCATCTTCGCGCATCGCAAATTCTTCATGTCCGATGAGTTCTCGCTAGTAGATTGTTGTGTAGCGCCGCTGTTGTGGCGGTTGCCGCATTTCGGCATTCAACTCGAGCCACAGGCGAAACCGTTAGCGCGCTACGCGGAATCACTCTTCGGGCGTGATGCCTTCAAGTCCAGCCTATCCACTTGGGAGCGTGGCCTGAATACCACGGTCGCCAGTCTGATGAAGCCTGCATGACCTCGAGCAATCCCTATTTGCTCCGCGCCCTGTATGAGTGGATTGTCGACAACGGTATGACCCCACATTTGCTCGTCGATACCCGCGATAGCCGCGTGCGCGTGCCGGTGCAGTTCGTCAAAGACAATTCGATTGTGCTCAACCTTGCCCCGAGCGCCGTGCGCGATCTCATGATGCGCAACGACTTCATCTCCTTCAGCGCCCGCTTCGGCGGCGCGCCCCAAGAGATTCTGGTACCGGTTGGCGCTGCGCGCATGATTTATGCGCGGGAAACGGGTCAGGGCATGAGTTTGCCCGAAGAAGATGCGGCCACGATTACCGCGCCAGCGGCCACCGAAGAGCCGCCTAAAGACCCAAGCCCCGGACCTGCGACACCGCCCAAGGGCTCCCATCTAAGACGCGTGAAATAGAAATCGAGGTAGGGGTAGCCACGACCGCTAAGTGCATGAGTTATTTGCTCGCGGCACCACTGACTGCCTGCGGGGCCTCAAACAGCTTCACGACTTTGCGGACGCCCGAAACCCCGGCAACTTCCTCACCCACCGCATCCCCGGTCGACTGGTCAAGCAGCCCCATCAAATAGACGACCCCATTTTCGGTCGTGACGGAAATGTCGCTGGAGTTAAGATCCTTGATGGTGAACAACTTGCTTTTCACCTTGGTGGTAATCAATCCGTCGTTGGTGCGGTCAAGCGATGGAATAGGGTCCTCGACCGTCACTTCGTTATAGACATGGCGGACTTTGGCCACTCGCGAGACGTAATCGCCCGCCCGCTGCCGCATCTCCTCCGTCGGCGTTTGCCCCACCAATAACACCATGCCGTTGTAGCTGCTCACATTGAGATGTGCGTGCTGGGCAATGGCGCCGTCAGCGCCGAAGAACTCACTCGATCGGGATTCAATCATCCGGTCATCGATGATCGTGCCGGTGGTGCGACGGTCGGAGATCATTGCGACACCGGTGACCGCGCTGCCCGCGACGACCGCCGCGCAGCCCCCTAACAAGGTCGTTGGTGTCACCAGCATCAGCGTCAGCAAAAGCCGTTTTTTCATTTGCAGCGTCCTTTCGAAAAGGTCAGGCGAGATCGATGACGTGTCGATCGATAAGCTCGCACAGACAGTGGATGGTGGTGAGGTGGATTTCCTGAATCCGGGCGGTGACATTGCTAGGCACCCTTATCTCTACATCATTTTGCCGCATCAGTTGCCCCGCCGGGCCGCCGTCGCGGCCGCTCATTAGCACAACGCGCATGCCGCGCCCTTGTGCCGCCGAGATGGCCTTGAGCACGTTGGGCGACTTGCCGCTGGTCGAAAACGCCAACAGCACGTCACCTTCGCGTCCGAGCGCCCGAATTTGCTTGGCGAAAATTTCAGAGAAGTCGTAATCGTTACCGATCGACGTCACCGTCGAGGCGTCGGTGGTCAAGGCGATGGCCGCAAGTTCGCGCCGCTCGCGTTCGAATCGATTGAGAAGCTCAGAGGAAAAATGTTGCGAATCAGCGGCCGAACCGCCGTTACCGCAACAGAGAATTTTCCCTCCCTGATCCAGCGTCTCGATCATGACGGCGGCGGCCCCTGAGATAAACGGGGCGAGCACCGCGCGACAATCATTCTTTAACGCCGCGCTTTGCTCAAAGATTTCGATGACCCGAGATTCTGCATATTCCATCAGCAATAAAACCGCTTTCTAAATTCGGACCGATTATGCCGTAAACGCATCTTTGATCCATGAGATGCGCGGGCGTTCGCCGCCACCTTCTATCCCTAGGACGTCGAAGCGGCACGCGCGTTCCGCAAGCGCTGGATTTTGCTGTAACCAGACTGCCGCGGCGTGCGCCACCCGCGCCTGTTTGGTGGGTGTGACACTCTCGAGCGCACCGACGAATCGCTCACTTTTGCGAAAGCGAACCTCCACAAAAATCACGGTTGAGCCCTCGGCCATTACCAGATCCAGTTCACCGCCCCTGACACCGAAGTTGCGCGCCAGCGTCACCAGCCCCTGCGCGGACAACCAACGTTCGGCCAAGGCTTCGTAGTGCTTCCCTCGCAAAACCGCGCTGATGCGAGTGAGCACAGGAATTTGCTCAGTCGAGGAGCTTGGGCGTGCCGTTGACGAATCGCGCCCACACCAGATGCCGACGCACGAATCCCTTATCGTCCACCGACAGTTCTCCTGTCGCGCCACTGACGCGTTTCCCGGGCTGCCCCTGCAACTCTGCAAGTTGCGAGACCATGCGCCAGGCATCGACACCGAAGCCCAGGAACCGGTCCTGTGCCGTTGGCAGTTTCCAATAGCGCGAGGTGATTGCCCGGAGCGGGTCTTGTGCTCCCTCGAGTGCCCAAACGGACTCTCCAAACATGACGCCGTCCAAATCTTTGTCGGCGCGGGAATCCAGAGCGCCCGAATAGACCATTGAGGTCGCGTAGACGGGCACATTGTCGGCGCCGAAGAATCGGAACTGCGGCAAGATTTGTCTGGCATCTACAGGGAGTGCAGCCATGACGACGGCATCCACATCGTCGCGGCGCTGGGTGTCGAAGGCGATCTCTCGACGCAGCAGCTTGCGCAAGGCGCCTGCTCGGCCCTGACTTTCGCTGAGGCCAAATACCTGCTGCACGGTCTTTTCATAAGCGCCCACGTTTCTGTTGAAGCGCGAGGTCGCGATGACCGCGCCGCCGAGGCTCTCCCAACGGGCGTTAAAGGCGGTCATCAAACGCGTCCCCAATTCCGTATTGGGCACGATCAGGACGACCCGCCGCCGACCTTCTTGCCACGCGCGATCGGCCGCGTCGATGACCTCATCTTCGGGGCGTAATCCGAACTGATAAAACGGCATTCGACCCTGCGCCGGCGCGTCGGTCGCGTTGAGCGCCAGCACCGGCACCGGCAGGTTGGTGCGCGCCTTCAGTACCTCTACCGACAGCTTGTCCAGCGGGCCGACGACAAATTCCGCCCCGTCACCGACCGCTTCGTCGATGACTTCGCTGATGGCCCTGCCAGCGGTGTCGTAGGTCACGACGTCTGCCATCTGCTGGGGGGACGGCATCTCAAAGCGGGCCGCGAGAAAACCATCGCGAATTGCAGCGGCGGCGCTCGCCAGAGGCCCCTCGAAGGGCAAGAGCAACGCAATTTGCTTCGGCGCCGCCAACGATGGCGTGCCAAATTCCTCATGTTGCTCAAGCAACT
>Ga0114967_10003893_pt1 | contig 12152 bp, 11 predicted proteins | sample M_130628_MF_Meta_FD_92639 | JGI IMG/M metagenome (GOLD analysis project Ga0114967, IMG submission 92639) | Freshwater microbial communities from Lake Montjoie, Canada to study carbon cycling - M_130628_MF_MetaG | ecosystem: Environmental > Aquatic > Freshwater > Lake | place: Lake Montjoie... | reverse complement strand
TTGGTGTGAAAGCTATTCATTGCATGCCCCTGCTATCTCAAGGCGTGGCGCCGCCAGCATTAACTACGCTGCGCGGCGGCTGACAACGACATACGGCAAGGCCCGTACTGGCCGCTGATTGACTGCTGACGGTCAATCGAAGTCGCCGGACCACTTCCAGCCATCGGCTGGACGCAAAATAGAATTCAGGCGAATGCGATGCTCAGTCGTCGAGCGCCCGGGATTGCCGACCACAGTCACGTCATCGCCCACTTTCAGCGAATCGCGTGAAGCGCCTGCGCGGGCCAGAGCGCCGGCAGCGGCCCATTCAACGGTCCATTGCTCAACCTGCTTGTCAGCACCGATCACATCCACCTGTACCAGCGAGTGTGGATTGCGGAACATGAACCGCGCCACCTTGCCCTTGATGGTGATGGTCCGGTCGATCTCGTAGGTCGCTGGAAACGAGTGATGGGCTGCGACCGGCAGCGCCAACCCCAGTACCAGCAATACGGCCGGGATAGCGATCTTGAAGGCATTGCGCATAACAGGCTCCTCGGTAGGCAGATTCACTGACAGGATGTAAGCAAAAGGCTTTTGACGACCGCCATATCGCGTTCCACAGTCTTGGTGCTGACGCCCAGGCGCACAGCGATAGCGCGATAACTCATGGTTTCGCCCAGATGCAGCGTTAGCACACTCTGATGGCGCTGCGATAAGGACTGCATAACCCGGGCAACCCGCTCGCGCGCCAGGTCGTGATCGAGTTGCTCATCCGGCTGAGGTTCTGGGTGCACCAGATCGAGCGCACCATAGTCAACGTGCGCGTCAGAACAATGGCTTTTGCGGCGCCGCAGCGCATCGCGGGCAAGGTTGGTCGTGATCTTGATAAAAAACGCGCGCGCGAAGTGCTCCGGGGCCCAGAGGTCATCAACCCGCAGCAGCTTCAGGCAAGCCTCCTGCAGAACGTCCTCGGCATCTTCACGGCAGCCGAGCATGCGGGTCAGACGGTGCAGAAGCGTCACACGCAGTTGGGCGACCAGCGCCACGACCCGTCGCTCACGCTCTGCCCGCCGGCGCGCCTGTGACCCGCGCTGCCAAGCCGTGACCGCAACACTGTTTCGATAACCAGACCCGGAAACCCCATCGACTGCGATCAGTTCCATTGCCCCGCCCCTGCTGGTCTACGCGTTCGCTCTGGCGAACTTTTTTATGGCCTTTTTGGCCTTGTGCGTTTGATTGTAGCCAGCAAAGAGTGGTTGACTATTCGAAATCCGCGAATACTCCATACGACTCGCCAGAAGCGCGCAATAGAGGTTTCCGAATGGACAGGTTCCTGTGTATCCAGGCATTTGTGCGTGTCGCCCAGGCCGGCAGCTTTGTGGCGGCGGCCCGGCAGCTGCGGGTCACACCGTCAGTAGTCACCAGCCGCATCAAGCACCTTGAACAGCTGGTGCAGGCCCCGTTGTTTCACCGCACCACACGGGCCGTCACCTTGTCCGAAGCAGGCCATGGCTTCATTGGCGAATGCGCTGACATGGTGGCGCACATGGAGTCCATCACCGAGCGCATGACCGTGTTGCGCGGCACGCCAGCCGGCGTGATCAGACTGCAGGTACTGCCGGGATTTGCTGTGACGCATCTGGGCGCCATATTGAAAGACTTCGCCGCCGACTATCCGCACATCGATTTTGACGTCACGGTGAGCGACCAGGCCGTCAGTGCTGTCGGTGAGGGCTATGACATCATGTTGCAGCTGTTTAAACGACAGCAGCTGTCGATGATCGAGCGGCCCCTGGCGCGCGTTCAGCGCGTGTTCTGCGCCTCCACTCAGTATTTGTCTCAGCATCCGATGCCGCTGTCACCGGCAGACCTGCCGGAGCGGCAACTGGGCCTGTATTCAGCCTATCCGGCCGGCGACCGTTGGACCTTCACACGCGATGGCGTGGAGACACAGATTCTGCTGCCGGCAAGATTGCGAACCAATTCGGTACACATGCTGCGCGACTTCGCGCTGACCGGTGCGGGAGTGGTCTGCCTGCCGACCATGGTCTGTGCCGAAGACCTGCTGGCAGGCCGATTAGTGCGCGTGATGGCCGACTATGAGTGCCCGAGCTTGGAGCTGCTGGCCATCTACCCGGTCACACAGCGGCGCGCCCTTAAAGTGCGCTTGTTCGTCGAGTTGTTGAGCCGGTACTTTGCCGACGGAGCGCCTTGGGATAAGGAGCTACAGAACCTGCCGGGCTGGGGGAAATCGTAACGGCTGCCTGATTCCGAGCCGGGCCAGCCCCGCAACGTGCCAGCAAGCACGCTACGGGGCCACCCTGGGGGAGAGCAGTTAGAAGTGGAAGTCGACGCTCAGGGCATATTCACGCGGCCGGCCGATCGTATTGAAGTTGATCTGCTCGGCGTAGCTGAAGAAGCCTGAGTTGGCATAGAACGAGTTAGTCAGGTTGCTGCCACTGAGTGAAGCAGTCCAGTTCTTACCCGAGTCATACACCAGGCGTGCGTCCACCATGTTGTAGGCCTCCTGCACACGCTGCTGAATCTCGTTCGAGAACAGCACGTACTTATCGGTACGCGTGAAGTCGATACGCGGTGTCAGCTTGGCACCGTTGGCCAGTGCAAAGGCGTACTGCGCACCCAGGTTCAAGGTCAGCTTAGGCGCACCGGGGAAGGCCGCACCCTTAGACACGGCCGGCAAAGCGCCCGTGCCAGCCAGGCCCAACTCGGTGTACTCGGTCTTCAGATAACCGAAGTTGAAGTTGGCGCGGAACTCGCGGGTCGGCACCCACAAGCCCTCGAACTCCAGACCTTGCACCTTGGCTTTGCTGACCACTGTGGTGAACAGCGCCGGGTACACGAACAGATCGGGCTTGCCGTCCTGGTTACGGTCGGTCTGCGTGGCGGAGCCCGGCGCACTGCCGTTGATCTGCGGGTAATAGGTGGCAATGTACTGGCTGACCTGAACACCGTTCCAATCGGTCATAAAGGCTGTGATGTTGGTGCGCACCGAGCGGTCGAACCAGTCCGCACGCAAACCCACTTCCAGGTTCTTGGAGCGTTCCGGGCCATAAGGAATCGCGCCGATGGTGATGTCCGGATGCACGGCATAGTTCGAGGCAATGGCGGATTGACCACCCGCCGAGAAGCCCTCGGAATAACCGGCATAGGTCATGACCTGCGGATTCCACTGGTACTGCACAGTCAAGCGCTTGGTCATCGAGTCAAACTCAAGCTTGGTCGCAGCACGGTTCTGACCGGCTTCCGCGAACATATCGCCATAGGCCGACATCTGCGGCATCACCGGTGCGGAGTAGGCGGGGATCAGGCCATAGCTGGAGTTGCGCTCGTTACTGTTGCGCAGGCCGGCAGCCACCGTCAGCTTGTCGGTAGCACGCCAGGTCAGGTCGACGAACTCGGCCACGCCTTCCACCACCGACTTGTTCAGTGTGTCGGAGTTGGAGTTGGCCCAAGTTCCAAACAGGCTCTGCGTCACGCCCTGACCACCGGCGATAGAACGGGTGCGCAGCGCCAGGCAGTTGTCTTTCTGAACCTGCGTGATCAGGCCGCGGCCTGGTGCCGTCGCACGTGTACCCCACATGTCGCAGGTCATCTCAGGCATGCCACCAGTCCAAGTGCGACCCCAGTTCTGCTCCTGCCACCAGAAACCACCGACCACCCAGTCAAAGCTCTGGTGTGACCCTAGGATCTGCAACTCGCTTGAGATCTGGCGGTTCTTGGCGCGGAAGCTGCGCTCGAGCATGTGCACTTCGGCCACGGCGTCAAAGTCTGTCTGCACGACGCGCTCGCTGGTGCGGAAGCCCGTTATGGAACGTACCTTGAGCCAGTCGTTGACATCCATCTTCAGGTCCAAAGTCTGGCGCCGGAGATTGATCTTCAACCCCTCGTTGGTCCAGTCCATGGCCGTCTGGTTACGCGCCAGCACGCCCTGACCGGTGCACGAGGTGGCGCAGCTGTAGTCGATGCCGATGTTGTAATAAGCCTGAGCCTGCGGGTTGGTCTGATAACCGGTTGCCGGGAAAAATTGGCGCGGGCCGATCTCGTTGACCGTACGTGCCGGACCGAAACGATTGACGTCGGTCAGCTCGTAGTTATAGCGGGCGCTGAAGCCATTGAAAGGCTTCCACAGCAAGTCACCACGATACAGTTGATCGTTCACGTCACCGTAAGCGGCGTCGATCTTGGTGCTCTTCAAGAAGCCTTGGCGCTTTTGCGTAGAACCCGTGAACTTCGCGGACAAGGTGTCGAGCAGCGGCAGATCGACCGTCGCGCGCAAGTCATGACGATCAAAAGTGCCGATGGTGCCGCTGACTTTGCCGCCGAACTCACCGCTGGGCGCTTTGGTCACGTACTGAATGGCGCCGCCCATGGCGTTCTTGCCGAACAACGTACCCTGCGGACCGCGCAGGACCTCGATGCGCTCGATGTCCAGCACGCCCTGTGTCAGCAGGCCGTCCGTGGATGACTGCCAGACACCGTCGATATAGACCGCCACACCTGGCAAACCACGCACACGGAAGGTGCCCTGCGCCTCACCGGTGGCACCGCCGCCTAGCACCGATAGGTTGGGGATAACCGAGTTGAGTTCGCCCAGCGACTCGATGCCGCGGCTCTCCAGCTCGGTGCCACCGATAGCCGTGATGGCAATGGGAACCTGCTGCAGCGTTTCTTCGCGACGGCGCGCGGTCACGATGACTTCTGAAATCAAGCTGTCACTGGCAGCAGGCGTCTGCTGCGCGGCAACCGGCTCTGGCATCAACATAGACGCTGCAATGGCCAGAGCCACGGCAACACTGACTTGCGAACGAGTAATGGTCTTGGCCATTTGATCCCCCTGATGGTTCTTTTAATTACAAACTCAACGACTTTACTTACAGGCCTTCGGAAACCACTTGCTGCGATCGGTTTCACGACGGAAATTGGAACTGGTGATGAACCGGCCATTGAGATAGACCGGGTCTTCAACGATGGTCGTCACCACAAACCACTCATCACCGGCGGGCGTTTTGAAGCGATCGAAATATTCGGTGAGGCTGGCCTTCTCGCCATAGGGCACACCGTTACGACGCAACCAACCGGGCAACAGATTGTTCGTGCGCACCAGCAGTGAGCCGCCTTCAGGCTGAGCTGCAGCAGCACCACCACCGCCGGGCGCGCGCAGCGTGCGCTCCCATTGCGCAAGCGAATGACCCTGCAAGGACGGCGCACCAGCCGCAGCCGATGAATCAAAGCGCAAACGACGGACCTGCTGGCCGCCGTCCGTCTCGAGCTTCAGCACATCGTCGCCTTCCCAATCGATGCGCACGCGCAGCGGCAAGCGCATGACGCCTGCAGCGCCATAGGCTTTGCAGGAACCGTCGTCGGCCGGGGTCCACTCGCCGGCCACGCGGCGCGCCTCGGCGGTCATCAGCGCAGCAACGCTGGCGTAATCACCCTTGGGCGGCGTGACCATACGCCAGCGCCATTCCTCGTTGACGATAGCGACCCACTGACCGGTCAGGTCGATGGGTGCTGACGCGCGAGGTGACTGTGCGACTGGCCGTGCCGGCGCAGCAGCCTGCACGGCACTGCCAGCCAAGGCCAACAACAAGCCTGCACGTAAAGCCAGAAACAGCATCGAAGTCTTGTGCCTGCGCATGTGCTCAATGCTCCTGCTGGGCAGGGTTCTTAACCCCGCGGTACACCGCATCAATAAACTGGTCGGTCGTCCACCGACCGGTGGTTTGTCCCCAGCGGCCGTCGTAATCGAAGGTCGGACGCGTGGCTTTAACTTGTTCCAGTGTCATCCCCTTGCTAATCGAGGACTGAATGCGGGCGCGAATGATCGTCAGCATGTCGCGGTACTCCACGACATCGGCTTCATCGGTCAGGCGGCCGTGACCCGGGATGATCATCGTGCCGCCCTCTTGCTTGTCTGCCGGCACCGCAATGAGCAGCATCCGGTTCAAAGCTGCGATCACCCCATCGATGTGCCCGCCCCGTTCTTCATCGATGAACGGGTAGCTGTTCATATTGAGTAGATCGCCGGCTGCGATCACATCTGAACGGCGGAAGTGCACCATCATGTCGCCATCGGTATGGGCGTGCGGGATGTGCACCATCTGCACTGCTTCACCGTTGAAGCTGAAATCGAACAACTCACCGGGGAAGGCGTCATCGGGCATGGCGTCGGACGGCAAGTCTTTGCGTTCGGCCATGCGGTCCAGCACACCCGATGTGCTGATGATGGTTGCGCCGGCCGCTTCGCCTCCGCGGGCACCCACATCCCGTGCGACATTGCCGCCGATAACCTGGCGGCCCGCAGCGCGCAGTCGCGCATTGCCGCCGATGTGATCATCGTGCACATGGGTGTTGAGTATGTAGCGTATGGGCTTGCCGCCGGAGATACGGTCGATCTCTGCGATCAGTGCATCGGCGCCTGGAGCGAACTGCGTGTCGACGACCAGCACACCGGCTTCACCGATCTGCACGGTGACGTTGCCACCCTGCCCGACGATCATCCAGATGTTGCCGGCCACGTGCATTGAACGCAGTGCCGGGACAGGCGCTGCGGCAACAGGTGCAGCAGGCGTACGCGCCGGGGCTGCTGCCTGCGCAGCCCAGACGGGCAGCAGCAGAGCCATTGTCAGGCCAGCGCACAGGGGCAAGCCGCGATGGATTGAAGTTAGGTTGTTGTGCACAGAGCTCACCGCGTGGCCGGTTTACGCAAGGTGTCGAGGAATTCGGGCATCGCGGTTGCCGCGCCGCCGCGAACGGCCTCGACGGGAATGCCGAAGCGCTGCGCGTATTGTTCTGTCGCCTTATTCGTTCCCGGCAGACGATTCGGGACGGCGCCGCGCGGCCTTTCTATCTCGATGGCATAGCGACACGGATAAGGGTCGATGATGCCGTTGAGCACCAGTTGGTAGTTGGTGGTACGCACGACCGCCTCAGTGAGGTAGACCGGATCTTCAACCATATAGACATGCGTCAGGATGTCGCCGTGGCGGATAAAGCGCTCCTGCATGTGCGTGCGGTCACTGAGTGCCAGACCGTTACGACGTATCCATCCGGCCTTGATGCGGTCGGTATCGACCACCAGCACATCACCCTCAAAATGGGCTACAGAAAAACCCTGCCAGGTATGGGCCGCAAAGTCGGGGGGCGGCTGTTTACCGTTAAGCCACAAAAAGCGGCGCTGCTCCTGCCACTGGATTTGAGTATTGAGTTTGTTCAACTGCAGCGTCACCGGGTCACGATCTTCCCAGATACGCATCTGCCCCACGCCGCGTGTGCCGTAATTAGCGGGGTGCGGTTTGCACTGATGTTCGGGCACCGTGAGGATGTTCGGGTCCCAGCTGTCAGCGCGCATGCGGGCAGCCTCATTGATGGGCAGGCCCAGATAATCACCTGCATCGGGGCCCGGTACGCGCTCGGGCTGATCCTCATGGAAGACCGGGTACCAGATGCCTTGCAGATCTAGCGGCCAGGCGGCTGTGGCAGCAGCCAAGGCCAGCGCCGTGATCAGCGAGCGCGCAGCAATACCTGTTGGACGATGCATTGAGTTATTTCTCCCCAGAGTGCTCACAGCGTGTTCTTGCCGGTGAAGGCAATGAACCGGCCAGCCCAGATCACGCTCAACCACAACAGCAGCGAGGCGGCAGCCACCAGACGCGCAGGGACTGGCGCCGAGGCATGAGCCTGCAACTGACGGGCCTCACGCGGCAGCACGAAATAGAAGATCAGGATGTTCAGACCGGCTATCAGCATCAGCAACATCTTGAGGCGATAGGCGCCGTTCATCAGATAGGGCAAAGGGTCCGTCGCGACAAAGCCAATGCCGGTGATGATGTTGATAACCAAGCCCGCCACACCGATAGGCTGAAAGCGATGCAAGGCGGTCAGTGGCAGCCCACGGGCAAAGCCGAGTACACGCAGGTCGATGACACCCACGGCGCCCACCAGCATGGCCATGCCTGCAAAGTGCAGCACTTCGAAAGTCGGGAACAGCCACGGTATGCCGCGCATGGCGACACCTGCGAAGCTGTCATGCAGGAACAGGACGAGAGGTGAGTCGTGATTCAGCGTCATGTTGTGAGCAGACTCAGAAATAGGCCATGAGCCGGCCGGAAATGAGGGCCGCAGCCCACAAGGCTATGGACGAACCGGCCGCCAGCCTGACTCCACCGGGCGCGCTGACGGCCGCGGCGTCTGCATCACGCAGATAGCGCTGTACCGGCACGGCCAAGGCAATGGCCAGCAACACAGCAGAAATCTTAATGCAGAAATTGATGCTGCCGTAATAGCGCTCTGCATCGGATACAAAGATAAGCAGACCGGTGACCAGATTGACCAGAAAGGCCGACCAGACCAGCGTCATCAGCGGGCGCATGGCCTGCAAAGGCAAAGCGGGCACTTTGCCCAACACGCGTAAGTCCACCAGCAGCAGCACGCCGACCACCACAGCAAGGCCGGTGGTGTGCAAGGTCAGAATGACCGGATAGCCATAGCTGGACTCGAGCATCCAGGTGGCGAACTGGCTCTCTTGCAGGGACTGCAGTAGCGCTTGCAACGGGCTTCCTTGTGGCTGCGTACCGGCACCGGGCTTTGCGTCGACGACGCAGCCACGTGTGCCATTCAGAAAGATACGCAGTTACCGCAAGGACGTCGACATTACGCACGGCCCCCGCGACCCGAGACGTCTCGGGTCGAAACTTATCAACAGACCGGACTAGGCGGCGCCGGCAGCTCGCCGAGCCAGCACGCGGGGCGCGGTCTCGGGCAGGCGCAGGGCTAGCAGAAAGATCAGCGCAGCGAGAACCGCCATCATCCATATGGGAGCGGAGCCACCGTACCGGTCAGCCAGCACGCCGGCCAGGGAAGGCCCGCCTACGCCGCCGACGATCTCGCTGATGCCCATGGTCAGGCTCATGACCGTGGCCTGACGCCCCGGACCCACCAGCTCAGAGGGAATGGTGGCCATGCACAGCGGGAACAGGCCACTCATGGCTGCGCCCAGGGCAATGCTCAACACCAGCGGCAGTGCCGCCGTGCCGCTGCTGGCCAGGATACCCAGCGGCAGGATTAAGCCCAGTGCCGCGGCGATGATGCAGACGGGCCGGCGACCGAAGCGGTCTGACGAGCCCGGCACCAGAAAGGCGATGGCAATGGACGCAAAGCCGAACGTCGACATGATCAGGCTCATCCCCTGCGCGTCGATACCGCGCACGCCCAGCAGATAGGTCGGCGTGAACAGGCTGAACACCACCAGGAAAGCCACCAACAGCACCGACTGCACCACACACAGCAGGATGCGCGAATTGCCCAACATGGCCATGGCACCACCCTCGCCTGCCACGGCCTGCCTGGCGGCCGCCTTGTCGGCGGGTGCCGGCTCGCGCACCAGCAGGGCAATCAGCAACGCCATCAGAAAGCCTGGCAGCGCAGACAGGAAAAAGGCATTGCGCCAGCCGCTGGCGGTGGCAATCGCCACGATGACGATGGGACCGAGGGAGTTGGCGATGATGTTGGCACCAAAGTTCTGCGCCAGGCCCTGCGCAAGTCCCCGCCGCTCCGGCGAGACCTCAGCGGCGATCATTGTCTGGCTGATCGGCATGATGCCGCCCTCTGCCACGCCCATCAGCAGCCGGGCAGCCAATAGCGTGATGAAACCGGTGGCCCAGCCCGACAGCACCGAAGCGGCAGAGAACGCCACTGTGGTGATGACCAGAATCGCCTTGCGATGGCCGATGGCATCTGACAAGCGGCCGACGAACAGGCCTGCCAGCGCCCAGCTCAGTGACAAGGCAGCCCCGATCAGGCCCACCTGCGTCTGACTCAGGCCAAGGTCCGGTGCGATGAAGGGCGCAAGGAAATTGAACGCGTTGCGATCGTAGAAAACGACGCCGAAGTTAAAACTCAGCAACAACACCAGTATCCACTGGTAGCGCGGATTGGCAGCCATGGTCAGTCCCCCTTCTTATTTTTATCGGTCGGCAATCAATGCCGGATAGTGCACAGTGCTCCGCCGTCTATGGCCCAGCTTGCACCGTTGACGAACGAGGCGCGCTCCGACAACAGGAAGGCCACCGCTTCGCCGACCTCTGACGGCTTGCCGATGCGTTCCATCGGCGCGATCTTGCCCAGCGTCTGCTTGCCCAGCTCGACGTCACCGGCAAACATCGTGTGCAGCATGCCTTCGAGCAAAGGTGTCTCAATGACTCCGGGCAGCACCGCATTGACGCGCACACCACGACCGCCCAACTCGGCCGCGGCAGTGCGCGTCAGGCCGATGATGCCGTGCTTGCTGGCATTATAGGCACAAGCACCGGCCAGGCCGCGCTCGCTGGCTATTGAACCGGTGTTGACGATGGCTCCCCCACCTTGCGCCAGCATCACCGGAGTGACATGACGCAGACCTAAAAAGATGCTGCGCAGGTTGTTGCTGATGATGCGGTCGAACTCCGCCTCGTCGTACTGCTCTAAGCGGTTGATCCGCCCTTCGCTGCCGGCGTTGTTAAACAAGCCATCGATGCGGCCGAAGGCCTGCTGCGCCTGCCGCACATAGGCCTGTACGTCTTCGCTGCGACTGCAGTCGGCTTGGCACAACTCGACCTGTGTACCCAGAGCTGCCACTGCAGGCTGGCGCTCCACCAGGCGCTTGCCGTCGATATCAACCAACAGCAGCTTGGCGCCCTGCCCGGCCAGCACCAATGCCGTGGCATGACCAATGGCGCCTGCGGCGCCTGTGATGATGATGGCCTTGCCGGCGAGTTCAGTCATGTCGGGCTCCTAGGATGAAATCAGCGGCGCGTTCGGCAAGTGCCGTCACGGGAATGTTGCTATTGCCGGCGATGACCGTGGGGATAACCGAAGCATCGACCACGCGCAAGCTCTGCAGGCCCAGCACCCGCAGTTGCGCATCGACTACATCGCCGATGCGACACGTGGCGCTGGGATGATGCACTGTCACCAGCACGCGGCGGATATGCGCCTCGATGTCGGCGCGCGATTGCACCGCTGCACCCGGCGACACTTCGTTGCTGTTCAATGGTGCAAACGGCGGCGCAGCCAGAATGCGACGCGCCAGCTCAAAGCCCTGCACAAGCACATCCATGTCGCGCGGGTCTGACAAAAAGCCAAAGTCGATCACCGGTGCCTGACGCGGGTCGGCACTGGCCAGCGTGACGCTGCCACGACTGAACGGCCTTAGCGCGACGAAGATGATGCCGTAGCCGTGACCGATGGGCAGCCAATGGCCGTTGGCATTGCGATGCGCCGGCATGAATATGATCTGCAGGTCGGGGCGGTCCAAGTCTGGCCGCGAACGCACAAAGCCATTGGCCTCGAACACATTGCTGGCTAAGGGCCCGGAACGGTTGATGAGATAACGCAGCGCTATGCCCACTGCGCGCGGCAACGTGCGCCAGGACAAGCCGTAAGAGTCGGTATTACGGGTACGCACCGACACAGAGGCGGCAGGATGATCCTGCAAGTTGCGGCCCACCGCAGGCAGCTCCTGCACCAGCGGTATATCGTGCTGCGCCAGTTGCGCTGCATCGCCCACACCCGACAACAGCAACAGTTGCGGCGAACCATAGGCACCGCCACACAAGATGACCTCGCGCCGCGCCAGCACGCGGCATGGCTGCCCGCCGGGCGCAGCCTCTACGCCGATCGCCCGCTTACCTTCGAACAACACCTTGTTGACCGGATGGTCGGTGAGGATGTGCAGGTTGGTCCGATGCCGTACCGGATTTAAATACGCAGTGACTCCCGACTCGCGCCGGCCGTTGCGTATGGCACCTTGGCGCGGTCCGAATCCCTCGGGCTCGCTGCCCGCAAAGTCATCGCAACGCGCAAAACCCAGCGCCACAGCAGCATCCACAAAGCGTTTGATCAGCGGATTGGGCTTAGGGATGTCGATGACGCTGACCGGACCACCCTGATGGCGATGCGCACCAGTGCCCGCTGCGTAATGTTCGAGCTTGCGGAAATAGGGCAGTAGATCTGCATAACCCCAACCCGGCACGCCCCACTGGTCGTATTCGCGCGGATGGCCGCGGAAATAGACCATGCCATTGATGGACGAGCAGCCGCCCAGCACACGGCCGCGTGGCACCGGCAACACACGCCCGTCGACATGCGCTTGGGGCGCGGACTTGTAGCCC
>Ga0114967_10003892_pt1 | contig 12154 bp, 9 predicted proteins | sample M_130628_MF_Meta_FD_92639 | JGI IMG/M metagenome (GOLD analysis project Ga0114967, IMG submission 92639) | Freshwater microbial communities from Lake Montjoie, Canada to study carbon cycling - M_130628_MF_MetaG | ecosystem: Environmental > Aquatic > Freshwater > Lake | place: Lake Montjoie... | reverse complement strand
GAAATATGGCTTGATTTTTGACGAGGCAAACTTAAACAATATTTTCGGTCAAAAATAAAGAAATATAAGTTTTATAACCTTTCGGTTTTAATTAAAATTAACTTTTACATTCTTATGAATACTCATAAATACAGCAAATTTCTATTAATATTATTGTTCTTCTTCTTCTTTATCGGATTATCATTCGGACAATCTAAATTTAAAGTAACACTCGATGCCGGTCATGGTGATCATGATTATGGCGCAGTGTATCATGGGCATATTGAAAAAAATATTGCTTTGGCAGTGGTGCTTAAAGTAGGTAAGTTATTGGAGAAAAATTCAGGTATTGATGTGATTTATACCCGAAAAGGCGATCAGTTTATTGATTTGGTTGAGCGAGCAAACGTAGCCAACAGAGCGGATGCCGATATTTTTGTTTCCATACATTGTAATGCCAATCCAAACAATGCTGCTGATGGTTGTGAAACCTATGTAATGGGTATGTCTAAGAATGCTTCCAATCTTGAAGCAGCGAAAAGAGAGAACTCGGTTGTAACATTAGAAAAAGATTATAAACAGAAATATGAAGGATTTGATCCAAAATCTCCTGAATCTTTTGCAGGAATGATTATGGCTCAAGAATTATATTTGGATCAAAGTATTGCTTTGGCCGGAAAAGTGCAAGGGAAATTTATAGAAATCGGAAAAAAGAGCCGAGGTGTTAAGCAAGCACCTTACATGGTTTTACACAAAGCTTATATGCCAAGAGTTTTGATAGAAATGGGTTTTATTTCTAATCAGACGGAAGGATCAAAATTAGATTCAGAAGAAGGGCAGGAAGAAATCGCTGAATCTATAGCTAATGCAATTATTGGTTACAAAAAAGAATATTTTGGCACAAACGATACTGATAATGCTATCAAGCCATCTCAACAGATAGAACCTATAAAAACCCAAGATTCTATTTCAAAAAAAGAGCCAGTTAAAACTCCCGAAGTTAAAAAGCAGGATATTAAAAAACCTGAAATAAAAAATGAAATCAAAACAGAACCAAAAACAGAGATACTTACTTCTGGGATTACATCGTTTAAAGTACAGCTTTCGGCAAGTGGAAAAAAAATAGAACTTGTTCCCAGTAATTTCTATGGTTTAAGTAATATTTCAATGACTTCTGAAGGAAATTTATACAAATACATGTATGGAGAAACTACGAATTATAATGAAGCTAAGCGATTATTATCAGAAGCCAAATCAAAAGGATATTCATCTGCCTTTTTAATTGCTTTTAAAAATGGTAAGAAAGTATCAGTGCAAGATGCATTAAAGCAATAATAATAAGGAGTTATAATTATTTATTTTAACTTTGCCAATCAAAATTGAAGGTCGAAATGTAGGACCCGAGCGAACCAAAATAAGTACAATTAAATAAAAAAAAGATTATATTGAAAATCACGAAAGAAATAAAGACAGCAATTTTAGTAATTGCCTCTATTTTGTTGTTTATTTGGGGTTACAGCTTTTTAAAAGGAAGAGATTTACTTACTAACTATAAAACATTCTATGTTCAATATGACAATGTTGAAGGTCTTGTTAATTCGGCGCCTGTTACTATTAATGGACTTAATGTTGGAAAGGTTAGCAAAGTTGAATTTCTCAATGATAATTCTGGAAAAATAAGAGTAGAACTTCAAATAAAATCGGATTTTCCTTTTTCAAAATCAAGTATAGCTTCCATTTACGAACCGGGTTTAATTGGAGGTAAACAAATTATGATTACGCCTAATTTTGAAGATAAATCAGTTGCGGAATCAGGAATCACTTTACAAGGCGATGTTAAACCAGGTTTAACTTCTTTAGTTGCGGAACGATTGACACCACTACAAGAAAAAGTGGAAAAGATGGTAGTCTCTGCCGATGCACTTTTGAAAAATGTTAATTCAATATTAGATTCCAAAACTAAAGCGAATCTAAAAAGCAGTATTGCTAATCTAGATGAAACTTTAGCCGAATTTAAAGTGGTCTCTAAATCAGTAAACGAATTATTAGCAGAAAATAAAGTAAAAATCAACTCAGCATTGACTAATGTTGATAAAGCTTCCGCTAATTTTGCAAAAATATCGGATTCAATATCTAAAGTAAACATTGGTAAAACGGTTAAAAACTTAGAAAAAACAATAGCTAATGTTGACAAAATAATGGTTGATATTCAAGTAGGAAAAGGAACTTTAGGTAAACTTGCTAAGGACGAAACAATGTACAATAATTTTGCAAAAACATCCAAAGAGTTAGAATTGTTACTCCAGGATTTGCGATTAAACCCAACACGTTATGTAAACGTATCGTTGTTCGGAAAGAAAAATAAACCCTACAAAGCACCCGTAAACGATACTATTAAAAAGTAACTCAAAGTCATGATATATATCGACAACATAATCTTTGCTATCTTTCTTGTTATTGGAATTGGTTTTTTTGCTAAAAATGTAAAAAAGCTGAAGCGTAATATCAATTTGGGTCATGATGTTAATCGTACAGATAATCCATCTGCACGTTGGAAAAACATGGCGATGATTGCTTTAGGTCAATCTAAAATGGTAAAAAAACCAGTTGCTGGTTTTTTGCACATTATAGTTTACGCTGGTTTTATTATTATCAATATTGAAGTTCTTGAAATAATTATTGATGGTCTTATAGGAACACACAGAGTCTTTTCATTTCTTGGCGGATTTTATGGCTTTCTAATTGGTTCGTTTGAAATACTAGCAGTTTTAGTTTTAGTAGCCGTTATTATTTTTTGGATTAGAAGAAATATAATACGGCTAAAACGTTTTGCAAGTTCCGATTTGAGTGGTGCACCAAAAAGAGATGCGGATATAATTTTGTATTTCGAAATAGTTTTGATGTCATTGTTCTTGATAATGAATGCAACAGATTTGCATTTTCAGGCTATGAATTCTGGAAACATAATTTCACAATATATTCATCCTTGGTTTACTTCTTTAGATATTGAACAAATCGAAGCGGTCGAATTGGCTGCCTGGTGGTTTCATATTATTGGTATTTTAATATTCCTGAACTATCTATACTATTCAAAACATTTACATATACTTTTAGCTTTCCCAAATACTTATTTTGCCGATTTGAATGCCAAAGGAAAATTCGATAATTTGGAAAGTGTTACCAAAGAAGTAAAACTTATGATGGATCCTAATGCCGATCCATTTGCAACACAACCTATAGATGAAAATGCTGTTCCGACTAAATTCGGGGCTTCTGATGTACAAGATTTGAATTGGGTTCAATTATTAAATGCCTACACTTGCACAGAATGCGGTCGTTGTACTTCTTCATGCCCTGCTAATCAAACTGGAAAAAAATTATCGCCCCGTAAAATCATGATGAATACACGGGATAGGATGGAAGAGATCGGCAAAAATATTGATGCTAACAAAGGTGTCTTTGTGCCAGATAATAAGTCTTTGTTGAATGATTACATTACAGTCGAAGAGCTTTGGGCCTGTACCTCTTGTAATGCTTGTGTTGAAGAATGTCCTGTAAATATTAGTCCTTTGTCAATTATTATGGATATGAGACGCTATTTAGTGATGGAACAAAGTGCTGCACCACAATCTTTGAACGCCATGATGACCAATATTGAGAATAATGGTGCACCATGGCAATACAACCAACAAGACCGATTAAATTGGAAAAATGAATATTAAAATAAAAAACAAATTACCATAAATGTGAGACTTGGGAATTTGTCAAATGAATGTGAAAAATGAAAAGTAAAAAAATGAAAGCGGAAGACATTGACAAAAACTTGCAGGTCATTAAGGAAAACGGACAAAATTTAAGCCCTATTTTACCAGAGGGAATTAAGAATTATCTAATCGACATTGACGGAACTGTCTGTGACGATATCCCTAATGAAGAACCAGAAAGAATGTTGACAGCAGAGGTTTATCCTGATGCATTAGTTACCTTAAATAGATGGTATGACGAAGGACACATTATATTTTTCTTTACTTCAAGGACAGAAGCACATAGAGAATATACTGAAATATGGTTAAAAAAACACGGTTTCAAATACCACGGAATTTTATTTGGTAAACCACGTGGCGGAAACTATCATTGGATTGACAATCACTTGGTAAAAGCCACTCGATATCGAGGAAAGTTCACCAATTTAGTAGATAAAGAAGTAACTATTCAAGTGTTTGATGACGAGCATCATGAATAAAAACCGGTTATTGGATAATTAGGTAGTTAGACTAAAATGAATCTAACAATCTAAAAATCTAGCAATCTAAAAATTTATAAAAATGTCAGAAGTATTAAATGTGCCAACAATGGCAGAAATGATTGCTCAAGGTAAGCAACCCGAAGTATTGTTTTGGGTTGGTTGTGCGGGTAGTTTTGATGACAGAGCAAAGAAAATCACCAAGGCTTTTGTGCGTATTCTAAATCGAGCGAATGTCGAGTTTGCTGTTTTGGGTACAGAAGAAAGCTGTAGTGGCGATCCTGCAAAACGTGCGGGTAATGAGTTTTTGTTCCAAATGCAAGCTATGATGAACATCGAAGTTCTGAATGCCTACGAAGCTAAAAAAATCGTAACTGCTTGTCCACATTGTTTTAATACACTGAAAAATGAATACCCAGAATTGGGCGGTATATATGAAGTCGTTCACCATACTGAATTTTTAAAACAACTTTTAGATTCAGGAAGGTTGACTATTGAGGGAGGACAATTTAAAGGTAAAAGAATTACTTTCCACGATCCTTGTTATCTTGGAAGAGCTAACAACGTTTATGAAGCTCCAAGAGAATTAATCAAAAAATTGGATGTTGAATTAGTAGAAATGAAACGTTCAAAAGCTAATGGTTTATGTTGTGGTGCTGGGGGTGCTCAAATGTTCAAAGAACCAGAACCAGGTAGCAAAGACATCAATGTGGAAAGAACCGAAGAAGCTTTAGAAATCAAACCAGAAATAATAGCTGCCGGTTGTCCATTTTGCAATACCATGATGACTGACGGTGTAAAAGCTAAAGAACAAGAAGCCAATGTTAAAGTAATGGACATCGCAGAATTAATCGCTAATGCTCAGGATTTATAATAGTAAAACCCAAATTAAATGTTTATCCCTTTTGAAAATTTACCGGAAGACTCTAAAATATGGATTTACCAATCTAATCGTAAATTTTCAGACAATGAGATGATAGTCATCGAAAATGATTTAAAAGTTTTTATCGAAAATTGGTCGGCACACGGAACCGGATTAGAGGCGTCTTATCTATTGAAATACAATCGTTTCATTATTCTTGCTGTAAATCAGGAAGTGCAACAAGTAACTGGTTGTTCTATAGATTCTTCGGTAGCTTTTATCCAAAAATTGGAACAAAAATACGATGTCGATTTGTTGGATAAAATGAATGTAACCTTTAAAAACGGCGAACATATTGCACATAAATCACTAATTGATTTTAAACGAATGGCAAAAGAAAAAGCGGTTACTGCTAACACTATCGTTTTTAATAATTTGGTGAATAGTATCGAAGAATTTAACGAAAATTGGGAAGTTCCAGCTTGCGATAGTTGGCATAGTCGTTTCTTTTAATCCATTTACATGAAAAGGCTTTTATTCAGTTTAGGTTTAGGTACAGGACTGCTATTTTTGGCTACGAATTGTTCGTCAACTAAAGTTGTAAACCAATCTGTGTCAATTTTCCCAAAAGCTGATATAGCCGAAGATGAAGAAGTTTACATTCCTCACTTAAAAGCCGACCGAAAGAACTTTTTTCCTGAAACTTCAGCTGAAAAACGCTGGGTAGACAGCATTTACAATCAAATGACTTTTGATGAAAAAGTGGGACAATTATTTATGGTTGCTGCTTATTCAAATAAAGATACTATACACACTAACGCTATAGAAAAATTGGTTACCGAGAATAAAATTGGTGGATTGATATTTTTTCAAGGTGGCCCAATGCGTCAAGCACGTCTGACCAACAAATACCAATCTCTTGCCAAAGTCCCTTTATTCATTGGGATTGATGCCGAATGGGGATTGAATATGCGTATCGATTCTACTTTCCGTTATCCTTTCAACATGACTTTGGGAGCCATAAAAGATTTAAAATTGATTGAAAAAGTTGGTAAGAGTATGGGGGTTGAAAGTAAAAGAATGGGAATCCATTTTAATTTTGCTCCCGTCTTAGATATTAATACCAATCCAAAAAATCCAATTATTGGTTATCGTTCTTTTGGTGAAAATAAAGTTAGTGTTACTGAACACGCTATTGCCTTAATGAATGGCGCACAAGGTCAAGGTATTTTCTCTACGGGAAAACATTTTCCTGGACATGGTGATACTGCAACCGATTCACACAGTACATTACCTGTGGTAAATGCTTCTTTGGAACATATTGAAAAGATAGAGTTGTATCCATACAAACGTATGTTTGACGAAGGTTTGGTTTCGGTTATGGTAGCACATTTGAATGTCCCAAGTTTGGAACCACGTGAAGGTTACCCAACTTCTGTATCTTATAATGTTGTAACAAATTTGCTCAAAAGTGACTTAGGATTTGATGGATTGATTTTTACGGATGCCTTAAATATGAAAGGGGCAAGTAATTTCAGAGCCCCAGGAGATATTGATTTGGAAGCTTTTATGGCGGGTAATGACATTCTCCTTTTTGCAGAAAATGTTCCGCTTGCTTTCGAAAAAATATGTGTGGCTTATCAAGACGGCCTTATTTCAGAGGCAAGATTAGCGGAATCGGTTAAGAAGATTTTATGCTATAAGTTCAAAGCAGGATTGAACAACTACAAACCTACCGAAGGCATCAATTTGTATAATGATTTGAATCCGAAATTGAATGAAACCTTACAATATGAATTGTATGAAAACGCCATTACGGTTGTTAAAAATGATGGAAACATTCTTCCAATTAAAAATCTGAATCAGAAAATTGCCTATGTAAAATTAGGAGATGATACCAACAGTTCTTTTGTCACTACTTTAAAAAAATATACTGATGTTACTGAAGTTTCAGAGACTAATATAGATACCCTAATGACTAAATTGACCGATTATGAAACGGTAATTATTGGGTATCACAAATCGGATAAATCCTGGTGGAAATCTCCCGAGTTAACAGTACCTGAATTGCAGGTAATTGATTCTATTGCTTCTAAAAAGAAAGTAATTATTGATTGTTTTGCCAAACCATATTCACTATCAAGAATTTTGAATTTTATTAAATTACCAGGAGTTATCGTTTCGTATCAAAACGGCGATATTGCACAGGAAGTTTCAGCTGAGTTAATTTTTGGTGCTATTGACGCGAAAGGATTGCTTCCGGTTTCTATCAACAACACCTTAAAAGCAGGTGATGGAATCACCACTCAAAAACTCAACCGATTGGGTTTTGCCACTCCGGAAAGTGTGGGTATGAATTCAGAGAAACTCAAGCAAATTGATTTGTATGCGCAAAAAGCTATTGATGGTAAAATGGCTCCAGGTATGCAGATTTTGATAGCCAGAAAAGGAAAAGTTATCTATCAAAAATCATTCGGAAAACAGACGTATGATGGTGATGTTAAAGTTAAAAACAGCGATTTATATGATGTAGCTTCAGTAACCAAAATTGTAGCTACTTTGCCTAATGTAATGCAGGTATATGACCAAAAGAAAGTAACACTCGAAACTACTTTAGGAGAGATGTTACCAATATTTAGAGGTTCTAACAAGCAGAAAATTACGTTTAAAGAATTGTTGTCGCACTATGGCAGAATGCAAGCGTGGATTCCTTTTTATAAAGCCACTTTAGATTCGACTAAATTGCCATTGGAAAAATACTATCGAAAAATGTATAGCGAAGGATTTACCAAACGTGTTTCTGATAGTTTGTATTTGCGCGATGATTATCATGACACCATTATGAAGCGTATTATAGACAGTCCGCTTATAGATAAAAAAGAATACCGTTACAGTGATTTTACCTTTATTATTTTGAAACAATATTTGGAGAAAGTTATGGGCAGACATTTAGATGAATTGGTAGCCAATAATTTCTACAATACACTTGGAATGAATAATACACTTTATAATCCTTTAAAAAAGTTTGATAAAAGTGTAATTGCTCCGACCGAAATAGATACTTATTTCCGTCATGATACCATTCAGGGTTATGTACACGATATGGAAGCAGCCATGGAGAATGGAGTGGGTGGGCATGCAGGTATTTTTTCTAATGCTATGGATATTGCTAAGATAATGCAGTTGTATTTGCAAAAAGGCAACTATGGAGGACATAAATATTTTTCAGAAGCTACGTTTAACGATTTTAATACGTGTTGGTTTTGTGGTGAAGGAAATCGCCGCGGATTAGGATTTGATAAACCTCAATTAAGCGGAGATGGACCAACTTGTGGTTGTGTTTCTATGTCGAGTTTTGGACATACAGGTTTTACGGGAACTATGGCTTGGGCTGACCCCGAAACCGAAATTGTTTATGTTTTCTTATCCAATAGAACTTATGCTGATTCTAATTTGCCAAATAAACTTTCAAAGGAAAACATCCGAGAAGACATTCAAAAAGTTATTCAGGATGCGATTATAGAGAAGTAATTATTCAGGTTTAGCTTTTTTGTTATATTCAACTAACTAATATGGAATATGTTGCGTTGAATTTTACATTATTCTTCACCATCATCCATCTTAAATGGATAATTACCAAAAAGAGTAGCAAGTCTTTTAGTTTGATACGTCTTTTTAGTAAACTTATTAGACAAGACAATGATGGTAACTTTCTCTTTTCTTAAATTAATAAAACAGGAAGTGTTTCCATGCCACCAACCGTTATGATAATAAAAAGGCTCACCCTTTTCAAACTCAGTCATTCTAATGCCTAAACCATAATTACGAATTCCTTTGGCTTCATGACTATAACCAGTATATATTTTTTTTATTAATTCAGCGTTAAGAAAAAAAGGGGCATAGCGTGCTTTGTCAAATTTTAATAAATCTCTTGGAGTGGAATAGATGTTTTTATCTCCGTAAATTCCATCCAGATAATCAATACCAATTTCTATATTATTTCCTTTATAGGATGGTGCAATCATGTCACGGTCTTTCGCAATATCAAAAACAAAAGTATCTGTCATACCAAGAGGTGCAAATATCATTTCCTTCATCGCTTCAGGATATTTCAATCCAGTAACCTTTTCAATGATTAAAGCAAGCATTGCATAATTAGTATTGCAATAGCTAAATCCTGTATCGGTTGGTCTTTCTAACGTAATTTCTTTATCTACCATAACCTTTACTATGTCTTCATTGGTAAGGGTTTCTTTTTTATCCCAATTACCATTTTCAAAAGTGAAATAGGCATAATTTCTCATTCCGCTACGATGATTAAGCAGTGTTTGAATTGTAACATCTGTATAAGGAAAATTATCGATTATAGTATTAACCTTTTGGTCCAAACTAATTTTTTTAGCATCAATAAGCATTAAGACCGCCGTTGAAGTCAAAACTTTACTCACAGAAGCGATATGTAAAGGAGTATCTTTAGTTATGTTTTTGCCCGTTCTTTTATTGGCATAGCCCATATAATTTTCATAAATTATTTGCCCATTTTTAGCTACCAAAAAAGCTACGTTATCGTTTTTTTCTGACCAAGTTTTCTCAAAATAACGACTTATGCTATATTTTTTATCATTTACATAAGCAGAAGTTAGTGCAGGTAATTCTTCTATTAACGGCTGCATTACCGGTATGCCGTTTTTATTAACCTTGACAACACCATCTTCAGTCTTTTCTAATTTGGAGCAAGAAACAGTAAGTAGAAGAAATGCTAAAATTTGAGTAGTATAGAGGCTGATTTTAGATATCATTATATTAATATTGAAAAACAAATATAATTATTCATTAAAGTTGTATCATTTCTTTTTTAGAAAGCTATCAACAGGTTTTCCACAATCAGAATTGCTCAACAAAATATAATAAAAAGTATTTTATTAAAAAGCTTTGAAATCGATTTCGTTACTACTACTTTTGGCACCAAAATAAATTTGCCATATGCAATTCGGAATTATAAAAGAAAGAAAAAATCCACCCGATAGAAGAGTAGTTTTCACACCTGAAGAGTTGGTTCGTTTACAAAAAGAATATCCTGAAGCTAAAATCAAAGTGGAGAGTTCTGATATTCGTATATTCAAAGATGAAGAATATACTAATTTAGGTATTGAAGTAGCTGATGATATATCGGATTCCGACGTTTTCTTTGGTGTAAAAGAAATTCCAGTTGAGTATTTAATTTCAAATAAAAAGTATTTTTTCTTCTCCCACACTATTAAAAAGCAAGTCCATAATAGAAAACTGCTTCGGGCAATTCTTGATAAAAAAATCGAATTATATGACCATGAAACTATCGTTGATGCTAATAACAGACGCTTGATTGGTTTTGGTCGCTATGCCGGAATTGTGGGTGCCTATAATGGTTTTAGAGCTTTTGGAATTAAATATGATTTGTATACTATTCCAAAAGCAGAAACATTACAAAGTAAAGAAGATTTAATTAATCGATTGAAAAGACAAACATTGCCCAACATCAAGATTGTCTTAACCGGTCATGGTAAAGTGGGAATGGGTGCCAAAGAAATCTTAGATGGTATGAAAATAAAACAAGTTTCAACTCACGATTTCTTAAATAAAATATATACTCAGCCTGTCTACACTCAAATTGATGTTTTGGATTATAACAAACGAATAGACGGAAATAAGCCTGAAAACAATCATGATTTCTACAAAACCCCAAAAGATTATACCTCCAATTTTGAACGTTTTACTAAAGTAGCTGATATTTTCATAGCCGGGCATTTTCATGGCAACGAATCGCCGGATATCTTAACTCGCGAAATGCTTAAGGCATCCGATTGTAAAATAAAAGTTGTAGCCGACATTTCGTGTGATGTAGATGGCCCTATCGCTTGTACCTTAAAAGCTTCAACTATTGCAGAGCCTTTTTTTGGTTATTTGCCTAGTGAAAACAAAGAGGTTCCCTATACGCATCCGGGTTCAATAATGGTTATGTCGGTTGATAATTTGCCTTGTGAATTACCAAAAGACGCCAGTGAAGGTTTTGGAGAAATGTTTATGAAACATGTTATTCCTGCTTTTTTTAATGGAGATAAAGACGGAATTCTAGCTAGAGCCAAGATTACAGAAAAAGGAAAGTTGACACCAAGATTTGCCTATCTTCAGGATTATGTTGATGAGGATATGGGTAACAATTAATTGCTTTTTAAAAGTTAATAACTATATAAAATCTCGAATCTGTTCGGGATTTTTTATTTTTAAAAAGTTATTATATTTAGACAAAATTATTTTAATGAAAAGATTCATCTGTATCGGTTTCCTTCTTTTAGGGATTGAGGTTCAATCTCAAAGTGTCCAATCACCTTCTAAAGAAATTACACTCAACTTCTCTTTAACTGAAAACGGGAAACCAATTTATAATGTTTTCTATAAAAAAAAGCCGATAGTATTGCAAAGTAAGTTGGGTATCAAACTAAAAGCAGATGCCGATTTAAATGCTAATTTTCGCATAGACAGTATTGGTCAAAAGAAAGTGAACGAAACTTGGCAACCGGTTTTGGGAGAACAGTCCAACATCAAAAATAATTACAATGAGATGATTGTTGCGCTATCACAGTCGTCTTCAAATAAAAAGATAAATATCATTTTTAGAGTGTTTAACGAAGGAATTTCTTTTCGTTATGAATTTCCAAAACAAGACAAATTAAACTATTTTATCATTTCGGATGAACTGTCGGAGTTTAATTTGACAGGAAACCATAAAGTATTTTGGCTTCCTGGTGATTTTGACTCAAACGAATACAATTACGAAGAAACATTAATTTCTGAAATCAATTCCGAAAAAGTTAATTTGAATAACGGAATTGGCTTTAAAGCCATTATAAAAAAGTTTGCTGTTCAAACCCCATTGATGATGAAAACAGCTGATAGTGTTTATCTCAATATTTTTGAAGCTGCTGTAGTGAATTATCCTGTAATGCAATTGGATGTTGATTCTAAAAATTTTACATTAATATCGAGTTTAGCACCAAATGCAATGGGAGATAAAGCCTATTTGCAAACACCAT
>Ga0114967_10003890_pt1 | contig 12157 bp, 14 predicted proteins | sample M_130628_MF_Meta_FD_92639 | JGI IMG/M metagenome (GOLD analysis project Ga0114967, IMG submission 92639) | Freshwater microbial communities from Lake Montjoie, Canada to study carbon cycling - M_130628_MF_MetaG | ecosystem: Environmental > Aquatic > Freshwater > Lake | place: Lake Montjoie... | reverse complement strand
TTTTTAAACGGGTCAGAAAAATTACCGATAAAACTTGAATTTTATACAATTTGCCACTCCTTTAAGGTGAAGAATATCAAAAATTCTCTCTTCTGGAGTGGTACAAAAAATCAGGTCAGTTCAGCGATTCAAATGCTGTATTTCACATTCGCTCAGAGTTTTGATTTTACATTATCAGAGTCGTAGAATTGGGGGAGAAATTTGGGGGCAAGTATCAACCAAGTAAACCCAAGAGCTTGAATTATTAAATAAAGCCCCATTGATAACGTGAATGCCTCTGGCACGGCAAGACCCCATCCAATACCCTTATCAATAAAATAGCCAATTCCCCATTGCATTAAAGATGCCCCAATAAAAATTGAAACATTATAAGTTGTTGATACTCTTCCCGAATGAGATATTGGAAAGCTGGTAATGACAAGACTTTGCGCAAGTACAAACGATGCAGAGGTAATTGCATAAAGGCCCCACCAAAATATATTTAAAGGGCCATGAAGAAAAAATGCAGCACCTTGGGCGACTAGTGAGATACCTGTCATCCAAGATAAAAAAGAAAAAGTACTAACCCCTATCAGTTGAAGTTTTGGTAAAAAAAAAGTATTGATAAGGTAAGTAATTAAAAGAACAGCGTTAAACCAAAATATCAGTTGTGATGACTTTTCAGATGTATAGTGCATGACATTAATTAGCCATGGACCTAGCCAAAGGGTTTGTAGCGCTATGAATCCTCCTAAAGAAATTGCACCAACTGGTAAGAGTCTTAAGTAATTAGGGTTTGTAAGGATGGGGCGATAGCTTTCCCATGAAAGTAATTTGATCTTATTTGAATTTGATATCCAAATTGTAGGCTTCTCTTTTGGAGTTTTAACCGGTAGAAAGAAATACAAGATAACTACAGATACGGCGCAAATCATTGCAAGAGATAAAAAGACTCCTCGCCATCCAATATAAGGCAAAAGAATGCGAACAGGTGCAGAGGCAAAAAGAGCCCCCGATGTACCAAAGATAAGCATAGCTGATGTTAATTGAGGTTGCTTATCAATTGGATACCATGACCTAAAGCCTGAAAGTGCTGACATTAAGCAAGAAGAAACTCCAACGCCAATTAACATTCTTCCTGCAAAGAGGAGCGCAAAGTTATCAGCAGAATAAAAAAGCAAGGCACCTACAACAGCAAAAATCATTAAGCTTATTTCCGTAATTCGGGGACCATATTTATCTAAAAGTATCCCAACGGGAATCTGCGCTAGTCCGAAACCAATTAAATAAGATGATGATAGGAGGCCTAGCTCGCCGCTACTAATTTCTAAATCATTTATTAGCTCGGGAGAAAGGACTGCATTCACCGATCTAAATGAATATGAGATGAAATATGCAAATGCAAAGCAAAAAAATACTTTAAAAGCCTGCCTACCTATAAGAGGTATTTCTAAGGGTTGTTTATTTGAAAGCCAGAAGTCTGCCATAGTTGCTTTAATTGTGATTGGGAATATGTATAGTATCCCCCCTCAAGCCGACATTTGTTAATTTGCATCTAAAAATGATCCACCATTTGCATCTAACTTTAATCCAACCAAGTGATGAAGTTATCTTTGACTAGCGAACTATATTGAGCAGATGCTAGGCTGAAATTGGATACAAATTAGGGCGCTAATTGGATCAATTTTGCTTGCAAGGCGACAAGCAGTGCGTAAAAAGAGTCCTTGGTTAGTTTCTTCCTACGCTAAAGAAAATGGTAATGGCTCATGCTCTGCTGCAATGAATAAATACTTAAAAGATCTTGGGTTTAGAAGTCATATGTTTAGGCATGGATTTATCGATCGACTCAAGGCGTGTAACGATATTCCAACAAGATTGGCTGAAAGTATTACAAGGCACTCTAGTGGAGGATCCGAGTTTAATAACTACGGAACTATCGGCTACACGCTAGAACAAAAGCTAGAGGTGATTAAAAGGGTGGCTATTTAAAGAAAACCTCAGCTAGCAATAGCTGGGGAAGAAGGGCGGGCAAATGGATGACCTGAGAAGGTGCGGGGGATTGAAAATCTTTATGTCGGTGGTTCGATTCCTGGGTTTGGGATTCGAGCTGGTTAAGAATCATCCAGTTATAGCTTCTTGACATTTTGTAATCGATCGAATACAATAGCATATGTATAAAGTTTTAGAAACTGACGATTTCCTTGAGTGGCTAAGTGGCCTTAAAGACTTATCCACTCGAATTCGATTAGCTAGGCGCCTAGATAAGGCTAGATTAGGAAATTTAGGAGATGTTAAGGCTTTGACTGATGGCGTTTATGAAATGCGGGAAAAGTTTGGACCAGGTTGGCGCATGTATTACGTGGTGAGGGGAAAAACGATTATTGTGATGCTGGGTGACGGGGATAAGTCCAGTCAATCGAATGATATTAAAGTGGTAAAAAAATTAGCAAAGCTATTGGAGGATTAAATGAAAACCGTAAAAACAGAAAAGAAAATAAAAGTCAGTGGTTTAGCTGAATTTGACATGACTCGCCATCTGAAAAGTAAGCGTGCGATGACTGAGTATTTAAATCAAGTCATTACTGATGGTGATGATGCCGAATTGGCGACTGCCTTGGGACATATCGCTAGGGCAAAAGGCATGGCGGAGATTTCTAAGTCTAGTGGCATTACTAGAGAGGCTCTGTATAAAGCACTTAAGCCTAATACAAAACCCCGTTTTGATACTGTATCCAAGGTTCTTGGCGCCTTAGGCATGAGAATTACAGTCCATGCTTAATAATTTGGAAAATAAAAAAGCCCCTAGATCTACTCTTGTACGACTCGACACATAGTTAATACCTTATACCGGACACATACTTTACAGTTTTTGGCATAGGAGGGGCCACTCTATGCCGTGGAATGAAAGTACGAAGATGGGCTTTATCGGGGTGTAAACCATGTGTCCGGTGCGGACCCTCTAAATAATAAATTCATTAAAAACAATAGCTTAGCCAGTAAAAAATCAATATATAAGGGTGGATAATTGGTCTTGCTCAAAATATTAACAAAATTGTTGACAATATTGTTATCAAAATATTAAAGTGGCTAAAAGGTAAACAAATGGTCATTTCCAAAGAAAAAAGAACGCAGAGCAATATCAGAGTAGGTAAAGATAAGCCAGCTCTGGGTCTTGTTGTTTCGAATAAAAGAAGTTTGGATATTCAGAATATCTTGCGTGAACGCATCGCTAAGCAAGAGATTGCACCTGGCGCTAAATTAGGAGAGAGTGAGTTAGCCGAAGAGTTTCTAGTGCCCCGTAATATTATTCGCGAGGCTTTTATTGGCTTAGAGCAACGCGGATTAATTGAGCGTATTCCAAACCGTGGCTCAGTTGTAATTCGCCTAGACCTTTCTCAAGTATTCGAAATTTATGACGCCCGAGAGGTTTTAGAGGGATTGTGCGCTCGATTAGCAACCCAAAATGCTTCTCCAGATTCATGGCAAGACCTCGTGGATCTTTTTAACGACAAAATGAAGTGCTACATTGAGAATCAGGATTACGAATCATTTATAGCGGGCTATGGATTATTTAGAAGACGCATGTTATTAGCTGCAAATAATCCAGTTTTAACCAATATGCTTGATATGGTTTATGAAAAAACCCAAGCAATTATCCGCAGAATTCTAATCTTACCCGGACGCGCTTCTATAGGCCTAATGGAGCACCAAGCTGTTTTAGGTGCTATGCGAAGTGGTGATGCCGATCTTGCAGAACAATTAAGAAGACAAAATATTCGCAGCGCTAAGGATGCATTACGACGATACGAAAGTTTCGTCTTGTAGGGCTAAATATGAATAAATTAGATCAAACCTGTGGACCATTATCGGGATATAGAGTTCTCGAAATGGGATCAACTATTGCTGGTCCTTTTTGCGGAAGATTATTGGCCGATTTTGGGGCTGAGGTAATTAAGGTTGAGCCCTTTGAAGGAGATGCAGTTCGTACGATGGGACATCACGTTAAAGATAAGTCACTATATGCATCTAGTATTTTTAGAAATAAGTCACTTATCTCAGTTGATCTTAGAACATCTGAAGGTCAAGAAGTTATTCGAAAGCTGATTCCAAAGATCGACGTGATCGTTGAAAACTTTAGACCTGGCGGTCTAGAGAAGTGGGGTCTAGGCTATGAGGATCTAAAGACTATTAATCCCAGCTTGATCATGGCAAGGATTAGTGGATTTGGTCAAACAGGCCCATATAGCCAGCGGACTGGATACGGTGTGATTGGTGAAGCGCTTAGTGGATTAAGGCATATCACTGGAGATCCTGATCGCCCTCCTACAAGGGTTGGAGTTTCTTTGACTGATTACATCACCGGGCTTTATGCAGCATTTGGCGTAGTGATGGCACTATTGGCAAGAGCTAAAGATGGGCAAGGGCAGACTATAGATACTGCGTTATATGAGTGCGCCTTTAGTTTTATGGAGCCCCATATTTCAGCATTTGACCAATTAGGTGTTATAGCTAATAGAACAGGCTCTCGTTTGCCAGGAAGTACTCCAAATAATTTATATGAAACGAATGATGGTCACTTTGTTCATATCACGGCAATGGGCAATTCTTTATTTAAAAGATTGGCTGAAGATTGCATGAAGCAACCAGAATTAGTTAGTGACCCTCGTTTTTATAGCGCAATAGAACGCTCTAAAAATTATTTGGAATTGGATCGTCTAATTAATCAATGGACCAGTAGTTTGAGTGTTGACGCTGTTGAAGAAAAACTCAACTCTACAAGTGTCCCAGGAATTCGTATTTTTGATATGGCGGATATCTTCCAGGATCCTCACTACAAGGATAGAGACGCGATATCAAAAGTGAGTGATGAGGAGCTAGGGGCAGTTGCTATGGCTGCACCAGTCCCGCGACTTTCAAGAACGCCTGGGGAAATACGGCATACAGGAAAGCGTATTGGTGAAGATACTCTTTCCGTGCTTGCTCGAGTTGGTGGTTTTTCGAAAGAGGAATTAAGCCGCCTTCAAGCGAACCATATTATTTATGCACATGAAAATTTAACGTAGAACAGGATTAAAGCAATGGCATTTGAAAAGATTTTGCAAGAATATAATGAGAAAAAAATAAAAGCCTTGGCCATGGGGTCTGCTGCAAAGCTTGAGCAAAGAAAAAACGATGGCATCCTAAATGCAAGAGAGAGAATCTCTTATTTGGTAGATCAGGATAGTTTTATAGAGTCTGGACTCTTTGGGACATCATCAGCTGTTGAGTCCGATAAAGAAAAGACCCCAGCAGATGGCAAGATCACTGGATACGCAAAAATTGACGGTCGAGATGTTGCAGTAGTCTCAAATGACTTTACAGTAAAGGGTGCTTCAAGTAGTGCTACAAACGGCAAAAAGATTGGGCAAATGAAGCGAGTGGCAACCCAAAGAGGTTTGCCAATTGTTTTTCTCGGCGAATCCTCGGGTGCAAGGATGCCAGATACGATGGGTTCAAAAGGTATGGGCTCTATGTTGGGTAATGACCCTACACAATACCGAAGAATGCGCGAAACACCTTGGGCAAGTGCTGTGTTGGGCTATTGCTACGGATCTTCTACTTGGTATACGGGGTATTCCGACTTTAGTGTGATGCGCAAAGGCGCTATTATGGCCGTATCTAGTCCTCAGCTGGTCTCTTTGGCAATTAAAGAGCAAGTCGACCCAGAGGAAATTGGTGGATGGAAGCTTCATAGCGAAACGACTGGACTCATTGATAGAGTTGTAGAAACAGATGAGGAAGCTTTGGATGCAATCAAGGAATTCTTATCTTATATGCCAGCCCATCATAAACAAGCTCCACCTGTTTATCCTGTGCCGAAAGATTCTGGTAGTCAAATGACTAATATTTTGGATTTGTTGCCAGAAAAAAGAACTCAGGTATATGACGTTCGCAAAGTAATCCAGGCAATTGTTGATACTGGCAGTTATTTTGAATTGAAACCTCGTTTTGGCAAGGTCTTAGTAACAGCGCTAACACGCTTAAATGGGTATTCAGTTGGCATTATTGCTAATAATCCTTTGGTGAAGGGTGGTGCGATGGATACCGAAGCTTGCGAGAAGGCAACAAATTTTATCGTGATGTGCGATTCCTTCAATATCCCAATTGTTATGCTGGTTGATACACCTGGATTCATTATTGGATTAGATGCGGAGCGTAAACGCGCGCCAGGAAAAATTATTAATTTTATGAGCGCAGTATCACTTACAACAGTCCCAAAAATTACAGTAGTTTTGCGTAAGAGTTATGGACAGGCTTATCTGAATATGGGGGGCGGGAGAAATTCTGATGAATTTGCAGCGTGGCCAACTGCTGAGATTAGTTTTATGGATCCAAATTTTGCGACTAGCATTGTCCATGGCTTAAATCCAGGCGATGATGGCTATGAAGCAGCTGTTACTGAGATGGCTAAGGGGAGTAATGTTTGGGATATTGCCTCAATGTATGCAGTTCAATCCGTAGTCTTACCGAGCGAAACCCGCGATTATCTTATTCGCATGCTTGAAGTGCATCGTATGCGTTTGAGCAATGGCGTAGGCGAGCATTTAATGCGCACATGGCCTACAGCATATTAAATTTATGATATTAAATAAGGTCCTGGTTGCTAATAGAGGTGCGGTTGCCGCTAGGGTATTACGTGCATTGAATGAAATGTCAATTCCCTCGGTTGCCGTCTATTCTGAAGCTGATGCTGGAGCGCCCTATTTGGCTTATGCTTCAGAAAGCTATTATATTGGAGCCTCACCCGCAAAAGAGAGTTATCTTAATCAGGACCGGATATTAAAAGTTTTACAAGAATCAAATGCTGATGCGATTCATCCTGGTTATGGATTTTTATCTGAGAATTTTGGGTTTGCCTCAGGTGTAGTCGCCCTAGATAAAGTATTTATAGGGCCTAGTCCAAAATGGATTGAGGCGATGGGGCATAAGACAAAAGCAAGAGAATTGGCTCGACAATATGGATTACCAGTAGGGCAAGGTTCAGAGGTTCTACCCCCTGACCAGGCGAAAGTTGCAGCAGCAGCGCGCAAGATTGGATATCCCGTTTTAGTTAAGCCAGCTGCTGGCGGCGGTGGCATTGGTATGCTTCCAGCTTATGATGAAGCTCAATTATTTGAGGCAGTAGAGCGAGCAAGATCTATGGCTGAAAGAGGCTTTTCCAACCCCGATGTGTATTTAGAAAAGCTCCTGGAGTACCCAAGGCATATAGAAATACAAATATTAGGTGATCAATACGGTTCGGTACGTCACTTATATGAACGTGATTGCTCTATACAGAGAAGGCATCAAAAGGTAATAGAAGAGGCTGGTGCCCCAGGAATAAATAGGGAAGTAATTGATTCGGTTACTGATAATGTGACTCGAGTGATGAGCGAGATGCAGTATGACAACATTGGTACTGTGGAAATGCTAATGGGCGAAGATAAATCTTTCGCCTTTCTGGAAATGAATACTCGCCTTCAGGTGGAGCATGGCGTTACAGAGGAGGTCACGGGTGTGGATTTAGTTCAATCACAAATCCTATTAGCTGCAGGTGCAAGATTGGACGTAGTTTTGCCAAAAGATATTTCTATTGAAGGTCATGCAATACAGGCAAGAGTCTATGCGGAAGACCCCAAACGTTTTTTTCCATCACCTGGTAAATTGACTATTTTTCGTCCCCCGACAAGCAAAAATATCCGTGTAGAGACTGGATATGCACAAGGCCGAGATGTAACGCCTTTTTATGATCCGATGATTGCTAAGGTCATTGCGTACGAAAATACAAGAGAGCAAGCAATATTAAGTCTAAAAGAAGCTTTAAAGGAATTTGAAATCGAGGGTGTTAAAAATAATATTCCTGCTTTATTGCAGGCCTTAGATTCTAGTGAATTTAAGTGTGGAAAGATTCACACGAACTCGCTATCTGAAATTATGGCTAAAAATAACAATTAAGAGGATATGATGAAAAAAAATGAATTATGCTCTGAGGTAACTGGTTCAGTATGGAAAATAAAAAAACAAGTCGGAGAAGAAATTCTGGAGGGTGACATTATTATGATTCTTGAGTCCATGAAAATGGAGATTCCAGTGATTGCTGAAGAGCCAGGGACATTAATTGAATTAAAGGTTTCTGAGGAAGAAACGGTTGCAGAAGGACAAATTGTGGCGATAGTAGAAAGTAAATAAAATCCTAAAAAAAGGGGCGTAAATGAGGCTAATAAAATCTTTTGTAGTAATCAGCTGCATTCTTTTGTTTGGTGGTAATGTTGCCGCGCAGTCGATTGCAAATTATCCTGATAGAACGGTCACTATCATAGTTGGATTTCCCCCGGGGACTGCTACCGATACTGTTGCACGTGTTTTGGCAGAAAGATTTACCAATAAATTTGGTAAGACTTTTATTGTTGACAACAAAGCGGGCCAAGGTGGGAGTATGGGTTCTGCATTTGTTGCCAAAGCAGCGCCAGATGGGTACACCTTGGTATTGAGTGCAACTGCCCCGTTAGCGATTAACCCTAATCTATATACCAATCTTACCTATGATCCACGTAAGAACTTTGCTCCTATTGGATTGGTGTCATGGTTACCATATGTATTTGTCACTAGCCCTAAAACTGGCATTAATACAATTCAGCAATTAACTGAAAAGGCCAAGGCAAATCCAGGTCAGCTAACCTATGCATCGATTGGTAATGGAAGTACTAGTCACTTATTGATGAGTATGTTGACGCGCCAAGCTGGAATTAATGTTACACATATTCCCTACAAAGGAAGTGCGCAGTCTCAAATTGATGTAATGTCTGGACAGGTCGATATGACCTTTGACACGATGTTAACTCTGATGCCACATATTAAGGCTGGGAAATTAAAGGCTGTAGCAACGGGTGGTCTGACTCGTTCACAGTTTGCGCAAGATTTGCCAACTTTAGATGAGCAGGGCCTTACAGGTTTTAATGGCGGTGCTTGGTTAGGCCTTTTGGCGCCTGCCGGAACCCCTAAGCCCATTATTGATAAGCTACATAAGGAATTAAATGCCATCTTGGATGACCCAGATGTAATTAAGCGATTGAATGAACTCGGATCTGAGTCTCTTAAGAGTAATAGTCCAGCAGAATTTTCAACATTCATTCAGACGGAGTACACGAAGTGGGGGCAAAGAGTTCGAGACTCAGGCGCCAAAATAGAGTAAATATCTGAAAGAATCTTAATGATAAAGATTGCAAACCAAGAGGAGGCTCTTTCATATCATGAGCAACCTAACGGTCTTAAATATTATCGGCAGGATTATTTTGAGAGAGAGATTGACGATAGTCGATCTCCTCAGTCATATTTAATCAAGCAACTGCCTAACATTACTAACCCTCTCCATTTTCATGTGCAGAATCAATTCCAGGTATTTATAGAGGGCTCTGGATATTTTGGTCGACATACCATAGGTCCATACATTGTTCATTATGCTGGTGCCTACACTGGATATGGTCCGATAGTTGCCGGCCCATTGGGTCTCGATTACTTAACGTTGAGATCCATGCATGATCCAGGGGCAAAATTCTTACCGGAAAAAAAGAGTCAATTTATTCAAGGGCCAAAACATCATTTTACTAGCAGGCAATTTTTACCATCGACACCCCAATCGATATGGGGTCTGAAGTCTCCCGAATTTTCTTGGGATCATTTTGAGGCTGATGTTGGTCTTGGCATTGGTTTGCTAAGGATGCCTAGCTTCACATCTTATTTGGTAAGGCCTGCAGATAATGTAGATGGAATATTTTTAGTTGTAATTGGTGGAGCGGTCTATATTGATGGTGTTGTTATTGGTGCTAAGCAAAATATTTTTGCCTCGGCCAAAGAAAAGCCCTTTGAAATTAAAGTATTAGATGGATATGTTGAATTACTAGTTCTACAAATGCCTTTAAAAGAAAAAACCTATCAATAACGATAGGTTTATTTTTCTCAAGGGGCTTTCATATATCTGGTAGGTCGGGTAAACCGACAAATTTATTGCTTGAGTTCCAGCTTGGTGGGTCGGGCGGGATTGGCTCCCACATAACTTTGCTTCACAAAGTTAGTGTCCACCGCTTTTGCTTTGCTTTAAGTCGAACCCACGACCAACGGATTAAAAGTTGTAGGATTATTGTTAGACAGTAACATTTAATAAGTTAATAACCGTGAATAATTCAATGCAGACTTTTTATTCATTGGGCATATAATCATTAAGTTATCAATCTGTTCAGAGAAAGTAGTTTCAATGGAAGATCGGCTACCTCCAAAACTAAAACCTTACCAATATCTCTTTCTCATCTTCAGAGATGAGCTTGTGGCTCTTAAGGAGCTTGCATTAGAACAAAAACTTCTTGTCGCGATCATGCTGGGGGGGGTGGCTAGCCTTATTTATATATTCGGGCACCTCTCTACAAAAGAAATCGTTTTGGCTGCCGACCAAAAAGGATCAAGTTGGTATCAAATGGCTGAAAACGCAAGAAAATATGTTGAAAAAACTGGACTCACATTCTCTATTCGCCCATCACAGGGAACGCTTAATAATGCTGCGCTATTGGACGACCCTTCAAGTGGCGTTAATGTTGCGTTTCTAATTCCGGGCGCCCTGAGCCCTGAAATGAATAAAAAGTTTTACTCTTTGGGTAGCTTGGATTACGAGCCAATATGGATCTTTTATCGCAAAAACATAAACCGTCCGACAAGTCTAAAAGAGTTAGCAAAATTCCGAGTAGGGATAGGGCCAACTCAAAGCGGAAGATATGTTCTGACTGAAAAAATATTCTTACTAAACAATATTGAGATTAAAAATAATCCTCATTTTGTCCCTCTTGAGTTGAAAAATCAATTGGCAGATTTCAAAGCGGGAAATCTTGATGTCATCATTTTTGTTGGGCATGCCTTCGATCCCAATGTAAGGGCATTGGCGGTTGACCCTAATATTAGCCTCTATGATTTTGAAGAGGCGGATGCCTATACCAAGAGACTACCTTTTTTTCAAAAGGTCACAGTTCCGCCAGGCTCATTTGATATCGCGCAGCATATTCCAAAAAAGGCCGTTTCACTAATAGCAATTACAACAACCTTGGCAGTTAGAAAAGATACTAATCCAAACATTCAGCTGGCAATTTTAATTGCAACAAAAAGTGCTGAGCGTGCAACTGAAAATCTTTTCTTTGCTAAGCGAAATGAATTTCCAACTTACATAGACCCTTTAATTGAGCTTAGCCCTGTAGCGCAACGTTTTTATGACTATGGTCCTCCTTTATTGCTTAACTATCTTCCCTTTTGGGGCGCCACTTTAATCGATCGCTTAACAGTTTTCTTCCTAGCTATCTTTGCCATACTTTATCCGTTGCGCACCCTAAATGTACATCTTAGAAAAATTCGTTTTCAAATTAAAGAGCATAATCTTTACGCAGAACTTGTAGCAATTAATCGCCAGTTTATACAAGAAGATAATTCTCTAGAAGAGCTTAGAAATTTAAAAGAAAAACTTAACGAAATTCGTCAAAACACTGCTATTAACCATATTCCTATTGGAGCAGAATCAGCGTATTTCTCTTTTACTGGCGTTATCTCTACTTTAAGCGAAGAGATTGATAAGGCTATATTGGCGAGCGAGCTGGAGTTTTGCCATTCGTTGTAAGAACATCGATTTGACGCAATAAGGTGACGATTTGCTCGGGTTTGAGACGCTGACCTTTAGCCATATTTAGCACTCCTTTAAGTGAGAGATTATCAAAAATCCTCTCTTTTGGAGTGGTACTAAAAATCAGGTCAGTTCAGTTGCTTTAATTGTGATTGGGAATATGTGTAGTATCCCCCGTCAAGCCGACATTTGTTAATTTGCATCTAAAAATGATCCACTATTTGTATCTAACTTTAATCCACCCCAGTGCGCTCATCAACTTGACCGTTGACCTTAGGTTCAGTAGTAGTCGTTGGGGTTGCAGTAGAAGTTGGGGCTGCTACAGGGGCAGCAGCACTTACCGCACTAGTTCCACTAGAAGCTACATCATTACCGCCACCACAAGCTACTAAAGCTAAGGTTGCTGTAAGTATTAAAGTAGTTATATGGGTACGCATGATTAATTCTTAATTTTATCTTTTTCAATTAATGGTTAACGTAAATTTATCTAATAAAATCAGCAATGAC
>Ga0114967_10003887_pt1 | contig 12164 bp, 8 predicted proteins | sample M_130628_MF_Meta_FD_92639 | JGI IMG/M metagenome (GOLD analysis project Ga0114967, IMG submission 92639) | Freshwater microbial communities from Lake Montjoie, Canada to study carbon cycling - M_130628_MF_MetaG | ecosystem: Environmental > Aquatic > Freshwater > Lake | place: Lake Montjoie... | reverse complement strand
GAAGGCGGCTTGCGTGTCCCAGGCGCCATCAGCTGGCCAGGCGTCATCCCCGCGGGCAAGACCTTCGACGAGCCTATCGCCAGCATCGACTTCATGCCGACGATCCTCGAAGCCGTCGGCGCGTCCCTCCCCAAAGACCAACCGACCGATGGACTCAGCCTCATGAAGCAGCTGCGTACAGGGACGCCGCTCGGCCGTTCGTCCCTTTACTGGCACTTCCCTTGCTACATCGGCAAAGGCGAACCCATGAGCCTCCTGCGCGCCGGCGACTACAAACTGATCCAGAAGTTCGCCGGCCCGACCTTCGAGCTCTACGACGTCCGCAAGGACCCGGAGGAAAGCAAGGACCTCGCCAAGCAAGAGCCGGGCAAGCTCGAAGAACTCAAGAAACAGTTGCTGGCCTGGCAGAAGGACACCGGAGCCTTCCTCGCCAACGAACCCAACCCCGCCTACGACCCCAATGCCCGCGAACCGCGTGGCGGCAAGGGCGGCAAGGGGCAAGGCGGCGGCAAAGGCGGCAAGAACGGAAAGTAAGGCCCAGCCTAGGCGTCAGGAAAACCGCAGGAGGCTGACCTCCGCGCGGACCGGCTTTCCGGTAACCAGATAGTCGGCCATTTCCTCAGCCAAAATCGGCGCCCAGACGGTGCCACGAGGGCCTAACCCGTTGAAGAGGTGCATGCACGGCTCCGTCGGGTGCGTCCCGAGGAACGGCAGGTTGTCCGACGTGCAGGGACGAACCCCAGCCACATGGGCGGTGACTTCGACGGAGACCTCCTGGCCAAAGTAGCCTCGGAAGCGCCGGATGAGTTTTTCCTTCTGCACCTCGGTCGGCTGCTCGTCTAGGCCCTCCCACGCCCAGTTCGTACCGGTCCGCCAGAGGCCTTCGCCCAGCGGCAGAGCCCAACCCTCACGATTAAGGATAAAAGGCTTCTGCGGGGCATCCGAACGCAGGGAAAGGGCCTCCCCTTTGGCGGGCTGCCAGGGGAGATAGGCAAATGGGCCGCGTTGGGCGGATTGATAGCCATCGCAGTAGACGACCCCACGGGCTTGGACTGTGCGCCAAGTCACGCCTTCTGGTCCTGGCTGTACCTCCGCGGGATCGAAGGCCTCGGTAAAAAGAACCCCTGTAGCCTCCAAGCGTGCCCGTTCGTCCGCCAAGAGCCGCTTCAGGTCGACCCAGGCCCCGCGCATGAGTACGCCGCCTAGGGTATCTGTCAGCCCAGCGTCGATTTCACCTTGGCCTTGCGTCACTCGCTCGATGAAGGGCGTATAGGCCGGCATCGCCGCACGCTTCTGCCCCTTCTCCTTCTGCTCTTCATCGGCAAACATCCGATAGACGGAGGTCGGTCGAAAGACACCGAGCTCGGTCAGGCGGCGCTCGGCAAAAGCGAAAAGCTCAGGATACGAAGGCGTCAGGGTGAAGCGACGTCCGGTGAGCGGCGTCATCAGCCCGGCCGCAACCTGCGACGCGGAGGACTTCCAGCCATCGTCAACGACCGCGATCTTTTGACCACGGGTGCGCAAGGCCTGAGCGAGCAACGTGCCCGCCAAGCCTTGACCCACGATTAAAAAATCGACCTGCATCCCCCGAAGGAGACGCAGGTCGCGGAAAGGTCAAACTCCCAGCAGAATTCTACTTAGAAACCGACGGAATTCTTCGAGCCCGCCTTCGTCACGGTCTCTTCCTTGGCCCAGACGGCGAGGCTAGTGCGGACGTCGACCAGCGTGAGTTGGAAGATATACGAGGCCTGGCGAATGCTGCCGGCGTTGGCGCGATCTTCGAGAATTTTACCCTTGAGCACAAACTCAGCGACAGGGACCTTAGAGCCAGGCGTGGCGGCGCGAGCGGCATTCGCAACGGGATCGGACTCCAGTAACTGCACGCGGCCGGCGTTAACCAGCGGCATGGTGATCTTGGAGAGCAGCAGGCTGGTATCGAAATTTGAGGTCGTGTCATTGGTAATCGAACCAAGCTGGAGCACGGGTGGGTTTTTGCGGTCAAAGGCCTTGGACTGCACCATCGACTGCATCATGGCGGAGCCCGCCGTGGCAAAGTCCTGAATGTTCACCTTATCGAGGCTGACCACGAGGTCGCGGCCATTCGGATCCTTATAGGACGCGGGCGTGCCGCAACCGACGATGAGTAGCGCAGAAGCGAGGAGGATAGACTTGTTCATGGGGAGGAAAGAAAGTTTTAGCGGGAAACGAGACGGAGGCGGCACTCAGCCGAATCCGCTTTAATGGCGGTGGCCGTGACGGTCTTGATGGCACCAGGCTCGAGGAGCGTTGGTACCCAGTTGTCCTGACGCTCGGTCACTTGGCCATTGGCGGACAGCCACTCGAAGCTGACGTTAATGTTCTGGCCAAGGAAGGCACCGTTGCGAAAATCAAACTGGACGACCGCGAAGCCACCCGGAGTCTTGGACTTACGAGCAGCGAGTAACTCGATCTTATTACCGATGCGGTTGTCGTTGATCTGGGTGACGAAGGTGCCATCTGGCTTCGTGGTCACGAAGTTGATGGCGTCGGGAGGAGTCAGACCTCGCTCCACCCTGTCGGCGGTATTGATGACGGAGGTGCAACCAACGAACAAGGCGGCGGTGAAAAAGAGGGCGGTAGCTTTCATGGGACGAGGATGGTGCAACGGGTTTGGAGGGGGTTATTTTCGCCCGAGGACTTCAGGGTGACAAGCAGAACCCTGCCCGCTGGTAGGACCAGAGAAGCCTCGGGGTGACCCGGAACCGTGAGTTTTCCACCCGCGGGGACTTCCAACCTCGCCAAGGCAAAGCGCGCAGGCAGGCCAGTCCAGTTGCGAACGTCGGCTTTGGTCGTGCCTACGGTATAGGCGGCGGTGCCCACCTGGGTCAGGACACGCAGGAGATTACCCCCCGAATCGTTATTCCGGCGGGCTTTTTCCGCTGCGGCTTGGTTAAGCGCATAGGAAGCCGCTGCCTTGAGGGCCGCCGACGTAAAGGCCCGCGTTTTTACCACCGGCAAAGCCGCGGCAAAATGCTTGGCGACCAAGGCGTCGGGGCGCGAGGCTGGCGACACGACCTGGTCCTTCCCTTCTAATTGCAAACGAAGATTATAATCACTCCACGACGGCCGCAAGGCGGGCAAGGCGATGGAAACGTAGGGTAAATTAGTGGAAGAAACGAAGACCGGAATATCGACGCGTTGCTCATACCACTCCGGCGCGAGGCCTGTCTCCATGACTACGTAGACGACCCGCGGCACCGCCGAAGCCCCTTCACATTCCTTCAGGTCAGCCGCAAACGCCGCGCACTGCGGATTCAACTGGGTGGCCGCAAGAAGTTCCTTACGGGCCTTCTCACGATCGGAGGCATCGACGCCCAAGCGCAGGAAGAACATTCCTTGCAGCCAGTGACTGAAGGCATCGTCGTATTTCCCGTCTTTACCAATCTGAGCCAAATTGTCCTCCACGACTCCCAAGGTCGCACGGGTACGCTCGTCCTGCGAGGCGCGCTCAACGTCGTACTTGGCATCGACTTTGCCCTTCGCCGTCGGGCGAACGTAGAGGGCACCATTGCCAAAGGTTTCCTGCACGAAACGCAAGCGGGCCATGGCTACGCGGGCCGCCGCACCCTGACCTAACTCGAGGCGATTTAAGGCCTGGTAGGTCGATGCATACAGGCGGTCCTGGGGCTTAGCCCGATACGCCGCGGAATACTCGTTGGTGAAGGCCGATAGCGTCTCGCCACTGACCGAAAAATCTGGACGCTCTTCTTCTGCGCGCAGCATAAGTTCCACCCCTTCGAGGACCTTGGCGCTGTCGGCCAACTTACCCCGAGCACGTAAGGCTGAGGCGGCTTCCAACTTCCAGATTAAGGCATCCTGGGACGAACTCTCCGCCTGAGCTAAAGCGACCGTTGCGGCCATCTCGTAATCACCGGCTAAGTTGGCCTGACGCACGCCTTGGGCGCGCTGGACATAGGTAGAGCAACCGGCCAGTAAGGCCCCTAATAGGATGGATAAAACGAACCGCACGCAGGGTGAATTCTAGGTTGGGTAGCGGCGCTGTAAAGGGAAGTCGAACTCAGCCGCCCAGCCCCAGCCAGCGGGACCCTAGGTAAAGCCAACCCGGCGTGACGACCGGACAGAGAACCATGGTTATGACCGCATAACGGAGGGCGACTTGAACATCCCCCTGGTACATCTCCACAATCAAGAAGCTAAAGATGCCCGCGGGCATGGCGGCTTGGACCATCATGACTTTGCGCAAGGCGGGGTCGGCGATAAAGCAGGAGGCCACCGTCAATAAGAGCACCGGAATGATCATGCAGCGGACGAGGATAATCCCGAAGCTCACCCGAGGCTCGGCAAAGAAGCGAAAGCCCTTGAGGACTTCGTGCAGGAAAATGCCGGTCAGAATGGTGCCCACCGGAATCGCACACTCGCCGACGGCATGGCAAAACTGGGCTGCAAACTTAGCAGGGGCGGTTTCGCCGACACCGGCGAAGTTCACGATTAAGGCCGCCACTAGCGCCAGCGGGATAGGCTGGGCGAGGTTCTTCAAGCCCTTGAGCCCAGAACCACCGGATAGGAAGGCGACACCGAAGGTCCAGACCGCCGCTTCGACGCCGACATTATGCACCATCAGGACCCCGACGACATCACGGTCGAACAAGGCCGCCGTCACCGGAATGCCCAAGTAGCCGAAATTATTGATCCCGGAAGAGTAGCTGAAAGTACGCCGCGTATTGCCTTCTGGAAAACGCAGCAGCAGCGCCACCAAGCGTCCGACCAAGATACCCCCAACAATCATGCCGAAACCCACGCCTATGTAGAGGAGCGTCGTCCCACCTGAATTGATTAGGCGATTACCGCAGACCCGGTCGAAGATCATCGCCGGGAAAAAGACCCAAATTACTAAACGCATCAACGGCTGGCGTGCCTCCGGCCCGACCCAACCGCGGTGAGCCATAAACCAACCCAGGGCAATCAGCAGCGTTAGCTGGAAAATAGCCTGAGCGAGGCCGGCGGTGAAAATGTTCATGGACGACCCCGCACCCTCCCACATCGCAAGGAAACCTGAAAGGGAATTCTCTCTTTCCTTACTCTCCATCCCCCATCCCCTATCCCTAATCCCCTATCCCTCTTCGGCCATCCTCTAGCCCCTATCCCCCATTGCCTCCCCACCCCTTGACTTCTCGGCAGTTACGGCAATACTCATTGCAGTTCCTTCTCAGTCGGCCCGACAGGCGACTATCAACCTTTCGGGGGTGTTCCGGATTCGATTCCCATCAAGATATCATGACGGCATGCAGAGGACGTCAGCTCCCTCTTAAATCCAGCTGGCAGCATATAACTGCTAAAAACACCATCACGTTCGAAAGCGACAACGCTTTCGCACTCGCTGCCTAAATACAGCGACGAGTCCCAGGACGCGCCTGCATTCCTGGATCAGCTCGGTTAACGTGGGCGATCCCCTCCTCTAGTTTCTATCTCCGGGGTAAGTGAGAATGAAGATAGGCCGCACGGGTGCGCATTCCCAAACGCGGTCGAGATCAACAATGACGCTAAGCATGTAGAAGATGTGACGTAAGGATAGGAAGACGCGGGTTCGACTCCCGCCACCTCCACCATTTAGCGAACTAAGTCCACAGCCTACGACCACCCAGTCGTGGGCTCGTCGCGTTAAGCCTATTTCGTCGGCCGCACCAACACGAGGTCTGAACAGCGGTCCGCCGCAATCCACCGCACCGTCCCCGGCTGCTTACAAACATAGAAATTATCGATAACGCCCACGTAAAGGCGACCAGCGACTTCTGCATAACCAACCGCCACCACGGCATGGCCCCAAGTGAGTTCTGGTTTCCGCGGGACTAGGACATTACACAGCAACAAGGCTGGGCGGCCTTCGGAGATTTCGGCCCGTAGTACTCGATCACTGTAGCCGACCAGTTTTACATCGACGGCGACGCGATACTGGGCGGCATCGGCCCGTAGGCCAGCGACCAAGGCATCCGGAAACGCCCCCGCCAAGGCCATCTTGCCATCGGTATAGCCCTCGTCGTCAGTCAGCACGGACATCGGTAAGCGATCACGCAACCGCAGCACCAAGCCTTGATGACTGTCGTCAGCCTGCCAATCAACAGTCCCACAGTTAGACCAATAAGCCATGAGGCTACCACCCGACGTCGGTACACACCCTGAGGCCACCGGCTTTCCATCCGCTCCCATAATTGCAAATTGCTGAATCGGCGGGACACCAGGCAGAGCCTTAGCGGTCGGGGTTGCGAGCTCCGTCAGGCCCTCTAAAGAGAAATCTAGGATTTCGTGTCGTCCCTTTGCCCGCCAAGCCAAATAACCAGCCTCACCATTATCGGATTGCAACGTTGCCCAATAAAACAGCTCACCCGGCGGCGACCAGCGCGTGGCGATCGGTTGGACCTTTCGCACATCGAGAATTTGGGTCGAGCCCCGCTGTGCACCCAATAGGCCAGCCCGGCGCAACGATTTTAAATGCTCCCGGCCCTGCTCCTCCACCGACGGCTCCGCGCCACAACCGAGCAGTAAGGCCACCAAGAGGCAAAGACTCGCACGTACTAACCCCATCTCACTTCGCGTCCTTCAGCATCACCAGGTTCGCTTCCGCGAACGCTTCGCCCATCAGCGCAAAAGTTTTAGCACAACCCAGATAGTGGTAACCCGCATTCGAGGCGCCTCGTTTCCACTGAGCCGCTTCGGCTTCGGTGACCACTTTGGCTTCATACTCCTTCAGATAATCGCGTTGTTGGGCTTCGGTCATCTTGCCATCAGCATTCGCCGACTTGGCGTTCTTATTCTTCAATTCGTAGGCCATCTGTCGGACCTTATCCCGCTTGGCTTGGATGGCGCCCAAGGCTTCGTCCCAGAAAGGTCCGGTCCGCACTGCGGTCACGTTGCCTTTGAATTCTGGGAGACTCGCCGGAGCGGCCATGGCTTCACGGAAAGCGAGGTTATCTTCGCCGGGATCCTTACCGCCCACACCCATGACGCCGATGACGAAGGGCATCTTGGGCACACCGAGATCCTTCCGGACGTCGCGAATGAAGGCGGCCATGAAGTCCGAATACTTCGCATAGCGATTAGTCGTAGCTCCCTTAGGCAGACGCGGGTAGAAGTTTGTGTCGACCATATCATTAAAGCCCTGCAGCCAGATAAAGCCGGCGATTTCATAACCCTGCTTCGGGTCGTAAGCCGGGCAGACGCGACCAGGGTTAGCCAAGACTTGGCGCACGTGCGCGAGCATGAGACGGTAGTAATGGCCGGAGTTCGCTAAGGGGTGACGGTCCTTCTCTAGGTCTGTCGGCGTGCGCGGGTACGGGCCAGCCCCTGGCGAAAGGAAATCATAGTTAAGCGACTTACCACCCCACGCGGCCTTGATGAGCAGCACGGGCTCCTGGTAGGCGCGATCCATCGCCAAACCGAAAGTATATTCCGGGCCAATCTTGCCGCCGTCCTTGGCCGGATCCTGCCGCGAGCCATAGCCCGTCGTCAACTTACCGAAGCCTTCGCCATTCTTGTCGCCGCTACCGGTGAAATAGGAAATCCAGACGCCCTCCCCTTCGGCGGACGCCTTGCCATCTGGTCCTTTCATCCGCTTCAGCAAGGGCGCAGTGGCCGGGTCCTCTCCGATATAATCGATGGTCTCAACCTTGGCATGTCCCTCCATGTTGGATTGGCCAACGAGGATGAAGACCTTAGTCGGAGCGGCCGGCAGGCTAAGGGCAGCCAGCAGTAGAAACAGCGAGGGGTAACGCATTCCTCAAGAAAATGTCCCCAGCCCCAGATGGCAAGCCCTGCCCCACGGGAGAGGCCTAGCCCTTTACGTACATCTCAACCTTACAATCATAGCCACCAAGGTCGACTTCCTGACGGTAATCCCGACGCATCGTCTTGTCCGTGGTCTCGAGACGCAGCGGATTGACGAAGATGAGGCGGCCTCCCGGACGGAGGGTCGCCGAGGCGACCCGGAAGAAATCAGCGAACAGGCCATGCAGGTTAGGCACGCGCACTCGCCGACCGAGGGGCGGATTCGAGATAATGAGTGAAAGCTTACCTGAGACCAAGTCCGGCACTTCGGAGTACCCACGGAAGTCTCCCGTTAAGAAGGTGCTCTTCACGCCTTCGAGGCCGGCGGCCTCCCAGTTCTCCTTAGCGATCGCGATGGCTTTTTCATTTAGGTCGGTACCGATGACCTGTTTCACGCCACCCAACAGGGCGGTCTCGATGAGCTCCAAGCCAGAACCGCAGAACGGATCCCAGACGACCTCGTTGGGCTGACGACCAGCCAAGCGCGCCAAGCAGGCAGCCAACGGCGGGTGCGAGGCGGCATTGATGGCGGCCTTGCGATAAGTCAGACGCGGATCCGGCGAAACCTTCGGACGAAGTTCCGCCAACGCAGCCGACGGGGCGAGGAAGACGTCGACGGACCACGGGGCCTCGCGGGCGTCATTCAGGATACGGGGGTTCACCTTAAACGCCTCCGCGGCCACCTTGGCCACGTCGTCGTCATGATTTTCACTACCGGAAAAAGACAGGCGATAGCGCCACGACCCATCCGTCAATGAGTCCATGAGACGCTCGCTCAAAGGAGAGCTGATGAGTTTAGCCAAGCCGGCCACCGCTTCGGGACCTTCTGGATCGCGCACGCGGCCCAAGCCAAAGCCCATCGTGTCGAAACAACGCAACTGATAGAGGTCGCGGAGACTGAAAGGCCCCTTGGCCGCGACCACCACGTGGCAACCGCGGACTTCGAGTACGCGGAACTTACCACCTGCGGTATCGCTGGCGCGCACTTCGTCAGCCAGCACCGCCTCGAGGCCGCGACGGCAACGCAGGCTGATGCGCAAAGTATCGTAACGGTCGAGAATGGCATCGACGCGAATAGTCGCCGGGCTTTCGCGACGGGCAACATTGGCGCGGACCTTCTGTTCGGAGAGCGGCAAACCAGCCGCCCCAGCCCCAACGGCCTTTAAGGTTTCTTCGCCGGCAATCTTCTCTAAGGCCGCACCCGCTTTGCGCTTCTCGCGGTCGACGGTGCTCGTCTTAAGAATGGTAAGGATGTTCCGCTCAGCTTCGACGTCCTCACCCAACTTCGGAATCGCCGCCATGGCGTAGCGGCGGACCTTCTCCTCTGGATCTTGGAGCAACCCCTTGAGCCAGGCCTTAACCTGAATCTTCAAGGCCGGGTCGCTGCAATGGGTGAAAACGACGCCGACTGCTCGGACCAAGGCTACCTGCCGGGCGCGCTCCTTGCCCGTGGCTTGGTTGAATTTGGGGACCTCGACACCCCAAAGCTGCCCCGCGGGCAGTTCGCGGAGTTGTCGGTAAAGGTCGTTGTCGGCTTTCATGGCTTGGTAAGTCGGGCGGGCGGGCGGCAAAGTCAAGGGAGACGCAGGCGGGCGACCCGAGCCTGACCGCGGCCCGTGCCAGTATCCGTGTGTCGCACTTTGGGCTTTTTCCTAACAAAATTAACCAAAAGCGGACGCGTGATTGTCGGCTCGAGAAGTTGGCACGAAAACCCGTCTCCGCCTCCTTGGGCTAATCTTCAAGTTGCCTTTGACAGGGGGGTATTATTGCCCACTAGATTTAGATGTCTTGCGGTCTCCGCCAAGGCACCCGGCGGCTCAGCCGCCAGCCCATCCGACCACTTTTGCCCACACCAGAAATGAAGAATCCCGGACTTCCCGAAAAACAGGGTCTTTACGACCCACAGTTTGAGCATGACGCCTGCGGCGTCGGCTTCGTTTGCCAGATGAAGGGCAAGCGTTCGCATGATATCATCCAGCAGGCCCTCACCATCCTGGTGAACCTCGATCACCGCGGCGCCTGTGGTTGCGAAGTGAACACCGGCGACGGCGCCGGTATTCTGCTCCAGCTCCCCCACAGGTTCTTCGCAAAGAACGGCCCGGCTAATCTCCCCAAGCCCGGCCATTACGGCGTGGGCATGCTCTACGTCTCCCCAGACGCCAAGATCCGCGCGGCCACCGAAGCCACCTTTACCGACCTCGCCAAATCCATCGGTCTCTCGATCCTCGGCTGGCGCACCGTCCCCGTCGATAATGCTTCCCTCGGCCCGACTGCCGTGCGTAGCGAGCCCGTCGTCCGCCAGGCCTTCCTTGGTCGCCCGGACGATTGCGCCACCGACCAGGACTTCGAACGCAAGCTTTTCATCCTGAGCAAGCAGGCCCACCACCAGATCCGTGCCACCGGCAAGGATGAGTTCTACTACGCCAGCTCCCTCTCCTGCCGTACCATCATCTACAAGGGCATGCTCATGCCTGAACAGGTGGGTAAATACTTCCCCGACCTCGCGGACCAATCGATGGACACGGCCCTCGCGCTCGTCCACTCGCGCTTCTCGACCAACACCTTCCCGAGCTGGGAACGCGCCCACCCTTACCACTACATCGCGCATAACGGCGAAATCAACACCCTCAACGGTAACGTCAACTGGATGAAGGCCCGCGAGCCACTCCTGGCCAGCCCGCTGTTCGGCAAGGAACTCCCGAAGATCCTCCCGATTGTGAACCCCAACGGTTCCGATTCTGCGAAGTTTGATAACGTCCTCGAACTGGTCATCATGGGCGGCCGCTCGCTGCCCGAGGCGATGATGATGATGATTCCGGAGCCGTGGAATGGCCACGAATCGATGAGCCCGGAGAAGAAGGCTTTCTACGAATATAACTCTTGCCTCATGGAGCCTTGGGACGGGCCCGCCTCCGTCGTCTTCACCGACGGCACGATGATCGGCGCCACCCTCGACCGTAACGGCCTCCGCCCTTCCCGCTACTACGTGACCAAGGATGACTACGTCATCATGGGCTCTGAAGCCGGTGTCCTCCCGATTGACCCAGCCAACATCGCCTCCAAGGGCCGTCTGCAGCCGGGCCGTATGTTCCTCGTGAACATGGAGGAAGGTCGCATCGTCGCCGACGAGGAGATCAAGCAGAAGATCGCCTCCCAGAAGCCCTACCGCGAGTGGCTCGATAAGAACCTCATCAAGCTCGCCGACATCGCCGAAGCCCCAGCCGGCACCCCGTCGTCGCACAGCAACACCGTCCAGCGTCAGCTCGCCTTCGGCTACACCTTCGAAGACCAGCGCAAGCTGCTCGTCCCGATGGCCAAGGATGGCGTTGAAGCCATGGGCTCGATGGGTACCGACATCCCGCTCGCCGTGCTGTCGAACAAGTCGAAGCTCCTCTACGATTATTTCAAGCAGCTCTTCGCCCAAGTCACGAACCCGCCGATCGACTGTATCCGCGAAGAAATCGTCACCTCCTCCGTCACCACGATCGGACCTGAGCGCAACCTGCTCGACCCGAAACCCGGTAGCTGCCACCTAATCGAGCTCCAGTCGCCGATCCTTACCAATGAGGAACTTGCCAAGCTCCGCCACGTCGCTCACGGCCAGTTCAAGTCCGTCACCATCCCCACCCTCTTCGACGCCAAGTCCGGCGCCAAGGGCCTCGAGAAGGCCATGGACGAAGTCTGCCGCCAGGCCGGCCTCCACATTGATGCGGGCATCAACCTCATCATCCTGAGCGACCGCGGCGTCGACCGTAACAACGCCGCCATCCCGCCCCTGCTCGCCGTCTCCGGCCTGCACCACTACCTGATCCGCGAAGGCAAGCGCACCAAGGTCGGCCTCATCCTCGAGTCCGGAGAACCGCGCGAAGTGCACCACTTCTGCACGCTCATCGGCTACGGTTGCGCGGGCATCAACCCCTACCTGGCGTTCGAGACCCTCGACGACATGATCAAGCAGGGACTGCTCGTCGGCGTCGACCATTACACGGCCTGCAAGAACTACGTGAAGGCCGCCACGAAGGGCATCGTCAAGGTCGCCTCCAAGATCGGCATCTCGACCATCCAGAGCTACCTCGGCGCCCAGATCTTCGAATGCGTCGGCCTCCAGCAGAAGGTCGTCGACAAGTACTTCACCGGCACCGCCACGCGCATCGAAGGCGCCGACGTCGCCGCGATCGCCGAAGAGGCGCTGGAGCGCCACAACCGCGCGTTCCCTGAACGCGTCGACACCCCCGCCACCCTCGAGGTCGGCGGCGACTACCAGTGGCGTAACGAAGGCGAAGGCCACCTCTTCAGCCCGCAGGTCATCCACTCGCTGCAGAAGGCCGTCCGCACGAACAACTACG